>Ga0181556_1004585_pt1 | contig 11151 bp, 21 predicted proteins | sample 011ome_14_FD_148651 | JGI IMG/M metagenome (GOLD analysis project Ga0181556, IMG submission 148651) | Coastal salt marsh microbial communities from the Groves Creek Marsh, Skidaway Island, Georgia - 011505AT metaG (spades assembly) | ecosystem: Environmental > Aquatic > Marine > Intertidal zone... | reverse complement strand
GTTGCTACCACGCCGGCGCGGACCCAAACCAATGGCGCGTCAAATCCTGTGATTGAACAAGGCAGCCCGGCGGCCGTATCCGCCGGGGGAACCTTGCTTGCCTCATTGGCTGACAGCGCGCAAAAAGCCTACACCGCCCGCAAGGTGGATCAGGCGTTGCCGTGGGCCGTGGGTGCCATTGTCGGGGTTTTGGCCCTGGTGATGGTCACGCGCGCCTTGAAGCGGTAAGGGGGCGTCATGGCCGGGCCACAAACCAGTTATGCGGATTCCTCCAGTTCATCGGTGGGCATGACGCAAGGTGCCAAGCAATCCGGATTGAACATTGCCGCACCGATGGCCACACCATCCTGGCTGACCACGCGCCTATCCGGCGACGTGGCCAGCAACGCCGCTACCTTGCCGCTACTGGTTGCCGTCGTGGCCGCCGTGGCGGCATTGGTCCTGCTGAGAAAGGGGCGCTAACGCATGGGCAGTAAAACCAGCGTATCAACAACTGACATCACGAAAAATGATGCCAGCACCTTGAACGCCATCACCGGGACCCGGATAGATGGCGACAAGAATGTGACAACCATCACAGATGGTGAGTCGGTCAAAAATGCCTTGCTGTTTGCCCAGCGCAACAGTGACGGCACGTTCAAGACCACCAGCGATGTTTTGGGCCTGACTGACAGTCTGGCCGACAAGATTTTTAAGGCAACCCGCGAGTCGACACAGGACGCGCTGAAGGTGGCCAGCGAAGGCCGCGACAACGCCATCGCCGCCACCACGTCCGCGTATACCAGCGCCGCAAATTCCGGGATTAAGCCCGAGGTGGTGCTCATGGTCATAGCGGCCCTGGGTGCCATCGTCATGTTGATGAAGCGTTAAAGGATCAGTCATGCAGACAAAAACCGAAACGCTGACAGTCGGCACCAATCACCTGACGGGCCAGGCGCGTTATTTTTACCTGGTCGAATGTGCCAACGCTGTGGACGTCACCTTTGTGATGCAGCGCAACGGCGGCACCGAAAAGGCCGAGGGCATCCGCCAAGGCTACTGGTTTGAAGCGCCGGAACTGATCACGGAAATAATCGTGGAAAGTGACACCGTCCAGGATTTCAAGTGGGCCTACACCAACGGCCGGGGCGGGTATGACCGTGACCAGTTGGCAATGGCCCAGGGCGTCACCATCACCAACGCCGCGCCGGTCACGGTGGGAAATACCGTCGCCGTCCTGGTGCGCGCCGCGAACAGTACCGACAAAGGCATTGCCATCCGTAGCGATGACAGCAACACCGACCGGATCGCCATAGGCGGGGCGGGGGTCACGTTTGCCAATGCCGTTCACATTATCGAACCGGGCGAAGTGTTCAGCGATGACAACGCCGCGCACGCCGCGTTTTATGCTATTTCCGAAAGCGCCGCCGGCCAGGTGGTGCGGGTGGAGACGCGCGCATGACGTTCGGGGTCAGAGGGGCCAAGTGTCCATTCCGGATCGGCGCAGAGCAGGTAATACACTTTACGCCGGCCGCGTTGCCGTTTCGCATGGCCGGCGGCCTGTGGGACGTGGCCGACCACCGCATTGCAGCGCAAGCGGATTGGCCGCGCCTGTTTCCGGTAGTCGGTCAAACCTTTCGCCTGGCCGGCGACACATACGACACCAACACGCATTTCCGTTTTCCCGATAGCCTGATTTTGCGCAAGGGCGCGACGGTTTCCGCCGGCGCGCTCAATGCCGCCGCGTACCCGCTCGCCATTACCAATGGCCAGGCCATTGGCATTGGTTTCACTGGCAACATTCCCACCACTGGTAGCCAGGCAGTCGCCTACACCATCCAGGGCGGATTGGGGGCAAGCGGTAATTACCTGTCCACCACCGACGTGGCCGCGCCGCAAACCTTCACCGTCGCCACCGGAAAACCGGTTATTGAATTTGCCGTGACCACCGATGCCATGGCGGGCGCGGGAGGCATAGATTTATCCGTGGGCGTGAGTGATGCCGCCACCACCGCCAATGTCGTCAAGTGGGTATTTTCCAACGGGGGCGGGGCGTCTGCCGTGTCCGTTCTCAAGGGCGGCACGTCTGTTTTTACTGACAACCTGCCGACCGGCAACCACACCGTCGGCCTGGAATTTGACGCCGTCGCCGGCACCTATCGCGCGCTATTGAATGGCGCGCCGGTGGTGGTGAGTGACGACACCTATAGCGCCACCGCCGCCGCCATTGTGGCAATCACCGCATTTGAAAACGCCGGTACCGCCGGCACCAACGCCGGCAAGATTTTCAGCGCCGAAGCGCGCACCGAAAGCACAACCATTGCCATGACCTATGGCGCGGGGGCAACTGACATCGGCTTGAATGTGCTGGGCGCATCCTTGCTCACGTCAACCAGCGGCACGCGCACCGGCAGCACAAGCACCGGCGGCCACGCTCTGACCGTGGCCGAAATGCCAGCGCATGACCACGATTACACCGAGCTAATCGGGGGCGGGGCCACCGCCGGCGATGGCGCGGCCAACGATGGCAACCCGGATCAGTATCAAACCAGGCAGACCAGCCAGACCGGGGAAGGGGACGCGCATTCGCACACCTTGGACCCGCTCGCCGTGGCCGTGTTGCATGTCGTGAGGGTGGCGTGATGAATGGCATTAACTTGAGCACCAATAAATCAACCGTGATGCTGGCCGGGATCGGTGCCGTGTTGGTCCTGTACTTTTATTGGGAAGCCAAGAAAGGGGCCAAGGCCGCCGTGGACGCCGTGGGTGACGTGGTCAAGCCGGTCGCCAATGCCATCAACCCGGCGAGCAAAACCAACATTGTGCAGACCATCGGAACCGCCGTAGTGCGCATGACCGACCCCAAGGCCGTGACGCAAGACACCACGCTATCAACCAAGGTGGTGGACTGGTTCAACTTTGGCAACGTGAACAGTTACGACCCAAATGCACCGGTCAAGGTGGTGCCAAAAGTGAGCACCAAACAATGATCGGACATTGGTGGTGGATCAGGCCGTGGGAGTGGGTGCACGCATGAATTACAAGTGGATCATGGCCGCCGGTGGCGTGGCCGCATTGATTGCAATAGGGGCCAGACGAATGTTTAGCAAAACCGCCGTGGACATTATCAAGACCCATGAGGGATGGAGTGCCAAGGTATACACCGACCCGGCCGGCCATCCAACCATTGGCTATGGCCACAAGCTGTTGCCAGGTGAGAAGTTCGGCACCATCACCAAGGATGAAGGCGACGCACTGTTGCTGGCCGACATGACGCGGATCGACAAGGAAATAACGCCGGCAATCAGTGTGAAGCTGACCGAGAACCAGCGCGCCGCGTTGGTGTCGTTTGCTTTCAACGTGGGCGCGGGGGCGTTTCGAAATTCAACGCTATTGAAGAAATTGAACGCCGGCGACGTGGCCGGGGCCGCCAACGAGTTGGACAAATGGAACAAGGCACGCGACAAAAAAACCGGGCAACTGGTAGCACTGCCGGGCCTGACCGCACGCCGTACCGCTGAAAAAACACTTTTTCTAACTGCCTGAATGGGCCACAAAATGCGAGTGAAAAAAAATGGAAGCCATCGCACTGAAAATCCTCCAGGGGATCGCTATTCGCCTGCTGAGCGAGCGTTTGTTCAGCGGCCTTTTAGTTATCGGCATGCAGGCCGTGAGCCGGAAGACGACGAACCGTCTGGACGACAAGCTGACCGTGGACGTGGCCACCGCCCTGGGCCGCGCTGACTTGCTCAAGGACTGAGCCGCCATGCTGCCACAATGGATCATGCAGACCGGCGCGGGCGTCATGGTGATGATGCTCGCCTGGACTGCCAAAACCTTGTTGGATGCCACGCGCACACTGGCCGTCCATGACGAGAAGCACCGCCGTCATGATGAGCGCCTGTTAAGCCTGGAAGCCGACAAGCGTTAAAAAGACTTCATACCGCAGGGATGCGGGGCAGGGTTGGCAAGCCTGAAGCCTCAAAACGACGCCATGAAAAACCCGGCCAAATGCCGGGTTTTTTATTGGTTGGCCACCACGTCCGCCAGCCGCGCCGCCTCCCGTTCGGCCGCCAGGGCGCGCGCCTCAAGTCGCCGGCACCGGTCCGCCAGGGCCGCCGCCTGGGGAAGCGTGCAAAACAGGGCGTGCACCTGGCACCAGTTCGCCGGCCGCTGGCCAGGCAACGCCAGGAGCCATTGCCCGACCGGCTGACCGATGCGCCGCCGGGCCTGATCCGTGTCAAAGTAAAACGAGAATTGCAGCCAGCCGGCCGCGCTTTTGTCGTGCCATGCCTCGGGCGGGATCGGCGGCAGGCCGTGGGCATAGAGAGCGCACAAGCGCGCCGCCGCCACCGGCACCGTGGCCGGATCAGCGCACCACCGGGCCGCCGTCTGCCGGGACACGCCGCACCAGGCCGCCACCGTGGGGGCCGGGATCGTGAGGACGCGCCGGGCGTCAACCGGGTGCACCACCGCCAGGCGGGGCGGGATCAGGGCGGGCCGACCGCGCCGGGCACGGGCCACCGGGGACACGCACGACGCCACCGGGCCCGCCATCATCAAGGCTTTTGTTATCATTGTGTAACCACGCACACGGCAAAAGAGCCGATCAGGCTGTGGAAAACTAGCGACAAGGGGAACCGCTTATATAACCGGGCGGAATAACCAAACGGCCGCCGGTCGGGGCCAGCCGTGGCCGTGGGTGATCTGGGAAAGTCGCTTAAAGAGACGCCGGCATAATGCGCATAATGTATAGTCTGACGCGTTAAAAAAAACAGAACCCGCCGCCTGAGCAGGGGCGGGCACCGTGGCAGAAATCAGCAAAAACACCGACAAAACAAGGGCCGCCGCGTGATGCAGGGACGCCAGGGCGGCACGCTCAAAGATGGCCGCAATTCTGTCCATATTGGACTTATTCGCGCGCTCTGCCTGAAGGCTCAACACCACAAAATCCAACTCCAGGCCAAGCATTCCGGCGACCTTTTCCGCGTGATTCTCATCCATGACACGTTGGCCTAGTTCCCAGTTCTTTGCACAGGACTGAGTGCAGCCAAGCACCTTGGCGACGGCATAGGCCGATGCCGGTTTTTCCTTGCCAATACAAAGGGATAGCAGCCGGTACAGTTCCGGCGTAGTCAGCGGATTATTCATTACAAGACCTCCAAGCCTTATAACCAGATTGTGATCGGTTAAAAAACAACCGTTGCCAGTGAACTTTAGCCTGTTGTGTGAATACCGCAAGTGCAACGACTTGAAGCACAACAGGCTGTCGTGCAACCTAGCCCTGCCTCCAAGCATGCCGGCTCCCGCTGGCATACCCCCCCGGTAGCTCCGGGGGGGTTCCTTGAAGGAGGCAAGGAGCCGAGAGAATGCAGAAACACTACCAATTTTCCGTGACCTGCCCGTTTTGCGGCCGGCACCACGAAAGAACACTAAGCCGAGAAAGCGCCGCCGATCTGCCGAACGATGGCCGGACAATCCGCGCCGCGCATTTTGCCTGCTGTGAACATGAAATCGGGTTTTCTGTCCGCCGCGTGATCGGGGGTGCAGCATGACAACGACAACGGATCAATTCAAAGCCGGCGCGTTGGTGTTTGCAGCCATGAAGGCCGGAAAGCAAAAACAGGCAGAGCCCGCCGTCATTTCCTCCCTGACCTTTGAACCAGCCGCCGGATCGAACCTTGCGCGGGCGATGGATCAGGCGCAATGCCTCGCCGCCGAATTTCAGGGGGCCGCCGTGGTTTTTCGTCATGGCGCGCTTGAAGTGACCGTGAAAGCCGGGGGTGTTGTATGACCGCACCTAAGCACACGCCGGGGCCGTGGCGAGTCCGCAACCACGAAAGCATGGGGATATGGGTGGACGCTCCGTGTGGAATGGTTGAAAACCCGCGCGGGCCGAATTATGCGCGGCAGATTCTGGAGGATGAGGATTACCCGGAAAAGCTGGCAGATGCTTACCTGATCGCCGCCGCGCCGCGAATGTTGGCCGCGCTAAAAGAGGCTCGCGCCGTGCTTGAAACCGCCAACGAGTGCGGGGTCATTGTTGACACTATTTGGTGTCATGGGCGCCCTGAAACGCTGTTCGATTTTCTTGATGCAGAAATAGAACGGGCGGAGGGTGAGAAGCCATGACCGCCGCCATTCCAGACGCCGACAGCCTGAAACGTATCCGGGACATTCTCGGGCACTATCAGGCCATTGAGTTGGCACGCAAGCCGAAGCGCGACGGCAAAACAGACCAGGAAATTCAGGCCAATGTCACGTTGGCCATGCTGAGAGTGCAGGGCACGCTTGAGTTTGTTTCTGATGACGGTTTGCGCGATGTGCTGGGCATGGCCGGGGCGTGCCTGGAATATGTGCATGGGGCACTTGAGGCGCGCCGCTTGCGTGAACTGGCCGATAGCAAGGTTGCCGCCTGATGCTGGCGTTAATGAGCCGCCAAGCCGTGAACCGGGCCGCACGCACCAACGCTGGCCAGGCGAGCAAAGAATGGGAAAAGCCGTGGCAACTTTCCGACCGGAAAAAGCACGTCGAAATGGTTTGTGATGTGCAGGGCGTGAAGTACCCGGCCAGCAAGTGGGGCGTTTTCCCTGAAATGCTCCGCACGCAATCGCCTGAATGGTGGGGGCGCCAGATAAAGAAAGCCGACCGCCGCGAAGTCGAACGCCTGGAGTTAAAAACCGGCCGCATTACCCGCTATTGCTCTGACCTGATCCTGGCCGCGCGCCTGGATCAGAAAAAGCAGAACCGCGAAATGCTGGAACAGATGGTAGCCATTTGCGACGACCAGGACGGAGAGCGCCGCGAAGTCGCCTTGATTGAGTTGGTCAAGGGCAGCAACGCAAACCCAGCCGTTCGCCGCGCAGAGTTGATGACCAGGATTAGCGGGTTTGAGCGATACGCCGCCAAGCTGGGCCACCTGGCGTTTTTCTACACCTTCACCTGTCCGTCACGCTTTCACCGCAATTCTGGCGACCGCTGGGACGGATCAACGCCGACCGATGCCGCCAAGTACCTGGGCAAAGTGTGGGCCAGGGCACGCGCCGCCATGAAGCGCGCCGGCATCCAGCCTTACGGATTCCGCATTGCCGAGCCACACAAAGACGCCTGCCCGCATTGGCACTGCCTTTTCTGGTATCCGACGCAAGAGCAGGCCGAGCAGGCCGGAACCATCATGCGAAAGTATTTCTTGGCAGATTCACCGACCGAACCAGGCGCACAAAAACGCCGCGTGACCATTGAAAAAATCGACGCCAGCAAGGGCACCGCCACAGGTTATATCGCCAAATACATTTGCAAAAACGTGGATGGCATTTACGACGACCAGGGCGAAGAAACCAAATTCAGCGACCAGCGCCGCGACACCGAAACAGGCGAAATGAAGGAAACCGGCATGGCATCCGATGAGGCCGCCGCCAGGGTAGACGCCTGGGCCGCGTGCTGGGGTGTCCGCCAGTTTCAGCAGATCGGGGGGCCGGCCGTGGGTGCCTGGCGTGAGTTGCGCCGCCTGGGTGATGAAGAACAGGACGAAATGACCGTGGAAGTCATGCGCGCCGTGGCCAATGACGGCCAGTGGGATTTGTTTTGCGAGTTGGACGCCAAGCACCGCGCCAAGCATGGCGACCGGGTGCGGGTGTGGAGTGACACCAGCGCCGATATGTTGCGCCGGGTGAACCTGGACGACGACAAAGCAGTAAAAGCCTGCCTCAACCAGTGGCAAGAGCCAACGCTCCGCGCCGTCAAGGGATTGATGGTGGCCGGGGCCACGATCAAAACCCGCTTTTTAAAGTGGGTGTTGATGCTGAAAAAGGCCGCCGATGCAATCCAGAAAAAGCGCGAAGAACGGGAAATGACTGTGGGCTTTCTGGCGCGCATTGAAGCCGCCAGGAAAGCCACCGCCGCCGAATGGGGGGCTTTTGATTTTCAAGGCGCATCCGCGCCGCCTTGGACTCGTGTCAACAACTGTACGCCGTGAATTTCAACCAACAAGGAACTACCGCTATGAACAGTAACCAGAAAGCACTCCAATCCATCATGGAAAAGGCCGTGGCCGTCAACAAGCTGGATCATGAAACGCTTGAACTGAATGAAGCTGCCGACCAGGCATGTGCAAAGGCGCGCGCCGCATCGAAGGCCGCAAACCAGGCACGCCACGAATTACAGACGGAACTGTTTTCCATGGGGATGGCCGCCATGGAATCAGGCATGGGGGGCGCGTTTCCGTTCCCGGTGGTGGGTGCTTATGCCGTCACGGATAAGGGCCTTGTGCCTGTTGATGAGTCGGGCAACCCGACCGGGCCAGCACTCACACCGGATGAAGAAAAAGCACTTTTTCAGGGTGCGGTAACTGTCAGCGATGACGTACCGGGCCTGGATAATCCGGCGGGCCAATTGCCGGTTATTCCGGTACCGGAAGCCGCGCAAGAAAAACACATGACACTGGTGCAGCGCCGCCAGGCCGGTCTGTAAGGGGAGGGGGTCAGAATGGCACGCCGTGAATACCAAAGGGCACCAGTCGGAGAGTGTGAATGCCCGGAATGTCGCCGCATTGCCGACGTACGAGAGGATAAAAATAAAGCTCTGTACGTCGTTTGCCTGGGTGGTGCCGACCAGGACGGGTGCGGAAAACTGACCCCCAATACCAGGCATGGCCAGGAACGGTTAAGAGCGCGCACGCGCTTTTTCCAGACTGAGGAGCCAGCGCCGGCAACAGTTGAACCCGAGAACAAAACACCGGACCCGGAACCAGCACCGGCGGCCGAAAAAAAGCCGGAACCCGAGCCGCCGCGCGGGTTCCTTGATCGTTTACTCAATACACCGGTAGTCTGACCATGAAACCAAAAGACCAAGCACCAACACCAGCCGAACCCAGCGCGCCAGCCGCCACACCGGCGGAAACGCCAGCACCGGCAACGCATGCCGGCAATGATCCGGCGCGCAATGCAGAGGCCGCCGCGCTGGTAGCAGAGGCGGAACTGTTGTCGCGGCCAGGCGAAAGCCCGGCCGTCCAGGAATTGCACCGCCAGGAACTGACCGAAGCCCAGCGCAAGCACAACGACGCCAAGGATTGCGTGTTGATGGTGGCAAAGCCTTGCTTTGACCTGGCTACACCGAACTGGCGCGACAGCGGCCATCTGAGTGATAAGGCGCTGGACACATGGGCCGACGGCATCACGCCGGCCTTGCTGAAGTATTTCCCGGACCTGGACGAAAAGCTGCCGCCGGAACTGGTGGCACTGTTGGTCACGGCCATGACGTTTGGTCCGCTGATTAAAAACAAGGTGCCAGCGTTTGTACCCGAGAAAGTACACGAGGGCACGCCGTCATGAGTGAGGGCCGCATCATCCAGGTGAGCGGCTCGTCGGGTTCCGGGAAAACCGCGTGGACGCTCCAGTACATCAAGAAAATGCCGCGCCTGTTGGCATGGGACCCCGAGGGCGAGTTTGCCAGCCAACCCGATATACAAGGCATCGGGTACAAGGAATTGGCCGCGCTCGCCGCTACTGGCAAGCCTGGCCGGTTTGCCTTTGTGCCGCCGAAGGGATCGCCTGACTTTGCGTTCTGGGCGCGTTGCGCCTGGTTGTATGCGCAAACACCAGGGGAAAAAACCATCATCGCCGATGAAACCAGCGACGTGAGCCATAGCGGAAAAGCGGTCGGTGCCTGGGGCATGCTGATCCGGCGCGGGCGCAAGTATGGCGCTACCTTGGTCGGGATCACGCAACGACCCCAGGAGACTGACAAAACACTGTTCGGCAATGCCTCGCTGATTCATCTGTGCGCGCAATGGGAGGCCAACGACCGCAAGTACATTGCCGAGCGTTGCGGGGTGCCACTCGGGGACATTGAAAGCCTAATTTCAGATAAGGAGACGGGCGTGTTTGAGTACATCGAAGTGGACCGGTTTAAAAAAACAATCACGCGGGATCGCTTGAAATTCTGAGAACCCGAAAAAAAACGGCCACGAAAGGGGCTTTTTTTTGTCCGTCTGTCGGGAAGTACCCGTAACGGGTACATGCACGCGGACCCCTTCACAACGAAAAAAAACGGGGCAACCTGTGGACCTGTAACGGCATATCGCCGCATTTTTTTACAACGTCCCAGGAGGACACCATGTCTATCAAACAACTCGCAATCATGGCCGCTGTTGCAATCGTGGCCGTCGCCGCCGCCAAGAAACTTCCCGTCGTCAAGGACTTCGTTTAATCGGTCCGCCGATTAAACCAAGCCATCACCGGGAGTCTGACCCATGGCCAAGTTCAAGTACAAAATGCCCGACGTGGAAAACCTGAAAGCAACAGGCACCGCGTACCTGGAGGTACCACTGGGTGACACTTTCCACAACTTCCTTTGCGTGCTGGGCGGTACCACGTTCAACCGTTCCCACATTGCGCGCTTTCGCGCCATGCTGAATGGCAAGCCTTTCATCCGTGACCTGTCCGGCGCAGAGCTGCACAAGCTCAATTTGTACCGCATGTCGAAGGATGATGCCGACGTGTTGCTCATTGATTTTGAAGAGCCGCGCGCCAAGCTGTTTGCCGACCAGGTAGCAACCGCCATCGGCACCGCCGCCGGCGTCAACACCTTGCGCCTGGAGTGGGACATTGTCGGAGCCACCGCGCCGACCATGGAAGTGTTCGCCAATGCCAGCGGCCCGCAACCGCTGGGCATGGTGCCGGCCCTGGTGACCGATGACCACGATTTTGTGAGCACCGGCAACAAGAATATCCGCTTCCCGTATTCCATCGGCCCGGTGGACAACGGCGGCGCGGGTCACATCATCAAGCGCGCTCACCTGTTCCTGTCCGGTGGTGCTGTGCTGGATGAGGTGTCGTTCAAGAAAAACGGCATTCCGGTCCATGACCGCATCACGCCGCGCGCCAATACGTTTTTCCAGGAGCACTACGAGGGCGTAGTAATCACCGGCGCCTACACCGTGGACTTTGTGGAAGACAACAACCTGATGATGAATCTGGTTGGCACTGAAGACGCGCGCTCAATCGGATGGGACCTGAAGGTTGGCACCGTCGGTCACATGCGCATTGTGTACGAACTGATCAGCCCGCTGGAAAGCGTGTAAGGGGGCGTCATGTCGCTGTTGGATGACTTCATCGGGAAAGCCCAGGGGGCGGCGGATATTTATGCCACCGTCCGCCTGGCCGACAAGGGCGT
>Ga0181556_1004572_pt1 | contig 11177 bp, 10 predicted proteins | sample 011ome_14_FD_148651 | JGI IMG/M metagenome (GOLD analysis project Ga0181556, IMG submission 148651) | Coastal salt marsh microbial communities from the Groves Creek Marsh, Skidaway Island, Georgia - 011505AT metaG (spades assembly) | ecosystem: Environmental > Aquatic > Marine > Intertidal zone... | reverse complement strand
GATCACCGCGCACAACCCGCGCAGTGTCGTGCTCGCCCCTGCCGTCAATGACGCGCGCCACGAGGAGATGGCCCGACGCATCGCCGAACTCGGGCTCACCGCCCTGCCGAATCTCGGCTACGCCCCCGACGACCCCACGTGGCACGAAGCGGGCTTCACCATCGTGGGCAGCGACGAGGCCACGGTGTGCGCCCTTGCTGCCGAGTGGGAGCAGAACGCCGTCTTCCGCTGGGCACCGGACTGCTTCGAGCTCGTCGGAGTGCTCATGCCCGGCCGCGATCGCCACGGCTGGCGCTGGGTCTAGCGGGAGGATTCCCCGATCGATGACACGCCGCTAACCCGCGCCCCCCAACGCCCGTGAGCGTCGCAGACGCGTGACCACGAGATCTGGCCCAGACACGATGGGATCTCCGCCGCGGCGCGCGAGCTGCTGACTCAGGGACCTCGCACCCTCGACTACTCGCGGGGCAAGATGCTTGAGCATCGGTGCGATCCGCTGGGTGGGACCCGCGATCGAAATGGCGGCTACGGCGATGCGCGCATCGTCAGCTCCGTCGAGGAAGACCGGAGCTGCGACGGAGGACAAGCCCACTTCGGTCTCCTCCGTCGACATGATGAATCCTTGCCGGCGGACCAAGTCAAGTTGCGCCTCGAACTTCGCCGGATGCACGACGGTGTGCGGCGTCTGGCGCACGAGCCCGTAGCGAACGATCGCGTCATGCGCGGCAGCGTTGAACGCAGCGATCACCTTGCCACTACTCGACGAATGCGCGAGCACACGGCGATAGGAATCGGAGTGGAAGCGCAATCCATGTGTCCCTTCCAGCCGATCGACGTAGAGGACTTCATGGCCCGCGGGAATGCCTAGCTGCACCGTCTCACTGATCTGATCGCGCAGGCTCGCGAGGATCGGCAGGGCGAGTTCGCGCAGGAGAAGCCGGTCGATGGCGAGTTGGCCATAGTCGTAGAGGCGCAGCCCCAGCCGATAGCGCCCCGACGGGATGCGATCGAGAAGGCCCCCCTCAGCGAGGGCACCGAGCGCACGATGCGCCGTACTCTTCGCCACTCCGATACGCCGGGCAACTTCGGACGCGCCCAACTCCTCGGTGGCGAGAAAGCACTCAAGCACGGCGACCGCAATGGACACCGAGCGCGACGCGGACTCCTGAGGTTTGTCGACCATGATCACCTCGCCGAGAAAATGTACTTCTGCGCGAGGGCCATCGGGTCATATCCGACGGTGGCAGGCTTCTCCACTGCCGTGGTGACCGGTCGGCTCTGCACGATCGAGATCGGTTCGCCCGGACGACGGTGCCGGCTCACCACCCACTCGACATCGACCGGGTATCCATACCGGGACTCGATCTCCAAGACCGCCTCCGTGATGGCCCCGATCTGCTCGTCATCGAGGCACGCACGCTCCCGCAGCCGCGTCGGCATAGGGATCTCCACCACGACGCCCGCGGCGAAGTCGAAGGCCGACACGATGTCCTTGCGCGACACGTCGTGCTTGAGGATTCGGCGGTCCGCCTTGCCCACCTCGACATGATCCGGCGTGACCAGCCCTTGGACGACTGCCTCGCCCCAGCCCCAGTTGGCCTCGATGACAATGCGATCGGATTTGCCCGTGACCGGATGCACGCTGAAGGCGACTCCGCTCGCGCGTGCGTGCACCAACTCGACGACTCCGACGGCCATGGGCATGTCATGGTGTGAGATACCGCGCTTGAGCCGGTAGTCGACCGCGCGCGTGGTGAAGAGACTCGCCCAGCAGTCCCGCACGGCATTGATCGTGGCCTGGGCACCGCTGATACCCAGGTAGGTGTCGAAGATCCCGGCGAAGCTCGCGTCCGAACTGTCCTCACCGGTCGCCGAACTTCGGACCGCGACCGGGACATTGAGGTCCGAGCAGCGATCGGAGAGCTCGTCGTACGCCTCCTCGATCTCAGCGGCCAACTCGGGTGCCATCGCTGTCTCGCGGAACGCCGCGCGAATCGCCTCAGCCGCAGCCTCGACGGCGGACGAATCATCCCCGTCGAGGCCCTGGAGACGCCGATCAATGACCTCGTCAAGCCCTGTCTGGGCGACATGCTCACGGAATCCATCAATGGTGATCGCAAAGGCGAGGGGAATGGAGAGACCGTCTCGCACCATCTCCGCGAGGCGCCCCATCTTGGCGCCTGTACGGGTCAGAGCATCGTCTGGATCAACGGTGTCGATCCAGACGATGCGCCGCCCGGGCGAGTGATCCCCCATGCGCTGCCCCACTCCCCTCGTCAGTCGATCCCGGCCGTGAATGTCATGCCTGCTTGAAGACCGTGACCGTGCCTGTGTCGCCGTCGACTTCCACCTCGTCGCCGTCGGCGATGACCACGGTCGCGAGCCCTACAGCCGTCACCGTCGGGACGCCGTACTCCCGGCCCACGATGGCTGCGTGAGACAGCATGCCGCCACCGTCACAGACACAGCCGGCGATCTTGGCAAAGGCCGGTGTCCAGTTAGGTGAGGTCGACTCGCACACGAGGATGTCGCCCGGCTCCAGGGTGTGGAGGTTGTCCGCGTTGTTGAAGACGCGTGCGCGCCCGCGCGCCTTGCCCTTGGATGCCGGGACTCCCGTCAGCGACTTGACGTCTCCGTCGGTGCCAGCCGCCTGAATGGCCGTGAGGAAGTGCTGGTTGAGTCCGAAGATCTCGATGAGCACCGGATCCGTCACCGCCTCAGGGATGGTTCCGAGCACCTTCGGCATGCTCGGCCGACGCTCGTGCCAGTAGTCAAAGTACTCGTGCCGAGCCTTGACGAGGCTCTTGAGCGAGTCCATCGACTTTTCGCCGTCAGCCACTCCCGTGAGCTCGGGCCAGAAAAGGAAGAGCCCGTCGTCGGGGTGATCCGCACCCGCCTTCTCCGCGATTGCACGGGCGGCCCAGCGCATGGGGAGAGATACCTTGAGGTCGATGTAGTAGTTGTGATCGTCCTGCCACCACGGGAAGTTCGCCGCCTGGCACGAAGCAACTCCTGCATCGAACGCCGCCTGCTCCTCGGCGGTGAGCTGGGACCGGGCCGCGTCGATCGCGGTCTCGCGCTCCTCGATCGCCGCAGCGAGCGCCTTCTCGAAGTCGTGCTCCTCCTCCTTCGCCACGAAGGATTGGATCGTGCCCAGGGCAGGAGTGGGATCCTCGATCCAACTCGGAAGGGCCACGTCACAGGACCCTTCGGTGCGATAGCCGTAGACCTGGAGGAAGTCGCGGAATTGCGTCATCCAGGCTGACCCGGCGCCGCCCATCCCATCGAGTTTGGTTGCGAGCTCACTCGCCGGAGTCGATGCGAAGGTCTCGGCGAGACCGGACTGCTTCGCCGCGCGCGCCAGCTTCCACAGCTCTCGGTCGGTCTCCATGATCTTGGTGTCGTAGCCCTGGAGGAACTTCCCGATCTGCGACACGTCCAGGCCCATCTCGGCGCACATGCCATAGAAGCCGAGGTAGTTGACGAGGAGGGGATACATGATCTCGAAGTGAATCTCGAAGGCACGCTTGTGGTAGGCCCGGGCCTCCTTGAGCATGGTGGAGAGTTCCGGCAGGGACATGCTCGCCGGGTCCATGGCGACGAAGTGCTGCCAGCCGCGCTCAACCTCTTCTCGACGACTCCCCCAGATTTCGTCGAAGTTGGCGAGGAACTCACCCAGTCGCGGCCCCATGCGCTGTGCTCGCTCGCCGATCTCGTACGGCGACTGCACATCAATGGGCGAGGCGTAGGTGTGGATACCAGCGATGCGACTCACTAGGCCGCGACCGGGAGGCAAAGGGAGGTTCTCCGCTGCGAACTGGGTCCCCCAGTTGTAGCCATCCTCATTCCAGATTAAGCCGAGCGGAGTGAGGCCACGGGGCCAATGGAAGTCCAGGAACCAGAAGCGCTTCTCATCTTCCTTGGTGAAGGTGCGGAACGGCTCGACGTAGTAAGGAGCGTGCTCGAATGCGGGCTTGAAGCCCGGGTACCACTCGTCGGTGACGAATTCATCGACCGGAACGATCGTGGCCATGTGACTCCCTCCGGGGGCTCGGGGAATGTTCCCTTCGGGCGTGACCGTTCCAGCGTGTGGGCCAGGTCACAATAGCCGCGTTTCTCTGAGCCGAACAGAAGCTCCTGCTCACCACCGGCCGTTCGCCTCGGGGAAACGTGGACCTTGCGACGACGATCAGGACCAGGCGAGCCTGGAGCAGTCCGGCGGTGCGTTCTTCTGGGGAGAACGCGGCGCCGGACGCTGCCCCCCTCGACTCTTAAAGTCGGCCCAGCCGCGGAGGAGGAGCCTTGCTGCGAAGCACCGACCGAATCATCACCACGCATGTGGGGAGCCTCGCGCGCCCCCACGACCTGCTGGACATGATGAAGGAGAAAGCGCACGGGCGTCCCTACGATGCCGATGCCTTCGCCGCTCGCGTGAGTAGGGCGGTCCACGATGTGGTCCGTGAGCAGGTGGACGCCGGGATTGACGTGGTCACCGACGGTGAGATGGGCAAGGTGAGCTTCTTCACCTACGTCCTCGAACGACTCAGCGGCTACTCCGCATCCGAGGGAACACCTGTGCTGCCGCCCTCCTGGCAGATCGAGATCGACGCCTTCCCTGACTACTACGCCGACTACCTCGGCAAGTACAAGAACACCGTCACGCCGCTGCGAGCCATGACCTGCACGGGTCCCGTCACTTACCTAGGCCACGCCGCGCTCCAGGCAGACATCGACACGCTACGGACTGCTGCGGCGGAGTCCGGTGCACCCGAGGCATTCATGCCTTCAGCGAGCCCTAGCGGCTTCGGCATCAACAACCACTACGCCACAACGCTCGAGTACGAGATGGCGGTCGGTGAGGCTCTACGACAGGAGTACCTAGCCATCGTGGACGCTGGCCTAGTCCTGCAGATCGATGATCCCTGGCTCATCGAGATACTCTCTAAAGACGGACGCACCTCCATCGCCGAACGGGAACGTGCCGCAATCGAGCACATCGAGGCGCTGAACCATGCCCTGCGCGGTATTCCGGAGGATCGCATCCGACTGCACACTTGCTACGGACTCAACCACGGCCCCCGGGTCCACGACCTGGCCTTTGCCCAAGTAGCGCCCTACATGCTCATGGTCAACGCCGGCGCCTACTCCTTCGAGGTGGCCAATCCTCGGCACATGCACGAGTGGCGGATCTGGGAGGACATCACGCTCCCGGACGGCAAGATCCTCATCCCCGGGCTCCTCGGTCACGCGACCAACTACGTCGAGCATCCCGAGCTCATCGCCGACTACATCGAGCGGTACGCCGGCATCGTTGGCCGCGAGAACGTCATCGCTGGCGCCGACTGCGGATACTCGTCCCGCGCGTCGTACCACCCTGAGGTGCATCCCACGGTCGTCTGGGAGAAGTTCCGCGCTTTGGTCGAGGGCGCGCGGCTCGCCTCGGAGCGGCTGTGGTGAGTACGCCCCCCATCACGGCCGTGGTGTTCGACATGGGTGGCGTCGTCGTGCGCACGCCCTTCGAGATGCTGCGCCGGGTCGAGCGGATCTGCGGCGCGCCCGACCACGCCCTGGACTGGCGCGGCCCCTTCGATCCCGACTCCGACGCCCTGTGGCAGCGCATGCAGGCAGGTGACATCACCGAGCGGGAATACTGGCATCTGCGCGCCGAGGAGGCAGCGCCGTACACCGGCAGCCCTGACATCCGGAAACTCTTCACGATCGCCTTCGCGGACCCGGCCGAATGCGTGCGCCCGGAGGCCGTCGCGATGCTCGACTTCTGTCGGGAGCGCGGGCTGCGGACGGCGATCCTCACGAATGACATGAAGGACTTCAACGAGCCGGGCTGGTCGGACCGGGTGGAATTCGTCCAGCGCGTCGACGCTGTCGTTGATGGCAGCATCACCGGGGTCCTCAAGCCCGACCCGCGCGCCTACGCGTTCGCTCTCGAGGCACTCGGGAGCAGCCCCGCCGAGACGCTCATGATCGACGACCAGCCCTTCAACATCGAGGGTGCCAGGAGCGTCGGGATGCGGACGTGCTGGATCGACGTCATGGATCCAGCGGGCTCCTACGAGCGGGCCCGTCAACTGCTGTAGTGCCGCTTCGACCTAGTCCTGGTGCACCCGGGTAACCGTCGCGCGAATCTCGACCTGGCGGTGCGGCTCGAGCCACGGAGCGCTCAACGCACCACCCTCCGGCTCGCCCCACACGAGCGTCAACTCCCTACCCACCTGCGCGTGTTCAGCGTCGACGACCCCGAGAGTGAGCATCGCCCGCTCGTTCCAGCTCATGCACGGGTAGACCGAGACGCCCACTGTGTCACCCTGCGCGTCTTTGAGCGCGTCGTACTGCCAGGTGGCGTACGTGGCTCGCGGCAGGTCGATGTACTTGGGGGGCAGCTGACCCGGTGTCGCGTAGTTCGCGAAGAGTCCGGCGAGATCCTCCGCGTTCCACATCAGGGTGACCTTCTGGCGATGCGACTGATGCACCGAGCGCTCAAGGGCCTCGCGGCCGATGAAGTCGTGGTTGAACTTCGCCAGGTGCGCGTAGCCGATGTCAGCAGGCATGAAGTAGTAGTCCTCGATAGCAGGCGAGTAGAAGCTGCCGCCGAGCGACCAGCCGACTTCCTCTGCCGTCGCGGGCAGCCACTCACGGAAGGCCCGCGTCTCCTCTCCGGAGAAGATCGCCGGCATCGGGCGCGGGATCCAACCGAGCTCAACCGCGGTCGTGAAGTACGCCATCGAGCCCACCTGGCGAAGACCGAAGTCCTCACCCGCAGCGACGATGGCTGCCTTGACCTCTGGCCCTTCGTCCCACGGCCCCCACACCTCGTAGCCGGAGCCCCCGGCCATCGTGTGCCGCAGAGCGAAGACGCGGCGCCCTGCGATGGTGATCGTGATGATGTCGAAGGTGCGCGACTCAGGGAGCGGCGCGCCGTTGAGTCGCTCGAGCAGGGCTGTGGCGTGTGGCCCCTCGACCTGGTAGCGGTAGACCTCACGTCGCCCCGCCGGGTTCTTGGAGAAGATCTCGTCGCGCTCGAGCTCGACGTCCCACGAGCCGATGGCCGCCTGGTACTCCAGCCAGTTGTGTCCGGCCCCGCGACCCACGAGCGTGATCTCCTCGGGGTTGATCCAGTAGAGGATGCCATCGCCGATGACGTGGCCGGTGGGACTGCAGCACACGAAATGGCGCGCCTTGTCCTGGGTGAACGTCGTGAATCCATTGATCCCCGTCGCCGTGAAGAAGGCCAGCGCGTCGCTGCCACGGACCGTCGTGGCCGTCATGTGGAATGACTGGTTGTACAGCGCCACGGTGTCGTGCCACGCGACCTGCTCATCACGCCAGTTGGTGAATTCGGGCGCGACGAACTGCGTCGGCTGGCGCAGCACCGCATCGCGGACGACGGATCCCTTGGGGTTGGCGTAGAGGACGTCGACGATGCTCTGGTTCGAGTCGATTACATCCTGGAGCGACGCGGTCTTGACGGTTGCAGTCACGGAGGCCTCCTTCTCGGCTCCGCGCAGTCTGGCGAGCGCTCTTCGGCGGGCGCTAGCGCGCTGTTTCCCAGCGACGAACGAGCCGTTGTGCTGTCCTCTCAAGAACCCGAGGCTTCGTTCCATCTCGTAGACCGGACGGCACAGATCAGGCCACGCAGGAGGAACCTCCCAGTCAGCGCCCTCAGTCGAGCGAGCCGGCAGGTGCGATCCACTCGCAGGGCTGCCCCGTGATCTGAGCGATGTAGTCGAAGTCGCGGTCGTAGTGCAGGACGACAAGCCTGAGACGGCGTGCTGCAGCTGCAACGAGAAGGTCGACGATCTTGCGTCCACGATGGCCCGCCAGAGCCAACGAGCGCTGCACCATGAGAGCCGACTCGACATCGGAGTCCTGGATGTCGACCACGGAGAGCATGCGGATCGCCTCCTGAATCTCATCCCACTCACTACCGCTCCGAGCGCTGTAGCCCAGCTCGAGTCGGCACAGGTTGCTCACGCCGAGATGGCTGAGTTGTGCGAGGTCGAGGATCCGCTGGCGCACGCCGTCCTCGCGCAGGCGCGTGAGCGCGCTCGTGTCCGCCAGGTACGTCAGCGCCACGCGTCCGCCCGCTCCTGATCCGTGAGTTCCACGCGGGCCAGTCGATCGAGCGCCGCCGCGAGCGCCTCACGCCTGCTGTCATCCATCGCGGCGAGCGCCAGCGCCGTGTTGACGGTGTCCTTGATCGTCCGAGTGCCGAGCGCGGCCCGGGCCGAGGCGAGGGCCTCCTCATCGAGGTCTACGAGGTGCTTCACGCTGGATATATTACGCACCACTCGTATATCCCCCTTTCTCGTGGTCGATGTGGGTCGATCGTCCAGGGCACTCGCGGCCGCGTCCAGGGCCACTCCGTGTCTGTGGATGGCCCCTCGGCCACGCACCCCTCGCCGTGCATGACCGTGGCAGCACGGGACTTGCGCGCGCCGAGTGGAACGCCGGCGTACACGGGCCCTAGCGTCGCTACGTGCCGGCAGAAGGTCGGCGCCATGACACGGAGGTCCGATGAAGGCACGATGGGCAGTCGCGGCAGCATCAGCGGGGGCACTCGCACTCGGACTCATGGCCCCGGCCGCCACCTCCGCTGCACCGTCCCGGCCCGATGGCGAGGCCTACATGCGCGTGACGGCACCCATCGCATCCGCCGCCGAGCGCGACCGCGGGGGCTACCGCGTCATCGTGCCTGCCGATGCCGAGATCACCTGGCTCGGCGAGGTCAACGGCCGGTCGACCTCGGGCACCTACACGGGCTCACAGCTCGCCGCCAACTGGAAGCGCATGGGATATCGCAACGGCGTGCGCGCATTCACGACCGTCTCGTGGCTGCCGAAGGGTGCCGAGCGCCATGCGCGCCTGGTGGTGCGTCTGACGAACCCGCGCATCGACGACGCCGGACGACTCGTCTTCATCGCCAAGACCCGGGGCTACACCCTCCCGCGCACGCTCAAGGACTTCTCGCTGGACATCGCGCAGTCCAGCGCACTGCGCCAGTCGAGATGGACTGTCGCCTTCGATCCCTTCAACATCGACACCGCGGGCACGGGCCAGGTGCAGGTGACGTCTGTCGTCAACGACACGACGGCCACCGTCGAGTGGCCTCAGCCCGGGAACTCCACGAACCCGACCTGCCGTGGAGTGGTGAACATCGGCCCACCCAAGGGCGAGGTCGTCATCTCCGGATTCGCATGCGGCACCGGGCAGGTCAACGGGACGGATACCTACGGGGACAGCAGTGATCTCGTGCTCTATCCCGCCACTAAAGACAAGAACGGAATCGGGAGTGTCTACGCCTGCTTTGGATACACGCCCCAGCAGGGAGCCAAGATCAACTGGTGCAACACCATCGCCGAGTGGAACAAGTCCGGCCAGAGCACGCTGTGATCCACGGCTCCGCACGCGGACCGATGCCCCTAGGGGGCGGGCGTCGTGCTGGGCTGCTGGCGTAGGCCCAGCGCTTTGGCGGCGGGGATCGCGGTGAGGCCGTAGAAGGTCACCGTCACGGCGATGATGATGAACGCCGCCGGCAGGAGGTCCTGAGCACCGGGCACCTTGTTGGCCACGAGTACGGCGCCGATGCTCGACGCCGTCGCCGCGGCCACGATGCCGCGAGGATCCATCGCGGCGATGAAGATCCGCTCCTTGCGCGTGAGTCCCGCGCCGAAGGAGCACAGGGCGCTCACGAGCGGACGCTGCACGACGATGAGCAGGATCGCCAGGACCAGCGCGGGCACGAAGATCTGCTGCACGGTCTCGAGCGGCACGAGCGCCGAGATCGAGACGAAGAGCACTCCGATGCCGATGGACACGATCGTGTCGAAGAACGGGCTGTCCGGGTTGGCACCGGCCCCGAAGTGCCTCGCGACGCGGGGAGCGGTCATGCCCATGAGCAGGGCGGCGAGGAGCCCGCTGTTGTCGGTGATGAGGTTGGCCAGCCCTGCGGTGACCAGGACCGAGGCCAGCACGACCTGTACGGCGAGCATGGCGTTGCCGTCGACGAGGCGCGCGCCGATGATGAAGAGGACCGTGCCGATAGCCGCGGCGACGACGGCAACGACGAGGCCGCCGAAGAAGGTGGCGACCGCGGCTCCGACACTCGAAGCATCGCTTGCCTTGATGATCTGGAAGACCACGACGGCCACGAGCGCACCCAGGGGATCAAGGAGAGTGCCCTCCCACACGAGGATGCCGCGCACGCGACCCTTGGGCCGGGCGAAGTCGAGGATCGGGTTGATGACCGTCGGGCCCGACACGATGAGGATGGCGCCGAGCATCACGGCCACCGGCCAAGGCATGCCGATGATGAAGTGCGCGCCGAGCGTGGCGAGCGCACCGGTGATCGGCGCCCCGATGAAGACGAGACGGCGCACGACGTTGCGGTCGCGCGGCTCCAGCTTGATCGCGCTCAGGCCGACGCCACCCTGGAAGAGAATGATCGCGACGACGAAGTCGACGGCGATGGGGAAGACAGGCCCGAGGATCGCACCCGGGGTGTCGCCAGGCGCGATGAGCCCGAGGATGAATCCGGCGGGAAGCAGCAGCACCAGAGAAGGGATGCGCAGCCGCGGTGCGATCACCTGGCACGCGGTCGCGATCCCGAACACCAGGACCACCGCGAGGATGATCTGGGCGGTGGTGGGGGCCGGCACGGCCACACTCTAGGGGCCCGAGGACATTCCCACGGTGATCAACGAGAGGAGCGAGGGCCTCTACGCCGCCGGAAGTGCTCCCGTGCCGACAGCACACGACCCCGTGGCGCCCGGCAGTCGACCACGATTGCGGTACATCACGGGCCCGAGCGCCGCCAGGACCGAGCGGATGCCCGGCATGAGCATGACCGCACCCACCCCGCGATAGGGCCACCCGGCCAGGCGCAGCATCTGCCCCATGGCCAGGGGACCCACCACGTGCCATCCCTCCGGCGACACGAAGACCGGGCCCTCCTGCAGCTCCTCCGAGGTGACGCCGTACTCCTCAGGGCTCACCGCCTGGTAGCCGACGATGTCGACCGGAGGCCGCACGCGCGCGCGGATCGCATCGGTGCCGTCCTGGCAGATGCCGCAATCGGCATCGAAGAGGAAGAGTGGGCGGGCGAGCGCGTCTGTGGACATGCTCCCAGTATACCCCCGGGGGTATGTCCCCGCACATGGCAA
>Ga0181556_1004569_pt1 | contig 11184 bp, 18 predicted proteins | sample 011ome_14_FD_148651 | JGI IMG/M metagenome (GOLD analysis project Ga0181556, IMG submission 148651) | Coastal salt marsh microbial communities from the Groves Creek Marsh, Skidaway Island, Georgia - 011505AT metaG (spades assembly) | ecosystem: Environmental > Aquatic > Marine > Intertidal zone... | reverse complement strand
CAATAGACCAGAACTCAGGCCATAGCGGCTGACCGGATTCCATAATTGCAGGAAGCTCAATGACTTCCCACTCGCTTGAGCCCTCTTTCTTGACGGAGGCGTCGATAATCTGGCCACTTAAATCTCGTTTAGACCATCGTGTCATGACTACGACTATGGCCCCCCCGGGCTGCAAGCGCTGGCGAGGACCAGAGCTATACCACTCGAACACCTTGTCGTAGACGGACACATCGAACTGGCCCATCATGGCCTCTTGTTCTGAGTGGGGGTCGTCGATAATCAGCAAGTCGGCACCCTTACCTGTAACAGCGCCGCCGACACCGATGGCGAAGTATTCACCACCTTTATTCGTAGACCATCGTCCAGCGGCCTTGGAATCAGACTGGAGGCCGACACCGGGAAATACCTTTTGATAATCCGCAGAACCTACAAGATTTCGAACCTTTCGACCAAAACCTACAGCCAATTCGGCTGTGTGCGCTGTCTGAATGATTTTTTTTCCGGGGTACTTGCCAAGAAACCAAGCTGGCAAAAGATATGAAGCGAACTCCGACTTCGTGTTATGAGTCACAATCATGCCACGACCGGCAACAAAAAGTCCATCCTCATTCGCCACCTGAAGGCACTGTGTTTCTTCAATAAGTCCTGTAGGTTCAACCTTTATAGTTCGCGCAAAATTGCCATTGATCGGACGGCAGTGCTGCGCCTTCCTTGGGAGCCTCGCAGCCGCGCCAAGCTTGAATGTAACGCGCATTGACGGTTGGCTTGGTTTCCCTTTGTAGCTAGTTTGCCGCCAAGTCTTCCTTGCCTTTACGCCAAAGCTGCGAACAAGCGTTAAGACCCCATCAACAAGTCTTTCGTTGGTGTTGTGGAACGTTACCTTGCCATCTTTTGTTACGCATCCGTCCGTGTCTATAAGACCTTGCAGCAGGAAAAGCCTTTGCTCGACAGAGGAGCAAAGATATTCATCAGGGATGTGCTTGTTTTTCAGAAGTCCGCAGCCACGAAGCTTTTCATGCAATCCAAGAATATTGAATTGCTGGAATTTAGGATTTTGCGTGGTCTCAAATCCGCAGTTATGGATTTGATCTCGCATTTGCTGCATGTCTGCGTGGCTGCACCCGATTGATGCGCCATGTGAGCTTCCATCGCCAAGCCAGACGCCAAGTACATATGGGTCAACCGGCAAGTCCCGGCGTGGGAACATAATTGGCGAAAGCCTTGGCAGTTTGGGCACATTATTTACGCTAGATACCTTTCCCTGCCGCTCAAAAAGCTCTTTGGTGGAAAGCGTTTTCCAGTCCTCATCGACGCCGCAGCGGAACCTTACAGTCCAGAGATGGTCCTCAGATACAACGATAGATGCCCCGTCGGACGTAGTGACCTTATATGTCGGCTTTCGATTTACTGGTGACTTACCAGTCACTAAGCGAGGCTCGCCGTCAGGACCGAATACGTAATCTCCGGGCTGGATTTCCTCTATGCGCTTAAACCCATTGGTTGTGGGCACCTCTTCGCTCAACCTTAAGTCATGACGAGGAGGCATATTGATGATCAGGCGCTTTAGTTCGCCCTTGGCGACCCGCTCAAAGGCGTCCGCCATGATCTTGTGGTGCCTGCCGGAAATGAACCCGGGCCACATCTCCTTAACAAAGTCAAGGTAATGGTCTCGCGCGGCCTCAATCTTCTTGGCCTCATCCAAAGCACGAAGAAGCCGAAGAATCTCCGGCTTCTCCTCTTCGGGGATTTTATCAATGATCTCTGCGTAGTTCATTGCTTAAGTATATGGTGCCCGCTGAGAGAATCGAACTCCCGAGTGCTGATTACAAAACAGCCGTGATGCCACTTCACCAAGCGGGCCCACCTACTCATAAACTATATCGTCGGGTGCCGGGATGCAATACGCGCTTCGGCGGAACGGCCTATAGTTGGCGTCACCGTCAGAGAAGATCGATACTGCTTCCTCGCAGGTCTCCTTCTTGCTGTAGGTGCCGATAACCGTGTCCATCTGGCAGGTGGTGCCGCAGACAATCAGGACCAATACCCACATCACACATGCCCCACAAGACGGTCAACCTCAGCGACCTTTTCGGGGTCTTGATTGTTGTTGAACGACTTACTGCCGTGAAGGATCGTGGCGTGATCCCGCCCCATAATGCGGCCAGCCTCCGAGTACGTTATGCTCGGGAAATACCGAAGAATGCACCAATACAGGTGCTTTCTCGCCTTCGCATACTTGTAGCTCTTCGAGCGGCCCATCAGATCGTCAATGCTGACGCAGTAAACAGTCGAGATGGCCTCGACAATCGGCTGGACGAACTTGTGATCTTCCCGAAGCATGAACTTGGAATCCTTCGACTGGGGTGGGGGATTGGCCTTCCACGCCCTTTCGGCGGTCAAAGTCCTTGCCGTCAGGTTCTTTGCGCCCTTAGCAAACGCCTTCTGCGCCCTGCGGATGTTCATGACATCCTGACAGCTTGTGGGCTCAGTGTTGTCGGTTGTCGGTTCCCAAAAGAACTTACCGTTAAGGTGGGCCGCAAGCGCGGCCTCCAAGTCACTCACTCTTTTCCTCCTTGGATTGAAGCTTACGAAGCGTGTCGATGAACGTTCCGAGGGAACCGGAGAAGCCATACGCACCGAAATGCGTGGTCACAGCCCACGGGAAGAGCCACACATCGCCACCAATTTCACGCCACTTGTGGCAGAAGTAGTAGTCCTCCGAGAGATATCGGTTGTCCACGATACCAGTACGGAAGAACGCATGCATCTCCTTCTCGTTGCCAGAAAGAACGTCACGGGAGTGGTCGGAGATGTAGTAGTTTTCAGGGAATGCGGCCTTCATCTTCTCGAAAACGGACCTATGGATCAGCATAAGTCCTGTGCCGGACTCGGAGACCCTGATGATTTCCTCAATCTTGATGGACTTGTCGAGGGGTGTAAACACATATTCACCCACAAGATGCTCAATTGTGGGGACATCCTCAATACCAGCCTTGATGGCCTCAATGATCACCCGCCAATTGATGTGCTTCTTCGGGTACGGGGCGCAAATAAGCTCCTTCTCGTAGGACATCATGGCGAGAACGTCTTCGGGGCGGAACTGAATGTCCGCATCGATGAACAGAAGGTAGTCAGCCTTGCTCTTGGTAAGGAATTCTGAGGCAAGACCGTTGCGCCCACGGTCGATAAGGCTCTCATTCATCATGAAGCAATGCTCCATGCGAATGCCATGCTGGTGGCACACATTTTGAAGCTGCAAGAGGCTGGAAATGAACATCGTGTTGCCCATGCCGCCATACATTGGCGTGGCAACCATAATGCTTTTCCCCTTAAGCTTGCTCACATTGATCTTAAGCTCGCCTTCACTCATCATTCATCCTGCTGATTGAGACCCCGGTGCCGTGCTTCCCAGCCCAAGTCATTGGGGCCGGGTTTCCTTCGATGCGCCACCGACCATATCGGCACATCTCCTGCGCCTTGTTCATGCAGGACTCAATGTCGGGGCCCCACACATAGCGCGTTTCGATGACCTTAGCGCTTGATGGCGATGTACTCATAGTCGCCTTCTTCGCGCTTCCGCTGGACCAAGACCACCAAACCTTCAAGATAAGCCCTCCAAGCAAGCATCGCCGTTTTGATCTTCTGCGAGAAGCCCTCTGCCGGGATGCCCGCCATCACGAACTTCTGCTTTTCATACATCAGAAAGCCGTCAAAGTACATGACTTTCTCGCCCTTCTTGGCCTTCGCGAGCCAGTAAGTGAGGGAGTCCTCGGTATCAACTTCTTTCAATTGTGGAACCTCTTATAGATGGTGCTGAGAACATCGGAACGAAACCCCGCAACCATTGTTTCAAGGAACTCAAGGGCCCGGATATCGTCTTCGAAGGTATGAATATAGACGCATTCTCCGTCACTTGTCACGCCTAAAATCATCGACTCGACCAATTCTTTGGGGTCAAGACCATCAAACGTGTCATCGGACTTTTTTGACGATTTGGTCGGCATAGGCACTCTTCTTTCTCTTTGAGCCAAGACCCGCATTATACAGGATGGCGGCACGATACACATTACCACGGGCCTGTTTATACGCCATCCTCAGGTAGATCATTCCGTAGCGGATGCCTGTGGCACAATGACTCAGGCCAGAGGCGGAGCCCCTGTAGCCAACCCCACGGGCTGTGGACGGCTTGATCTGCATGACGCCGCGCTCACCCTGCCTGCCGACAACGTGGCACTTGAAATTGCTCTCCTTCTTCGCGACCGCGAGAGCCAAGCTGACCGGCACCCCCTGCCTGACAGCCTCAGAGCGGACCATGCTTTCTACAGAAGGGCGACCCATGCCCATGAGGGCAACGGAAGACAAAAAAAGTGCGAGTACCGTGAAGGACTTCTTCATGCGGATTCTCCATTGTTGTGATTGAAGCCCCGAACGGGACGATTAAGCCCTAAGAGGGCTGGCGCGGGGGTTCCCACGCGGGACGATCAAAATCGTCCAAGCGGACTTGCCGCCATTCAGTAGAAAGAGTTCCAGTAGAGGAACGCCAGAACCAAAAAGATGTACCCGACCACGCAGGTAACGAGAACTTTAAAGATGAAGTACACCTTAAACGGTCCCATCAGCGTCCCATGTCAACGTGCTGCTGACGCTCCTGAGCGTACACAAGGGCCTCAAGACGCCGCACCTTCTCGCGGAGTTCGGCAATCTCACGATCTTTCTCCGCAACAACGGTCTCCCAAGAGGGCACGGGATGCGGCACGTAACGGTCAGTCACCATCGAAGATCATCCTCACCATAAATATCATGGCTGCGAGGCAGTAAGTCACAACGACCCCAGTGAGGCAGAGCGCCGCGATGGCGGCACAGATGGTCACGATCATTTCCATGCCACACCTATACGTTAACGATTTACCGGCGTCAATAAAAAAAGGGGGAGACTTTTCTCCCCCTCGTTGTGCCGGGACCTGAATTACTTGAACAGGTCCTTGAACTTGAACTTGCTGTCGGCCTTGCCTGAACGGTTGCGGCCCTGCATCTTGGCGGCGAAGTCGCGAGCCTTCTGCGACTTGTACTCAATTGGCTTCATGTTCGACGCCTGCTTCGGGGCAGCCTTGTTGGTCGCCTTGGACCGGCCAAAGCTGGGCATCTCAAGCTTCTGCCCACGCTCCTTCATGACCTGAGCCTTCGCCCGCTCAGCGGTCATGGCGCGGCCACCGTAGCCTTCCTTCTCATACTGGCGCTGCTTCATGCGCTCAAAGCTGTTAAGGCGGGACTTATCGCCAGTCTTTTTCGGGGCCACGCTCTGGGGTGCCTTCTGCGTGGTCTTCTGGCCAGCCTTCTTGCTAGAGGAGGAGCCTCCAGCGGGCTTGGCCTTCGGCACAGGCGGCTTGCTCTGCGGAGCCTCGGTAGCGGTCTTTTTGTCCGAAGAAACCGGATACCTCGTCGTGATGGACGGGATCATGTCGCGGAAGGTCTTGGCCTTGTTGATCGGGTTGTTGGCAGATGTCGCGAACCTGTTCTCGCCCGACTCCTTGCGCCTCTTCTTGGCCATCTGGTCCATCGTCACGCGCTGTTCGGCGTTGAGCTTCTTGGGCGGGACGGATGTGGGGTTGTCCATGGACTTCGCAGAGGCAGCCGCCTCCACATTCTGGATACGCTTGTTGGCGGGGTCGATACCCATGCCGCGCTTGTATTCAGCCTTCTTTACAGCGCTGGACTCATCCCCAAAAAGGAGTTCGCCCCATGTGCGCTTGCGCTTGGACTGCGGATCGGAGTTGGCCATTGTGGTCCCTATTTCTGTGCCGGGGGTGTGATGGGGATTTTCTTGGGCTTCGGCTTCCTCGGCACACGAGGTTTCTTCTCGGGTGGTCTGCGGGGCTTCAAGGTTCACCAAGGCGGTTGTCTTGGCATAATTTTAAATCAACCAGAGGGAAGCCCGAAGCGGGGCTGCGCCATACGCCTTCGGCTTCTTTAGTCCCGCCGACCGGCACTCCAGTTCTTCTGCATCCGGACTTCAGGGTTCGGGACGCACCAAATTTCGCGGCTCTCATCTAGGGCCACGACCCAAAGGAGGTCAGCCTCAAAGCTGTAGTCAATCACAGCGATGGCGTAGCCGGGGCCCTTGACGGTGTCGAGGGGGATTGGTGGCTCAAGACGGTTAAACATGCGGTCTGCTTTCCATTTTAAGGGGCTCTTACAACGGCAACGGGACCGTGATCCCGTTTACTATTTCCCCACCTATAACTTTCCCCCACCACAGGGGCGCTATTGTAGGCCGTGTCATCCCCTAGCAGATGGGGTGGCTGGTCAGGCACTCTTTCTCCTTGCCGCAGTCTTGGAGCGGCAGTCGGGAATCGAACCCGAGTAACCTGCTTGGAAGGCAGGGGCTCTACCATTGAGCTACGACCGCATGTCCTACGGACATATACACCGCCACGCGGCTTCTATGCCCTGAAATTGGAGGCCCGTTAGCTCGTCCCGCAGCCTATTGATTTGGAATCAATACCTGAACGACTTACCCAGCCCCCATACGGTGAGCCGACTTCTATACCGCTACGGGCCAAGAGCGGATGCTTGTCGAGCAAGACAATGCCAATATAGCACGGGGGTCTGGTTATTGGTATTCCTTCAATGCATGGCAGCCATGCGTTTAGTGCCGGGAAAATATATATACCCCCCGGGGGGTGTTTTTTTTAGTCGTTTTTAGTCGTTTTTACCCCCTCCCCCCTCCAGAGATTGACCCAGTTTTCCTGAAGTTTTTGGGCGTACCAGAGGGGGAGGGAGATGGCGAAGGCGAAGTAAGGCATTGTAAAACCTATGGGTTTGTTGGGGAGGGTAAAAATGAGGGGATTGGTTGTGGGGAATAATATGTATACATAGCCGGAGTCCCGCCGCGCCATAGGGGGGTCCCCCGGTGGCAGGGGGTGGTGCCGCTTTCTTCCTATCATGCCCCTCGTTCCGGGGCCGTTTACACGTTCCACCGCTGCCCAGCACCGTGCTGCAATTGGCAGTTAGAGCATGTCAGCCAGCAAGCTTTTGTAATCTTTGCAGTAATTCTGCTTCAATGCTTTTCGAATCCACCTGCTCTGTCTTGATGTCCACCCTGTCGGTGAGCATGCCAGCCATCTTTGCAGCAAGGGCAATGGCGGATTGTTGAACGGCGGGCGGTACGTCATGCCCTTCCGCCAAACGCCAGACGTTTCGCCAGACGCGGTCCGCTTGCTTCTCCGTTAACATGCTATTCCTCGCCCTCTTTTCGGTCAGCAGTTCATTTAAACGCCCTGTCACCTTTGGGTGTTGCGCCAGCTTGCAGCTTTCATTGTGGATTGTGCCGGGCTGCATGGTGCTGGTGTCATAGGCGCGGCGATACGCTTCCGCATTCGTAAGACCTTCAGCGAGGCCTTGTGCGAACATCTCTTGCTTTTCAGTCAGGCCACCGGGGGCTGTTTTGTTTCCTCCCCTGTTCTCCCTCCCCTTCTCTCCCCCCTTCACCAGTTCCAAGTGCGGCTTGTTGTCTTTCATGCGCTTCCATCCCCTCAGTCGCCGGGTGGCTTTTCCGGGGCTCCAAAAATTGAACCAATGCCTAATGGTAACATTCCCCGGCACAGTTTCCCAAGGCGCAGCATGTAAACAGGCCCTAGCCATGCATCCACTGCATACCAGCTATGCAATGCCCATGTCGCAAAAATTTCCTGTTTACAATGTTACAGGCCGGTGCAAAAAGATTGCAGCAACCGGGCGGTTAAGCCGCCCGGTGCGCTGCCATCGCCAAACGGCGGAACAACCCGCCGCTTGGTTATGGCAACGGAAAGGAAAACGACATGAGAAAAGAAAGCTTGAAAATCGCCCGTGCATTCCTCGCAAAAGAGTCGGCCCGGGCAGCCCGCACCACAACGGACGGCCAGTCTCTCTATCTGCACGGAAACAAGATCGCGTGGCACAACCCGGACGGCACCCTGTCCTTAACTCTAGCAGGCTGGGGAACCGTCACGACACGCGACCGGCTCAACACGATCTGCCGCTTGATTGGCACAGGTGGATTCTCGCAGATGAGGGGCCGCCAATATTTCGCAGGCGCGGAGATTGGCGAGAACGACACATTGACGGTCCAATATTTACCGGCATGAGGCTCGAACCTGCGGCACTGTGTAAACGGTGCCGCATCTCGAACCCCAAACTAGTAAACCCGAAAGGAACACGAAAATGGAACTCGAACAGATGCACGACACCCGCGAGGGCTGGCTCTCTGACGCCCTGAACCTCATGACGCCCCGCATCCGGGCGGCTGGCTATACCCTGCCCGCTCAGGTCAAGGTGGCCTGTGGCTTCCCGGTGGGATCACGCGGCGGCAAGAAAGTGCTGGGCCAGTGTATCTCGCCCAAGGCGTCGGCTGCTGGCACGACTGAGATGTTCATCTCGCCGATAGTGTCGGACCCGATTGAAGCGCTAGGCACCCTGCTTCACGAAGCCGGGCATGCTTGCGTCGGCGTCGAAGCTGGGCACGGCGCACCCTTCAAGGCCTTCTGTGCCGCCCTTGGGCTGGTCGGTAAGGCAACCGAGGCTGGACCCGGCGATGACTGCAAGCGCTGGCTGCGGGATGAAATCCTGCCCATCCTTGGGGCCTATCCCCATGACGCGGTGGACCCGAACGCCCGCAAGAAGCAGGGCACCCGCATGATTAAGCTGGTCTGCCCTGAGACTGGCTATACCTGCCGCACCACGAAGAAGTGGCTGGCCCTTGGTGTTCCTACCTCCCCCGCAGGGTGCGAGATGCGAGTAGTGGAGGATTCCGAAGGCGAGGAATGACGCTCGCCGCTGGGCTCCGGGGTTTTGAAATCCCGGGGCCGCTCACCCCAACCGTTTAAACAAGGAGAACCGAAATGCAGATCACGATTTCACGCGGGCCGACGCCCGGCACCCTCGACGAATTCAGGGCGCAAGTTAAATGGTTGCCCGGCATGGGCCACATCAGGGCAACCGCGATCTGGACCGGCACGTCGCAGGAAATTGCGGTGCCGCCTGAGAAGGAAGCCGCGACCGCCTCCCGCATCCGCATGCTCACCGCCGTGGGCATGATCGTCACCGACAATGAAACCCTGAACCTCACCCCCAATAAGGAACCCGCCCCCATGAACACCGCCGTCGCCCCCGCCCCCTCGACCGTCAACCCGTCCGATCTCGATGTACTGCGCCGCCTGTTGGGCGGTGGCATGGATGAGGCCCGCGTGGTGGACCTGATCCACAAGCATGGCGGACGCCCGGCGCATGTGACTATTGACCTGCGGTCCTCGACCCGGACCTTTGAGGGCGAGAGCATGATGCACCACAAGTTCCCGCTGCTGGCTGCTGCGGTGTCGGCTGGTGTAAACGTCATGCTTGTGGGCCCGGCTGGCTCCGGCAAGACCACGGCTGCCGCAAAGGTTGCCGAGGCGCTGGGCCTTCCGTTCTATGGGACTGGCGCAATCAACTCGGAGTACAAGCTGACCGGGTTCATCGACGCGCAGGGCCGCATCGTTTCGACCGCCTTCCGCAAGGCCTTCGAGTTCGGCGGCGTGTTCCTGTTCGACGAGTATGACGGTTCGCTGCCCGGTGCAACGCTGCCCTTCAACGCGGCACTGGCCAATGACTGGATGGATTTCCCGGATGGCTGCGTCAAGCGCCACCCGGATTTCCGTGTCATCGCTGGTGCCAACACCTATGGCACTGGTGCCGACCGCCAGTACGTCGGGCGCAATCAACTCGACGCCGCATCGCTGGACCGCTTCGCCATGCTGGATTGGCCCTATGACGAGGCTCTTGAGGCTGCCATTCTCGGGGCCCCGGCACCCAAGAACGCACCCGTGCCCGCCAGCATCGCACCCCTTGCAGGTGAGGAGGCCCAAGGCCTTGCCATCCGCTTCCTCGAACGGACCCGGTCCATCCGCAAGGCGGTGGATGACCTCAAGGTCCGGCATGTGGTGTCGCCGCGCGCTGCGGTGGCTGGTGCGAAGCTGCTGGCTGCTGGCTGGAAGTGGAACGACGTTGAAGACGCCGTTATCTGGAAGGGGCTGGATAAGGACGCCCGAGTAAAGATCACGGCCAAGGCCGCTTAACAGGAGGACAACATGAACTACGTTTACACGTTCGATTCCCTGTCGGATTTCATCTCGGCGGTGGACATCCCCAAGCCGGACAATCCTGCGTCAGCTACGGCGTGGGAGAACAACGACAGCTTTTGCGGGGCATCGCGCGTCGATGCTTTCCGCATGGCACGCGACGGCTGGGCTCAGGGCCGCGACAACATGGTCACTGCCATGGCTCAGGCCCGCCCCTCGATCAGGCTGTCTCCAGCGTTTACACTCGACGTAGGCGGCGCGTACCCCGACCCGTCTGCGGCTGCCGCAGGTGCGCCCGACTGCATGGTCAACCTGATGCCGGACGATAACAAGCATACGAAAATCGTGCGGCTGGCCGTCAATGTGTGGGCAAGCTGTGCCTATGAGCCCAGCGAGTTCACCTCATATGGTGCCGCAGTCCTGTCCTACATCGACGCAATCGAGACGGCTGGGGCCCGCGTGGAACTAACCATGCTCTGCCACTGTAAGGTTGACGATGGCAGCAAGGATGCCTACACCACGACGGTCCTTCTCAAAAGGGCCGAGGATCACATGGAGATCGACCGCCTCACATATTGCCTCACCCATGTGTCGATGCTGCGGCGCATGTTCTTCGCGCACATGCAGGTTGCGGAGGGGGTGGCTGGGCGCATGCCCGGTTGCGGATACCCCCGCAATCCTGACGAGGGAGACGTTGAGAGCGGCGTCATTGTGGTGCCGGGTATCAACACAATCAAACCGGGCTCAACCCATCTCAAGACGCCGGAGGGCTGTGCCAAACATATCAGCGACATGATGGAGGATGTCCTGATGCAGGTCGGTGTCGATCTACCAGAACTAGCCTTTGGGGCGGAGGCGTGAGCCTCCCCCTGCCGGGGGCTTTCGGGGTCTCAAACAAAAGGAAAAGCAAAATGTTCTACGCAATCAACGACCTCATCGACCGGGTCATCTCATACGTTTACACGCGAAGACTCTTCGGCCCGCGTTGCGAGGAGGATTTACCGGGCTGCGCTTGCTGCGATGCGTGGCGCACCCATGACGATATATTCGGCCCGCATCGCTGATGCTTCCTATCACATTCCCCCTTGCCCGG
>Ga0181556_1004560_pt1 | contig 11195 bp, 15 predicted proteins | sample 011ome_14_FD_148651 | JGI IMG/M metagenome (GOLD analysis project Ga0181556, IMG submission 148651) | Coastal salt marsh microbial communities from the Groves Creek Marsh, Skidaway Island, Georgia - 011505AT metaG (spades assembly) | ecosystem: Environmental > Aquatic > Marine > Intertidal zone... | reverse complement strand
TCACCGTATCGACTTGCAAGCCGAACTGTCGCCCATTGGCGGTGACCTTGATGTCACACTTCTTGTCTTGGGCGTTGCCGCGACCTGAAACGGTTAGTCCGTTCAGGCTCTTGGCCTCTTCGACGCATTTCGCGCCGAACTTTGTTTGCAGGGCCTTGATGACCCATTCACGCTTCTCAAGTGTCAGCGCGGTTTGAGTGGAGCGTACAGTGCTCACGTGTGCCGTATCTTGTCGGCAAAAAGAAAATGCCGGGAAGTAGTCCCGGCGGCTTCCACTATTCCGTAGTGGGTGTTTAGCAGTTGCAGCCGTCGCAGCGGCCGCACTTGATGCAACATGTTCCTTCGTTCATGTTTTTCGGGTGACTCGTCTCCTCTGACGGGATTCGTAGTCGTTCGAGCGTTGAGCACCTCAGCGCTTGTTGCGCTTTGGCTTGTCGCGGTGGCTCCTCGCACCTGCCTTGCGGCGGTGTGCGGGTGCCTTGCGGCTCTTCTTCTCACTGTGCTTGGGCACGCGCTCCTTCTGCTCTTCGGTGTACGGGAGTGTAAAATGCCCGTTCTCGAAGATGAGGCTTCCCTCGAGGTTGCCCTCGAAGAATGCCTTCAGTTCCTTGTCCGACGGCCCTTGCGCGGATTCGTCCGATTCCGCGTTCAGGTATTCGTCAAGGTTGAGGTAGTCGTAGCGCATCTGCTGCTGCCAAATGACTTCCACGTCCTTTCCGGGGACGTTGTTGTCCTTGGCCCATGCCAGCACTTCTTCCGACGTCACTTCGAGGTCCGTCATTTCCATGCGGACGCTCTCACGCGCAGCCTTGTTGAGCCGAGGGCTCGGCTTGCGGCGTTGCGACACTGGTCGCGTGACGAAGTCGTAGATGACCTGCTGCTGCTCAGGGGAGTGGAACTCGGCGGTTTTCACCGAGGGCCACCACCCGATGCGGCGGACGGACGGGATTCCCGCCCACGCCGCTCCGAGTCGCTTTCGGACCCGCTTTCCAAACAGGTGAACCCTCGCGGGGTCCACTGCTGCGAAGCGCGGGCCCTTCCCCTTGGCTTCCTTCTTGCCGTTTTCGTCGACAAGGTAGATGCTCTTGGGAAGTTCTCGCAGGTTTCCGTGGTCGAGAAGCACCTTGGCGAGGTCATTGCTGACCTTCTGCACGCGGTTCATGTACGACGCGCCTTCCCCCTTCCATGGGGTCGGGACAAACGTCCACACCGCGAGCCCGCCTTCGGGGGCTTTCTTCACGAACCAGTAGGATTGAAGTTCGCTTCGTTCCTTCCGGGCCTGCTCCTTGTTCCAGTTGTTCTCTCGGTAGAGTTCACTGGCCATCTCGTAGTTGTGGTAGAAGCGCCGGCGCTGTCCGGTGAACGACCACACCATCATTGAGGGTGGTTCGTTTCCGTCTCGCAGCGCGCGGTCGCGTGATTGCACGTATTGGTTGTAGTGGTTGACGTGGAAGGTTGAGGTGTCCGGGTGAGTCCGGACTCCGTCTTTCATCACGTCTTGCTTCGTGCTGTAGTGTGAGAGCCACTCACGGATGGCAGCGTCCTGTGCGACCGTCGGCATGGCGCCGAAGGCAGCATCGAACGTGCTTGCATCCATGTTTCCGTGCTTGTCTGCGAGGTATCGAAGGACGTTGGTCCACCGGGCTTGCGCCTCGGTTTTCTTGTCCTTGAACTCTCGCATGAGCCGGTTGTGCTCTTGGTTGTTGTAGAGGTCGTAGCCGACGTTGGACTGGATGATGTGCCAGCCCATCGCCTTGACGTTGTCTTCGATGTCCCACGCGGTCAGCGGGGTCATCTCGGTAGCGTCAATGGTGGCCTTCCCCATGGCGCCCATCTCGTTGAGGGCACGCACGACGTCCATCTGGTAGTTGGCGTCGTTGCTCCACGGGGAGTGATGAATGGTGTTCCAGACGTCTTCCCACGTCAGGACGCCACCGGCCAGCATGTCGCGCATGACGCACGCACGCTGGCTCGGAGCGACGATGATGTGGGCGACATGGCGCTGCTCACGCGGTGCCTTGCCGTTGATGCCCCTCGACTTGCGGCGCTTGGCGCGCTGCTGCGTCTTCTTCTCCGACCCCTTGGAGGGTTCGGGTTCCGACGCGGTCGGTGGGGCACAGTAGCGCCCGTTAAGGCGCCACCGTCCGTTCTTGTCCATCTTTGGTGTGTCCTCCACACCCATGCTCTGCCCATTTTCCACCCCGTTCGGGATGTCCTCGACCGGGCCGGCCGAGAGGTCCTGTTGTAGGTCCTTCATGGTTTTCACCGTATGACTCATTCAGATGATGAGTCGTTCTTCTTGCGCCGACGTCGTGGGACGTAGGCTGAAGAGTCGTGTGCGTTCACAGTTTGAGTCAGGGTTGTACCCCGATTTTTGGGTTTGCGACGCTTGGTCACGGGTGGAAGGACGGGGGTACTAAGCCCCGCCCTCCCGGGTGTTGGACCCCGGTTCGCTTGTCCGAATCAGCCCGAGGAAGGGCTGATGGTTAAAACAAGGTGTCTCGGGATTCCTCGCCACCCAGCGGGTGCTGGCCCGCTGAAGTGAACCTCCCCTCGTCTTCGCCTACGCACCGGTGGACATTGGTCCAACGAGTGAGGGGAGGTAGCCGTAATACGGCACCGGTGCGTTGCAGACGTGTACCCTTCAGACAGCATCCAGTCTTCGGGGTGGTGTAGGTACTCAATGCCCCTACACTGGGCACTCTTTCTGGGCCAGCCTTTCAACTGGCCCCACGTATGACCAACAGTCCTTTGCCGCCCTGTTGGCGACGGCATAGGGTCATTCGACCTACATCGACTCAATGTGCTATCTGAAATCTTCAAGCACAAAAAGAAAATGCTGGCCTCGGTTGAGACCATCGGTCGTTGGCCTTTCGGCCTTTGACGTGTGGCTTTTCCCGCCGGGGACGAATCCCCTTTGGGTCAAGCCGCTTACCTCTCCCGGGTTTCCCCGGTTTGAGTTCGGCGCCCTTCAAAACCGCCCCCGTTGCGACAGGGGAGTTGTACGACCCCCCGTTCTATTGGGAGGTGGGGCATTTCTTCCACCGCATGCAAGACCGGCGGCCGGGGTTTTATGCCGGCCGAAGTCCCGCTCACGAGTGGAAGTCCAGAGGTATTGACGTGTGGCTTTTCCCGCCGGGGACGAATCCCCTTTGGGTCAAGCCGCTTACCTCACCCGGGTTTCCCCGGTTTGCGAACGGCGCCCAACCCCCCCCGTTGCGACAGGGGGGACAGATACCCCCCGTTCTATTGGGAGGTGGGCATTTCTTCCACCGAATGCAAGACCGGCGGCCGGGTTTTATGCCGGCCGAAGTCCCGCTCACGAGTGGAAGTTGTGAGGTATTGACGTGTGGCTTTTCCCGCCGGGGACGAATCCCCTTTGGGTCAAGCCGCTTACCTACCCGGTATTCCTCGTTGCGACAGAGGAGTGGTTGGGCGTTCTCCTCCCTCCCCTGACGGGGAGCAAGAGAAGACAGGTATTGACGAATGAGGGTCCTTTCTCCCTCCGTTGTTTATACGGTCGGGAGAGTAGTACCACTCTAACAATTCCACCTCTTCCCCGCATCATTCACCCGTCGGTGTCCGATTGCGGTTCTTTGGTGGGCCTCTGAGCGGTGTTGTCGCCGTTGATACTATCTCAGGCTTCAACACGTGCTCAAAATTGGCTTCTTTCGAGATGAGGCTCAGACTTGCCGCGTCTTCTCTCGAAAGTGAATGGATTGATTCCCGAGCCACCGTCCATTCAATGCGGTGACTCTCGATTCTCATAGGGCCTGCGCACGGGGAAGCGGTTCTCGCCTCCGGTACGACAGGGAATATCCCCTCAAACGGGTGGAGTGGGGGCATTAGAAGCCACATTGGTAGCCGCCCCTCTCCATTGTATATACGCGCGGGAAAGTGGTATCACCCGCGCATTACGTTTGCCCCGGACTCCTCAACGGGATTCCGAGACGGTTTCTTCGTCTTCAGGTGAAAAGGATGGCGCAACTGCTGCACTTGATGACTTGCGTTCGCTCGTTGTACGGAACTTTCCGTTCATCGACGAGGTAGACTCGGCTACGCTCCAAGTGCAAAGAACCACGCGATGGGTCGCACCCGTCGGGGCACTTTCCGTTCCCGCGTGTCCGAACGGTGAACATTTTCCACACGGGGTGTCCCGTGATGTGGCTGTTTCCGTAATCCTCGCATGCATCCAATTTCTGATACGACGTTTTGGTTTCTGACATTCGTCATTCCTCCGGGTGACCCGATTCCTCACGGGATTCGGGTCGGTTTGCTTCGACTCAAGCGGTCAGCCCGTTGTCTTCGCCTTGCTGTCGCTGGAATTCCCAAGCGTGGAGGCACTGATGGCCTCCAAGGAATCCTCCGGCTTCGCGAGCCGGTCCGATGAACTCGGCAGCACAGACGTTGCAGAAGACATGCACGATGGGCTCGTTGATGTAGGTCCCGTTCGGCGTGGCTCGCCGTTCGATGACCTGTCCCACATGCTTCTTTCGGAAAGAGTCCCATGTACCCTTCCTCTTCTTCTTCTCGCTCTTTTCTTCGTCGTTGCTCATGTTTTCACGTCCGGTTGATTGGTGGCTCGGTCAGGACGCTGGTGAATTGGGCGTTGTATGCCTTGATTCCGTAGACGTCCCAGCAGATTTCTCCGCACCGGGGGCATGGTTCCGAATCGTCGTGGGAGAGTGCTCCTCTACCCAGCATAAACGGTTCCCAGATGCCTCCGACGTAGCCGCAACGGCCTTCACGGCCGAAGCAGACGCTCAACATGTGTTTTTCTTTGGTTTCTTCGTTTTCCATAACAAATTCTCCGTGTGAGGCGTTTCACGCCTCGATGTATTCCTTGTATTCCCAGCCGCAGTTTCCGCAGGTGCACGGGCAAGCACACGTTCCGGTGACGGTGCAGCAGAACTCTTTGTTGTAGTCCCTGCACACGCACCCGTAAGCGCACTTGCATATCTGTGCCTTTGGCGGCCAGCAGCCTTCTTTTTCAAGGTGGATTTTGATTTCAGACATCTGTCTCAGCCTCTTCGTCCTGACTGTGGGGTTCAAAGTTTTCCCACATCTTTTCAACAATTTCCCACGGCACGCCGTGAGTGTTTCGTCGCCAAAAGGCGCGAAGTTGCTGCCGCGTCCTCGCTTTGAAAACGAGGACACGGGACTCATAACCCATGATTCTTGCAGCGTCGAGGTAGTTTTGGAACTCCCAATGCTGCATGTTCGTGTTCGCAATCACCACGTTCTTCCCTTCTTCGAGGGCCATAAGGAAGTCATTGAAGCATTCCGCATGGGCCTTCGACAGGAGGTGTGGTTCGAACACGTGTTCGTAAGACGTCCCGCTCTCAAGCGCCAACCTCTCGAAGAAGTTGTCCGCCGAGCAGTGGACGTGGTCTTTGAAGACCATGTTTGCTACGTGAGTCTTCCCGGTTCCGGGGACTCCGCGTAGGATGATGCATTCCTTTGAGGTCTGCATTGTCGGGTGACTCGATTCCTCATGGGATTCGGGTCGTGCATGATGAATCATGAACTGCTTCACATCAGGCCTGCGGCCTTGTTCCAGCCGTTCTTCTCAAACCACGCGATGATGGCTTGGACGCGGACCTCTTGCGAGGGGCGTCCGCGCTTTCGCTCCAGCAGGGGTGCGCCGAGGCGCTTCTGCAGGTGTTCCAGCGTGAGATTGTCCATGTTGCTGATTCTGGCGCGGTACCCGTAGTCCCATTCTCCCTTGCCGAACGGCATGGGGATGAAGAAGGGCCGGTAGTCCTTGACTCCGGCTTCCTCTTGGACCTGACAGTACCATTTCCAGCCGTCTTGCGTGTAGGCTTCGACGGTCATGCGCTCCTGTTGCGGGTTGAACCCGAGCAGGATTGCGTGTTCGGTCTTCTTCTGGTACATCGCCACCTTGAGCGTGCCGGTGTTGTCGCTGACGCCGCACATTTCCCACTTGCGGGGCTGGATGAGCATCTTCGACCGTGCCGACCAGACGTAGTCAAGGCTGTTCCGAAGACCGGAGTCCTCCGATTCGCGCAAGATGGCGTTGTGCGCCACCTCGCCCAATGCGACCGGGGTTGGTCCTTTGGTCGCCAGCATGGCGAGCCAGTTGTTCAGTGTGTTCATGTTCGTTTCATGGGTTTCCATTTTCATTTCCTCCGGGTGGCCCGATTCCTCATGGGATTCTGGGCCGTTTGGTTCAACACGTTCAGTCCGTGACGGGCACGAGACGGTAGTCCTCGTCGAGTTCGAGAGGGACTTCTTCCGTTCGGAAGTTCCATGCTCCGCAAATTTTCGTCGGCATCCAATGGTACCCTCCGTGTTCGTGATTTTTGTCGTGCACGAATTCTTCCTGTGCGTACGCGACGAAGCCACTGCGCGTCAGAAGCCACTTCGTGTCCGCTTCTGCGGGGTACTTCCTCGCGTACTGCTTGTCGATTACAGAGGCAATTCGGGTCAAGAGGTCGCGAAGGACCTCTCCCTTTTCGCCTCGAACTGTGAATTCATGGAACAGGTTGCTCCAAACAGTCACAATGTAGACTTTCAGTAGGTACTCAATTTTCGTGTTGTTGTTCGTCATGTTTTCCATGATTCTCTCCGGGTGATTTGCGCCCTCAAATGGGGTTCAAATCGGGTGTGTTCGGCACTCACTTGTTTCGGTGTTCTTCGCACTTGTCTGAACGGGGCAGGTACAATGGACGGTTCCATGTGTACGATGCTCCGCAAACTTCGCAAAAACCCGCTTCAAGGGTGTGTGTTGGTCCGGGCATACGTGTGGGTCCTCACGGTGCCGCAGCACCGGGGGACCGGGCGCGTCCCTCGTAGGGACGTGTTTCGTGGTGTAGTCAGACGATTACTGCTCGTTTGAGCCGTGCAAGGCTTCCACCATACGCTCATAGCAGGCTGTGCATTGAGGGCAGCCGCAGTCGTAGCAGTAAGAGTACGAGCAGCAGCAGCAGCCGCAGTCGCACCCTTCGGCGTTGTACACGCCGCCTTTGTCTTCTGTGGTTCTATCGGAGGCCACGCCCTCCTTGTTGTCGTTTTCAGACACGGGTGACCGCCAGAGGACCCTCAGTTTTCCCGGGTCGTGTGCGGTCGTTTTCTGTCGGGTATGTTTTACTCCTCCCGACATGGCGTTCGTTTTCGTTTCATGAGGTGTTTCGCTTCAATGCGCCTGTTCGAACTTTTCCAGCATCTCCCTGATGCGCGATTCGAGGCCTGCTTCCTTCTTCTCGAAGATGCGCGTCTCGATTTCCGCCACGAAGGGGTTTCCTTCCATGAGGGTGATGAGGTCGCGCGTTGCGAAGGTGCCGTCGGCGTGGCGCCAGATTCCTCCGGCGTCCTGCTCGACGTCGCCGCTCTCTTCGAGGCGGCGCTGCCCGTAGATGATGGCCCGGCGGTCAGCCTCGGCCCTCTCTCGCAGTCCGGTCAAGAAGAGGTCGTAGGACGTTGGGTCCTTCTCTCCTTCAGCGTAGGCTGGCGGGTCGGGGCGAAGCCCCTGTTGTCGCCAGAGTTGTTCAAACACTGTGTGGCATCGTTCGATGTAAAGTCGCTTCAAGCGAAATCGTTGTTTTCTTTTCTCGTTCATGATGAACTCCGGATGACCGGATTCTACCGGTCTGGTGCACAAAAAGAAAAAGGCGGGTCGTGAGACCCGCCGTAGGCATCGCCTCTTTTCTTCTTGAAATACGGTTGAAGGTTGTTTTTCGCTCTGACTTCCTCATGCACCGCCCCGTCTCAGAGGCTTGAATGGTGCACGCCCGAAAGGCTCTCCGTATCGCTTGAAGCGACAGGAGATAGCCGGCGTTCTGTTCAGGACAGGTGTCCTGCTTTCGGATAACTCGCGGGGCTGTGGCATCGCGGTTGATTTCCCGCGAGCCTGCGCTTCTAATTTTGCCCCCTCTCAACCTTCATAGTTGTGAGCGCGTATCGTTTTTTGCGACGCCATGGACTACTGCTACGGCACTTCCCGTGAAAGGGTACATGCTATGCATCGTCCGAAGTTTCGTCTTCCGGCGTCGACTTTGGTCGGGTGGAGGGAGAAGGTTTCCCCTGAAGTAAGGTAATTCCTCTCCATGGGGTTCTCCCCCCTCCATTGTATGTACGCTCCGCAGGGTGGTATCACCCGTGCTGAAGTTCGACATACGTGTGGAAAGGGGAATCACGTGCTCTCCCCCTCCATTGTACATACGCGCGGTGAGGTGATACCTCTTGCGCTGAAAGGTGGACAGGCGGCTGATACCGGGTCAAACACCCAAGACCCACCCGGGGGAACCGCCTGCCCAAGAGGTCCCCCGGGCAGCCAGCGTAATTCCTCATCCGTGATAAAAGGTGGGACGGCACGGCTTGGAAGGGAAGATGCAAAACCCCAAGTCCCGGCGCACCGCCCCGGGTTTCCCGGGACTCATACGCCCTACTGAGACCGGGGTATTTCGTCCTTCGGGTCGTTGATGGTGACCCACCCTTCACGAACGACCTGAGTCTTCGGTTGAGAGTCCTTCATGGCCCAAAATGAAGTGGTGAGGTTGGAGCCCACCAAGCGTTCGGTCCTCAATCGGCGGAACTGTGGGCGGCGTCGAAGGAGGTTCGCAAGGCCGTGCGTGGTGATACCGTCCTTCGTATTGCTGTTAATCCAATCCTTGATGGTATGGAAGGTGAGTTCCTGAACGTCGTCCTTCTCCGCGTAGATGCGGAAGCACTTCTCGATGTGCTCAACGGCTCGGCTGTATCGAGTCATTCTTTCACCTTCCCCGCCTCATATGCGTTCAGGAGACGCATGATGAACTCCCAATTCGCTTCACGAGGGAGTTTCAAACGCATGATACGTTCGAGGTCATAGCGTCGAATCCGGGTTGAGGTCATCGCCTCATTGGCTCCCATGTGAACTTGCATCGAACTCATCGGTATAAGCCTAACGAACCTTCAGGAATCCTGCATCGAGGATATTAAGACCACGACGTAAAACCGAAAGTCGGGGAAGCACCATGGAAACCTTCACCTATTACCTGAGCATTGAAATTGAAGCCATGAACGAAGACTCCGCCGAGAACAAGTTGGAGGGCTTTCTCAAAGGGTTGGACCTGAAGAAGAATCAGCACCTCACCCTTACGTCCCTTGAAGTCGGAGACGGGGAGGAGGCCACCGAAGCCTCCGGAGACGCTGAAGGGGAACCCAAGAAGTCCAAGAGCCGGCCACCAATCGCTCTCCCGAAGGGGAAGGGTTCGGCCAAGTGGGACGACGAATTCGACGACGCAGAGTGGGACGAACTGGATGAGGAGCCCAAGCCAAAGAAGGTCAAGGCGGAGACCCTCGCTGCCGAGGACGACGAGGACGAGGATTGGTGGGCCGACGACGAGGACGAGGACGACGACAACGGTGATGACGACGATGAAATCGACGACGATGACGACGACGACATCGCCTCCATCATGAAGGGCTACTGATGCGGCGCTCAATCCTTCTTCGAGCCGTCGCCTACCTGATGTTGCTTCAGGGTGCCCTTGAGTTCTACGTGGATGGCTCTTCCCCCCGCCCTGTATTCATTTTCGCCATAGGTTTGTGGCTTCTTTCGAGGGCGTCGGTGACCTTAACCGACGAGGACCCTTCCCCCGAGCATGGACCGCCACTACTTGCAGGCGTCTCACCGCGTAATGGATGGAGATGAGGTCGCTTCTCTTCTCGCCTCGCAGGGCATCGAGATGAAGCAGTTGCCGGCAATCTTCCTCAGCGACCCGGGCCTTCGGAATGAGGGAATCGTTGTCGCCGAGGGTGACGTCCTCGAAATCACTCGCTACGCGACGGAAAAGTTCCCGGGCGGAACCCTTTATCGTCGCGTCGTCAAGGGTTGGTGATGTGAAGTTGGAACTATGGACGGACGGGTCCTGCTTCAAGGACGACCCGACTGACTCCATCGGCCCTGCTGGTTCAGGAATCGTGTGTGTTGACGCCGATAGCGGCAAAATCCAGTTCCTCCTCGGCGAATACATCGGCATTGAGTCCAACAACTACGCAGAGTTCCGCGCAATCGAAATCGGCCTTGATGAAGTGTCTCGACGCTATGAGGTGGACGAATCCTTCGACATTGAGGTTGTTTCAGATTCAAAAATGGCCGTGAACGTCCTTTCCGGCAACTGGAGCACGAACCTCCCCGAGTACCGCGAAATCACTGCCCGGATTCAGGAACTTGAGGAAGAACTTGGCGTCGTCATCCAATACTCGTGGGTGAAGGCACATATCGGCGTTCACTTCAATGAACTGGCGGACTACCTCGCCTACAATTCGGCACGGGGGGACTGACGTGGTTATCGGAGAGCCTGAAGAAATCTTGGAGGAGGAAGACCTCTCCGTCACGGGCTTCTTTTGGTTTGTTCCCTACGAAGAAATCCGCCATATGGAGCGAGGCGAGGTCACCTACGACTTCGATTTCCCCTCACCGCGTTTCGTTCCTTCAACGATGCAATCGGCGCGGCGCTGGTTCACAACCTCACCCGAAGCGGCCGGTCTACGGACACGTGCCGACCATATGGTCGTGGTGAAGGTGTCGAATATCCCGTTCGACCCGGAGAGGTTCGATGAAGAGAAGGCTGAGGATTGGCTTTCAGCGGACATTCGCCACACCGGCGAAGAGACAGAACTGGCTGGCTACATCGTCGAGCCTTTCCAAGCCACGCTCAAAGTCACGATGAAGAACCTCTCGTTCTTCAAAGAGACGAAGGAGTGGTCGGCGGTTGAAGTGGGAATCCTTTCCCCTGATGAAATCCGCAGCATGGCGAAGGTCAAGGTCACCGAAGAGCAAATCTACGCGAATGACGACATGTCCTCTCCCGTCGTCGGTGGTGTCGAAGACCTTCGAATGGGGACTTATGCAAAAGACACCCCTTGCGGAACGTGTGGCCTTACTTGGAACGAGGACTTCTTGAAATCGTGCCCGGGGCACTTCGGCTACATTTCTCTTGAGGTTCCGGTTCCGAATTGGTTCTATCTTGGCGGTTCGAAGAATCCTTCTCAGCAATCCCCGCTCCTTTACGCTCTCAATCACACTTGCATGCACTGTCAGCGAATCCTGCTACCCGACTCCAAGGTCGAATTGCTGGAGCGATACGTGTTCAACGTGCGCGGCATGAACCTCCTGAATACGGCAGGTTATGACCTCATTCGTGCCGAGGTTCGGACCTTGATGGACGAGCACCATGGGGTCAAGAGCA
>Ga0181556_1004521_pt1 | contig 11252 bp, 4 predicted proteins | sample 011ome_14_FD_148651 | JGI IMG/M metagenome (GOLD analysis project Ga0181556, IMG submission 148651) | Coastal salt marsh microbial communities from the Groves Creek Marsh, Skidaway Island, Georgia - 011505AT metaG (spades assembly) | ecosystem: Environmental > Aquatic > Marine > Intertidal zone >... | reverse complement strand
GCTCGGACGCCGAGGACGAGGAGTTCGTGGAGAGAGAGACGGAAAGAGACGAGCGACGATCCGTCTCTTCCTCCTCTTCTTCTTCTTCTTCTTCTTCTTCTAGAGACAACAACAAAAACAACAACCAGAGAGAACGTTTGTACGAACGCAAGAGCAGCAGCGGCGATAAAGACGACGACAAGTCTACTTACGCCTCCAAAGGCGCTCGACGCATGTTGTTGGAAGAAGCGTTGCCAAACGCATCCGAAGAGAAAGAGTTGGTTGAAGTCGCCGAGGAAGAGATCAAGCACACCGGGGTGTTCGCTTTGTTGCAAAAAATGGTTGGCGGCGAACAATCGAGTCAAGATCCGGTCAAGCCGGGACAAATGCCGCAGTTGGGTTTACCGCAGCAAACGAAGATGTTGTCGAAGAAGAATAAGAAGAAGTCGACGACGAAGAAGGGAGACTTAAACGTTGCCGCCGGATTGGGCAAATCCATGGGCGTTCACGTCGATGAAGAAGTCGACGACGAAAACGAAGGCGACGAAGGAGAAGAAGAACAAATGAAAGAAGAAGAAGAAGAACATGAACAACAAACCGAAGAACAAACTCGAACCGATAAGGTGTTAAAGCTCGCGCAAGACGGCGAAAAAGCGTTGGAACGCGAAGCGATTGAGAAAGTCTACAAAGGCGACGGCTCCAAATCCAAGAAGAAATCCGCGTTGGAGATCCAACGAGGCGAGACTTCTTCTGATATGAGCGAAACGGACGAAGAAGCTTTGGAGATTGAGAACGGCGCCGCGGATAAGTACTACGACGTCACGAAAGTCGAACACTTGGCGCAAGAAACGCTCAAGAGAAATATGGGTGGTTCCAAAGGTGAAGCGTCCATGGGCGAGCAGCAGCAAACCATCAACACGAAAGCGTTGGAGGAAGCCATCGGGAGAGCGGCGAACCAATCGCCGGACATCACCAGAAAAGAGTTGTTTTCCACCTTGGGACGCAAATCCAAGGAAGAGTTTGTCAACGCCGCGCGATTGAAGAAACTCGTCGAGTTGAAACACATCGCGACGACGTGCAAACCGACGCTCAGCGACGGCGGTAAAGCCATGGAACGTGCGAAAGAAGCGGCGCAACAAGCCGCCATGAAAGTCAAGCAAGCCGCGGCGAGAAGAGCGGAAGCGGAAGCGAACTACGAGCACTCGCAAGAAGTTGCGAAAATCGCCGCCCAAAAAGTCGACGACATCACCGAACTCGCGCAAAAGAAGATCCAAGAAGTTCAAGAAGTTGCCAAGAGAAAAGTGCAAAACGCAAAAGACATTTCTCGATTAGCCGGACGTAAAGTCGAAGACGAGTTTGACATGCTTGGGAAAACCAAGGAAGATTTCAACTTGCACGTGCAACACGCGATGAAATCAGTCGAAGCCGCGAAAGAAGCCGCTTCGTCGGCGTTGGAAGAGACGAAGAAGAAGTCCCACACGGCCAAGCAACGCGCCGCGGCGCTGGAAGTTTCATTGGCGAAGGAATACGAAGAGGCGAGAACCGAGCGCGAAATCGAAGAGAAGAAGTTGGCAAAGGCGGAAGCGCAAGCGGAAGCGGCGGAGACGGAGAGAGAACAGAAAGTGTTGGAAGCGCACCAAAGACAGATGGAAATCGAAAAGGTTGCCAAGGAGAGACAGTACAAGTTGGAGGAGGAGCAAAGACAAATGGAAGAGGCGAAGAAGCGCTCGATGGCGAAGAGCACGCAATACCGCACCTCCGCGGAGGACGCGTTGGAAAAGTTGTCCGTGATTGATTTTAATAACAACAAGGATAGCGACGACGTGGCGCGAATCGGGTTTGGCGAGGAAGACATCGCTTCTGGGTACCCCGACGACGACGAAACGCAAATGGCCATGGGCGGCGCGTCATCCTCGGATGGTGATGGATTCGATCCGTGGACCCGCAAGTAATAATAAAAAATCTGACTAACCGCGCGTCAAAGTCGGCAAACAAAGTTGTACTAAAACCGAGGAGGAGGAAGGAACAACCTCCTCGGAAAAGAAGAAGGAAAAGAGAAGAGTTACACACATCTACACGTTTTAATTATTTATATATATATATATTATCTACTGATAAACACGACACACGTATGTGGTATCACTTGTACGAACTGAACCCAATGCTGCAAAAATTCAAAAACCCTAAATATTGGTGTCTAAGTTCCCCCTCAAAATTCAAATGTCTCGTCAGTATAATTGAGTAAAAACCGCACGAAATACTCTACCACATCTCTTCGTTTTGCGCGTTAAAAGACTGAGTTCAACATGGAGAGGAACGATGATACCGTCGTCCCTTTCCCTCCTCCAAATCCTCCTCTGGGCGTCGTTTCAAGGTAAACATAGGAACAATTCACATTCTTTTCAATCGATCCGTTTCAAAATTTGAATTTTTCCATTCTTCGTTCCTTTCCTCTCTGTCGCTTCTCTCTGTATTATTACTCACGCCGCTTTGGGGAAACTATCGCATCTTCTCTCTCTCGTTCTCTTTAAACGCATCATCAGGGTACCTCTGGGCGCACAACCGATGAACAATAACATCAACAATAATGGACAAACGACGCAAATCAAATCCGCGTTAAAATCCACCTCCCGGTCTCTCGTGTACAGACAAAACCAACACCAACACCAACAGATGGAAAACATGAACGAACAACAAAGACGAGTGTCTTTCCAATCCGGACGCCCACCGGTGGTGGAAGGAGGCGCGAGATTAGCGCAACTGCGAGCGGCGAGGAAACGAGCGGCGCAACAGAAAGCACAAGAAACATCGTCGAATACTAATGGCCAAGGGAATAAGTTACCCTTTGGGACCTCTTGGGGGAATCAAACGGACCAAGCGGGAGCGCAAAGAAGGCGACATCAAAATCTAACCCAACATTCGTCGATGTCATCTTCGCGAATGGAACGGTTACGGAAACGAAAAGGCACCGGGCGACAAGTGAAACCGAGACCGTTCGTGTTGGTGATGAAAGCGCCCGCGGAGAGTTTGGGGAGAGCAGCGCTTCCGGATGGAGGAGCGAAGAAAAGACGAACGGCGATGGTGGTCGAGGAGTTGGACGGGACGAATTTTACTGGTGAGGGCGAACACTCGGCGGCGGCATCGAGAGACGGCGATCGAGCCGGGTCGTTCGCCGAGAACGAAGGATTTGCCGGGTACGATTTTAACGGGAACAGGACGGCGCAACCGATGTTTCGACCGAAGAGTCCGCACGCGAAAGGACAACAACAGAGAAAAGTTTCGATGGAGATGAATTCGCAGTTACGATTGCTTCGCGAGCAGCACATGCAAGAAGGCGGAGTGTTAGCCGAAGCTATCGAAGAGGAGAGACTGAAGAGAGAGCAAATGGAATTAGAGAAACGACGAGAAATGTTACGCAAGAGCAGCATGGGGAGCGGCGGGGAGGTGACCAACACGCCGATGGCTGCGGAAGCGCTGGTGAACATGTTCAACATCCCGGGACGAGAAGACGAAGCTATTTTGCATCAAGACAGTCCGGATTGGCAAGGCGTCTCGCACATGGGGGCAGCAGGCGGTCAGTCGCAACCGCAAGTGCAACCGGTGGGAATGTTGAACGAAAACTTGAACAACGACGACGACGAGTTTGGCGGAGGATTCGAAGCCGGCGACGACGACTTTGACCAAGAAGATTTAGTAGGCGGTCAATTCGCTGACGACCGCGCGTTCGATGAGGAAGGATTCCCTATTCGCAAACCTAGAGGTGAAGCGCACAAACGCTTGCGCGAAGAAATGGCCAGAAGAAAATCTTTAGCCTTTGGCGGTTTACAAACCATCGTCGTCGAAGATTTAACAGGCGGCTCACAAAAGGTGCGCAAAAGTTCGCGCCAAAGACAAAAACCGTTGGAGTATTGGCGAGGCGAGAAGAAGGTGTACGAGCGCGTCCATGGATCGTTACCGACCATCAAAGCCACGCAACGGCAAACCCGAAACAAAATGTGGCCAAGAAAAACGCCCGGAGGCCCGTCGGAAACATTCAGGGTGCTCAAATTGAGACCGACGGAACAGTTCAACAAAATCGGCGCCGAACGACGAGACTCGTTGGATCAGTTGATGACCGCCAGAAACGGCGCTCCTTTGCACGATTCCGACGCCGAAGATGAGGAAATCTGGGACGTCGATGGCGTCGAGTTTGATCAACACGGTCGCAGGATAAAAACGGCCAAGACCCCGAAAGAGTATTACGGACGAAACGGTCGCGCGACGCCGAATTACAACAACAACAACAACAACAACAACAACAACAACAACATGAACAACAACGGGAGCGGGAAGAAGAAGCGTGGACGACCTCGAAAGAATCCAACAGTACTCGTCGATGAAAACGACGACGACGACGGACAGCAACAACAACAACACCAAGAGGAAGAACAAAACGAACAAGTCAGAGGGAAGCACATCCGACTGGCGCCGGACACGGACGACGAAGACGAGGAAGACGAAAGAGACGACGAGCTCGAGGAAAATACGCGAAGGAACTCCGAAGCGATTCATAATACTAACCACGACGACGACGACGATCAAGAAGCCGAAAAGGAAGCGAACGAAGCCGCTCGCATGGCGGAGTTGGAGCTCGAAGAAGAGAGAGAAGAAGAGGCGAGAAAAGCGTCGAAAGCGAAGGAGGATTTGATCATGGAAGCGGAACAAAAGGCCGCGATGGAGTTGAAAATCACGCAAGAGGAGATTCCAGAGGAGGAGGAAGAAGAGGAGGAAGAAGACGACGAGGAATCGAGAGCGTTGAAGAAACGACTGGCGGATGCGGAAGCCGAGCTCGATGCGCTCGACGCGGCGAACGAAGCGGCGAGGAAGATGTTAGATCAACACGACGAACGAGACTCTTTAGAAGAAGACGGGAACGGCGATGCCCTGCCGCCTTCTACTGCACGCGAGAAAGACGGGCAGGCGAAGGTTGAAGAGGAGAAGACGAGCCGGTTTTCGATGTCTCTCGAGGCAAACAAAGGTGTATTTTACGACGAAGAGGCGGATAAGGATTTAATAGAAAACGATCCAGCGATTAAGAGCGGGTCGATTAACTTGGAGGAAGATTTGGATGACGGCGATGATGATGACGACAACGAAGACGACGACGATGAAGAGGATAGAGATGTTGCCGCCAAAAGAGATTCGCTTTCTTCAAAATCGGAAGAAGAAAACGACCGACGAGATAACGACGCCTTGGCGATTCCCATGGACCTCGACGAATAGATAATATATACACAGAATAGTATTAAACTTGATTAATAAGCATTTGTAAATTCTAATACATGAGTATTAAACTTCTCTTTAAGTTGAAATAACTACGTAGTATGTGTGTATTATGCGCTAAAAACTCTTCTATACTCTCTACAAGCTGAAACTATATCGCTCGCATTTCGCGCCGAGCTCTGAAATCGTCGCCACGCACTCAGTCGTTAAAGAGAACGTCAACTCGTCGTCGTCGTCGTCGTCAAAATTTCTACCACTACTAATGCCAGCAGTGACGTGCGAAAACTTTCCGCCCGGTCGTCGACTGCCACCATTCTCTTCGTCCAATAAAGTTCTATTTCCATCCACGACGCTCCCGTCCCAGTCTAAATACTTGGAATCCACCGTTCGATGTCTCGTGACAACCTTGACCAACTCACCTTTATTACCACCTTCGGAAGGTAACTTGGACGTCGTCAACGTCACGTCGGCTAAGTTTTCAATCAGTAATTGCATCGTCCCGCGCTCTCTGTCGTCCTCGTCTAAGAATCCATCCTCGACGTCCTCCGCCGCCTGGCACCCCGTCACTAAAGCCACATTCTCCATCGCTCTCAACCGCACGAGGAACCGCACGACCGCTTTCTCGCTCGTTCTCGCCGCTAACACGTCCAACGAGTCGATAAAAATACTCGCACCACCATTTCTGCTACACTCTTCCATCGTTCTTCCGATAGTATCGTCGCCGACCGTCCCCGATACCTTCTTCGCGATCAAATCATACAAACCATCTAAACTCGACGTTGCACTCGAACGCGCGCCATTCACCGTAAACACATTCTCCTCCTTTTCGTCTTCTTCTTCTTTATCATCGTCATCGTTGAAATTAAACGCCATTGGTGTCGACCAACAATCGATGGATTCGATCCCAAATTTTTCCTTTTTTTGGTACAAAAATTCAGCTTTTTTCCTCCTCAAGTGCGGACTGATTGAAGTTTCGAACGGTTTCATCGTTTCCACGAACACTATTGCAGCTCTTTTTCTTTTCGATGTCCTCGAGCTGCTCGTTTTTGTTGTTTTCGTCGCGTTCCTCTCGTTCTTCGTATCCTCGTCTTTGTTGCTCTCATCATCGTCAGAGTTTTCCTCGTCTTCGTTCTTTTTGTCGTTGCGTTGGATTTTGAGGCATTCGTGCACGAAATGCGCGAAGAGAAACGCCGTCGGGCTGTCCTTTACGGACACGAGATGGACGTGCGAGGAAAAAGGCAGAGGAGAAGAAGAAACGGAATGTAACGTTTTCGTTGCTGAAATTCGAACGTTTAAAGCTTCATTCATTATGTTCTTTGTCTTCTTCTTCTTGGAGAAGTGTTCCGTAGAATTTCTGAGGCGAAAAGCAACAGCGCAACACGTATTTACGATAATACAATAATAACAATAATGATAATAACACTAACAGGAAGGAAGGAAAGAGACGGATGAGAGAGCAGCTCGAAATGTTACTAGTCTTGTTTGCTCTTTTGGCTCAAAGTTTCGTTGATTTCGTGAAAGTCGCTTTGACCGACGAGCGCGATTATGTTCCCGGTTTTGGTATCCGACGGAGATTTTCTGCCCCCGCCTGCGGTTCTTCTCGCCGGCGAAGCGAACGTGTGATGAAGAAGAGCGGCGTTGGTATTCTCATCGTCGTGGACGCCTCCCCTGTTGTTTGAGTGTACGAAGGCTTTTTCTCTCGTCTCCGGACGCATTGGCGAGACGTACACGTTCCCGGCGCCTGCGGTTCCTTTCACCTCCCGTATGGGGGATTTGAGCAACGCTTCCGAATCGAAGTGAACTCGAGATCGGTTCGGCGTGCTTTGAATGGCAGTCATCGTCGTCCCTGCTGCTTTTGGTCGTTTCGGCGTCGACGTCATTTTTGTCGTCGTTGTTGTCGTCGTCGTCGTCTTTTGCGATTTTGTCGTGAGCGCGTCGTCAGAATTTCCTCCTCCTGCTCCTCCTCCTCCTCCTTTTCGTAACTGCAACATGAACGGCCTGACGTTCGGGACAAACTGCTTGTTGTAAAACGCGATGATATCGCCGCGACTGACGACTTCCAACCCGGGATTGGTCACCGTTAATGGGCAGCTCCAAAACACCTCTTCCACGCACTGCGGTTGTTTGTGGTATCGATACACGATGTCTTTGAATTTCACGTTTCGATCTTGTTCGCTGGATGCGATTTTGCACGCGCCGTAGATGGACGCCAAGATGATTTGATCGAGATGTCGATTGTACAGCAGAGAGGTTTTTTCAAACACGACGAATTCGCAGATTTGGAACGCGCGTCGGGTGACTTCTTGGTTGACGTGGAGCCGGGCACAAATATCAGCTAAACGCACGGCGGCTAATCGGAGGACTTTGGCGAAAAAAACGTCCAAGGAGGCTTTCGCGCGACGCTTTTCGTCGTCGATTTCGAAATCATCGTCGTCGTCGTCGTCTACGGCGTACTTGTCTGGTAACGGTAACGGTATTTTCGCACCAACGCCGGGCGAGGAAACCGCTCGATTATACTGCTGCTGTTGCGCGTGCGCAATCCCACTGATTCGCTCTACGTCTGAGGACGATGATCCCATGTTCGCGTTATCGGACGCTCGTCTCGCCGGAGTTGAAAACGCCGTAAACGCGCTTGTTTTCAAAGGGGAAAATGCGCTCATATGGCCACTACCAATAATAGTCGTCGTTCGAGGCGGCGAACGCAACGCGGTATGTGCCATTTGTGCCACATCTAACGCCTTCTTCTTCTCTTCATCAATCGGAGAGTCATCATTCGAGTCTCCTCCTCTTCCTCCTCCTCCTTTCCCGAGAACATTGCGATCGAATTGTTGCATATGCGTTAACGATCGCGCTGTGTGGTGTTTTGAGAGCGGTTTGGTGACTTTTTGCCCGGATGCTAACGTGCCACCGAGAAGTACGGCGGCGATTTGATTGGCGCTGTTTGAGTGGATGTCGTTGTTGTCGTTGTTGTTGTTGTTGTTCGTAATATTATCTTCGCTCTTTGCAGCAGCAGCAGCAGCAGCGGCAGCAATCGCAGCGGTCTCTCCGATGTTCTTCTTCTTCGCGCCGCTCTTCGTCGTCGCCACGCGCAAAAGTGGATACAAACTCGAATCTTTTTTCCAGCTTAACTTTTCTAACATAGACTCTTCGATTCGACCAAAGTACGCTCTAATTTCTCGCGGCATTTCCGGTCTCGATCTCACGAACGGCTCGATGCCGTTCAAAACATCAAACGCGTTTAAACCAATCGCGTTGGGAATAGCTGGAAAGCGCAACGTAATCGCGCGATTACCGCCATTCCCGGTGAAACTTGGACCGACGTCGTAGATTCCACTACTCGTGCTCAAATGGACTCCGTTTCGCGCGACGGAAACTACCTCGACGGATAAGGCGACGACTACTTCGACGAATCGTTTCGAGTCCACGAGCATCGATATCGCACGCTTCGTCGAATCAGAGATGGTGTTTGCGTTCGTCGTCGTCATCGTCGTCGTCGCCTCCATGCGATTGATTTCGTCTCTCAAAATCGCTCGAAAGAAGTATTTGAACACGGCCAAGGCATCCGTCGCCCTGTTGTCGACGATGTTATCGAGTGATTTCGAAACGTTGCCTCGCTTCGCAGCGGCGTTGAGATTTGTGAACGCATCTTCGCGAGTGAGCGTGTTGCACTTGGTAATCATACGCTCGGCGCGCGCGTACGCGTCTTGGAGTTTATCTTTGTCGTTGTTCTTTGTTCGGATGCATTCGCGGAGTAAACGTAAAGTCTCGTCGTTTTGCTGCGTGTTATCAACGTTGTTTGATGATGGCGAAACGATTCGATCGATCCATTCGACGCCGTACATGACGTTTGAAATCGGCGTGTTTTGAACGTTGTTATAATCAACCGCCACGCCGGCGACAGTTTTATTGAACCCGGCGTACGGCGATTGCGGCGTAGGCGGAATAAAAGTCCCCCCGATGTTGTTAGTAGTATTCGTCGCAGCAGCGGTAGTAGTAGCAGCAGTAGCTACTGCTACAGCTGCTTCCACCGCGGATCCGGTTCGAAACGTGAAACTTTTATCCTTCTTGTGCATCGGCGTTGCGGCTCGCAGTCGCGCAAAACCAATCGGTTGTTCTCGCAAATCGCCTTTGAGCACATCAAACGGCGCGGGAAGATTTTTCTCTCGTTGCTTCTCCTCATCTATTTCTTCTTCCGCTAAAAGGAACGGCACGTACAATTTCTCGTTGATTGCGCGACATCCGAATTTCTCTCTCACCGCTTCCACGTACTCGCGTTCAAAGATATCCGAAGCTAACTTGACGTTCTCCATCGCCGTCTTATTCTTCTTATTCTTCTCGAAATACTTCTTTCTCAACGTGTTCTTCTCTTTCAAAATAGATTCGTGCAACTTTTCGATGTTCTTCAACATTTTCTGACAGCTCGCGAGCTTCGTCTTGCTCGATCGACACAAAGATTCCAGCGCCAAAGGCTCGCCGGTTTCCGGATCCTTTTCCGTCATCGAGAGCATGTTTTCCAAGCTCGTTCTTAAACACGTTTCCGGGGCATTGGTTAACGCGAACGCTTGAATCGCGACGAGAAGGTGAAACTGCTCGTACAAATTCGGTACTCCTCCCGCGTGTGTGGTATGGGACGAGACTTTTTTGTTGTTGCTCTCTCTTCTTTCGGCCTCTTCTTTTTTAATCGTCTCTTTCTTTTCCGCGTACGTGCCTTTCCTCTTTTTATGTCTCGAGGACAACATCAGCTTTGGTTTCTCTTTCGCTTTCTTGTCGTCGCCGTCCTCCTCGTTATCCTCGTCTTCGAACAAGCTCGTACCTAATTTCACTTTCGTCAACGAAAACGCGTTCCACGCGAACCGACAATACGCTCGTCCCAACGTTTCGTCCACGCGAAAGTGCGTCTTACAAAACTGCTCGAACTTTGTCGCGATGACTTTGCTAAACGCGAACGACGCTCGCAAATTATCCATGCCTAAAAATTGCTCCAATCGTTTCATTTCGGCAATTTCCAAGTCCTCGGAATCATCCGCGTTGAGTTTCGGAGATTTCGTTTTTCTCGTCGGCGCTTTCTTCGTTTTTGTATCCTCGTCGTCCTTCTTGTCCTCGGTTTTCTGTCTCTTCCTCGCGTTTTCATCTCCGTCTTCGCTCTCGTCCTCGTCCTCGTCCCTTTCATCTCCTTTCAAAAGAGGATGTTTCGTTTCCTCCCTCAAAATCTTCCTCAGCGGTTTGGCGCACACGCACGCGAAGGTCCGACACGCGGTGAAGAAATCCGCCGCGTTCACGCGAAAATGAATCAAAACGTCCCCTAAATTTTTCTTCACGAAGTACTCGTTTGTGTGTGCGTGAGATGTGAGTACGACGTACGCGATGACGCAATGCCACAGGTTTTTCGTCTATATATCAGAGAGAGAGTTCGTTAGAGAGATCAATTCAGAGAGAGAGAAAAGAAATAAAAGCAGCGCTTAATGAAACGTTCTTCGAAAGAGAGAGAGAATGTGTATAAATAAAAACGCACCACGCCATCGCTCGCTTCTTTTTCTTCGCCTAGAATCTCTCTCGCTCGTAAAGACGGGAAGCAGACTCGTTCGATTTTCGAGGCGAGATGTGTCAACGACGCATCGATTGGATGCAAAAATGAATCGATTTTAGATTCATCTTTTTCTTCTTCATCGTTTTCCTTCTCTGAAAGCTTCTTTTTCTTCATCTCTCTTCTGACTCTTCTCTGCCGTAAAGGTCGAGTTTTGAATAATTCGAGAAAGAGAGAGGAGGCGTTCGTCGCGAAAGGCGAGTAGTTTATTATTCGCGCGCAGTAAATTACGTTTGTATCTGCTTTTAATGAGGAGAGATTTTGGCGGGAAAAAAATCTGATGCATTTTCACACGCAGGCAGAAGAGAGTAAGAAGTACGTACTAAGAGTTTAGGGTGTAAGTCTGTATTTCTTACTCAAATTGAGCTCGATGAGTGCGTATTTCTTACTCGTAAGTGCTTCGTTCTTACTCTTTAATAATGAGTCT
>Ga0181556_1004513_pt1 | contig 11268 bp, 8 predicted proteins | sample 011ome_14_FD_148651 | JGI IMG/M metagenome (GOLD analysis project Ga0181556, IMG submission 148651) | Coastal salt marsh microbial communities from the Groves Creek Marsh, Skidaway Island, Georgia - 011505AT metaG (spades assembly) | ecosystem: Environmental > Aquatic > Marine > Intertidal zone >... | reverse complement strand
TTGTCGCGAGCGTGATTTACTTTCGCAACCCGGTGAGTCCGTTGAACGCCGCCGGGAGCGGTTTGGCCTTGTTAGGCGCGTACTTGTACACGAAAGCGACTGAGAAGAAGAAGTAACTACTACTATCCAGTATGTGCCGCGGAGCGTGAAGAGCGCCGTTGCTTTATCTTTTAATACCTTCTACTAATACTATTATTGAAACTATTACTACTCACTATGACACTATGACAAGAAAGGAAGCGCGCTGGAATAGTTTTGAAGCTCATTCGTCAACTCAATCTTCTTTTGTTCGTTCGGTAAGTACGACGCGAGATTCCTTAAATCGTCCACTGAAACGCGACTGTCTAACGCGGATTCGACGAACTCCTTCGCCGAAATCGTGTCGTCGCGTTGATATTTGCGAGCTTGTTTTTTCATTCGAACGAAATCAAAATCATCTATTCCGTTGTTCTCTTTCAAATGCTCGACTAACGCTTTGCTGGTTTTCCTCGTCTCGTTTCGTTTACGTTTGATAAATTTTTGCACGAGTTCCGAGACTTCGTTGTTGGACATGACTCTTTCGTTCGCGTTCTTAGCTCCGCTCTCTAACGAGACTTCGTAGCTTCCTCCTTGCTCGTTTCCTTCGTTGTTTTTCGTGTTATGATGCCACGGCATTCGCGATTCGTCGACAGCTATGGTTGTTTTCTCGTCGGAAGACGATGATACGGAGGAGTTTCTCGCGTTTAAACTCCTCCTTCTCCCCCACGCGATGATTGAAAATCGTGGATTGGCCTTAAACTGCTCTTGGCCGCTCAGTTGTGGCACGCCGTGTTTCATCGCCGCGTTCACTTCAGACGAAAACGCAAAAACATCCCCGTTCTTCTGAGGAAACTCGAACGAACTCGCGCTCGATTCGTGAAGAAAGCTCAGCGCTCTCGGCGCGCCGAAAGAAGCGCCCATGGTAAAATCTTCCTTGTGTCCGTTCGCGCCAAACGCGTGCGAGTCGTGGTGGTACGGTTTCCAATCCGACCCGTCCCGGTAAAAGTTAAGACGCGTCGCGAACACGTCCACGTCGAAGTACTCCGCCATCCGTTCCACGACTGTTCGAAACGTCTCCGAAAACTCCGGATTTTCCCGTTTCAAGTGTTTCGACCAGTTTATCATTCCTTCCTCTGTTTCTTCTTTAGAACACTCGTCTAAATCATTCGCCAACCGTTCCAAAGTTTCGTAATCACTCTCTTCGCAGTGAAACCGTTCGATGTACACCGCGTTCCCGGACACTATTTCGGCGACTGAATCTAACAAGTTTGCATCCACGCGCTTCGATTCCGAGCCTTTCAATGCCTGAGACGCGTATTTCGTTATGGAATTCGTAAACTTTGTTGAAGTCGTTTTAGACGACGACGACGAAGACGAAGGAACAGAAGCTTCAGAACTGTTCTTCTTCCGGTACTGGTACGACATTTGCACGTCTTCTCTTCTGTTATACTCTCTTACTCTCTCTCTGTTTCTCTCTTACTCTCTCTCTCTCTCTCTCTCTCTCTACTTCCCGCGCGAGATACAAGAATTTATATCTGGGGAAAAACAACTTTCGAAATTCTTCAAAACATCTCAAACTTCCTCCTCGCGCGTTGTTGTCTCTCTCTCTCTCTCCTCTTGAAAGAAGAATGGCAACAACGAGAATAAGAATAGCGCTGGTGGTACCACCTTCGTCGCTTTTAAAATCGTCGAAAAAGAGGAAGGGTTTAAGCAAGAGTTTAAGAAGCAAAAGAAGACACGAATGTGTCAAAGTCGTATCTTTTAACGAGAATGGATTCATGTTCGTGGAAAGCGCGTTGGATGCGACTTTGACGAGTGCGATCGCACTTTCTGTCTTGTATAGCTATTATCATATTTCCTCGTCTTCAAACGTGGATGATGATGATGATGATGATGATGGTGATGATTTACGCACGAGATGGACCGTCGCTTCTTTCCTCTCTTTCCTCCCTATTTTCGGCTCCATGAGTTGGTTTTTACCGCAACTTTCGTTCGGCTCGTGGGAAGCAGAGGCGAAGTCAGAGGGAGAATTGAAACGGCAAAAGAGGTTCAGCGTGTACGCGCTGGTGTATTTCATCAGTTACGCGAGATTTGGCGGGTTTGATTTGACGAGGAAAGAGACGTGGTTCGTCGCGGCGACGTGCTTCGCGCACACGCAAATCGAGTCGCCGTTTGGGTTGTTGAAGCCCGAACGCAAAGTTTTGATGAAAGGTTTTGATGGTGATGAGGAGGAGGACATCAACGAGAATAGGATTGTGATCGAGGAAATCGCGGCGAGTTTGAAAGCGAGTTTGTTAGGTACTAGTAACAGTAGTAAAGGAATAGTAAAAGCGGAAGAGAAGGGACGGAAAATAGAAGAGAGCGGCGGCGCCGCGGCGGTAAAATCTTCGTTCGCGAAACACCTCGGAGAATACATCGGCGAACTTCAGGTGCAACTACAAAACCTACCCACGGACGTTCAAGAAGGTCGCATTCGCGCGCAAATCGAACGAGAAATCGAAGCCACGGAACAAATGTTGGAGAAGGAAAAATCTATAGCCTCGGACGAAATCGAAAAGTGGGATCGAAAGTGGATGTTGCGAAGGATGAGAAAGCCCGAGTTGATCGAGACGTGTAAACAGAACGGCATCAAAGGGTACTCGAGGCTGAATAAGATGGAAATCGTTGAGATGATCGAAAGATTCGAAGATGATGATGTCGTTCAATAGTGTAGTAATAGTTAGTTTCATGCGCAAAAAACGTATTCGTCGTCATATTCATTCCTCGAACTCGCCTTTCTCCCCATCAAGAACCACGATACGATGATGTCAACATAGCGTAGATTCCATCGAAGAGAACACAACGGCAAAAAATTAACACGGTAATGGGCTCAGCCGATAATCGAAATCGGGGCCTCTCGCACGTTAGAGATTAATGTAACTGCTGTTTGCGCAGCGCTTTGCTACCCAAAGCGAGAATCATACCACTAGACCACTGAGCCATATTTTTCTACCTTGTGAATGTTAATTAGGGTTTAGTTTAATAAATATATAACAAATTTCTTTTGTTTTTTTTCTTTCTCCTCCCTTCATTTTTCCTAAAGGCCACACTTTAATATGGGAAACCATATCTTGACGACGGCGAGTTTGAGCGAAAAGAGTAATAGCTTTGGTGGTGAATTCTTATCGTCGTCGTCGTCTGTTTCGGCGAAGGAGAAGAATGACTTTGTCGTTGCGTCGACGACGACAAATGAAGAAGAGGAGCACAAAAAGCAAATTCAACAACAACCGAAAAGCAAATTCAACAGTCTGAGAGCAAAAGCTTTAGAGCTGTGGTTTCGTTTTGAAGAAGAAGAAGAAAAAGTAAAAGAAGTTAACGAAGAAAAGCTGTTGATAGACAAGTTGTACGAGAACCGATGGTTTATCAAGCATTCAGACGTGCAGAAGAGAACAGATTTGGACGCGAAGATTTCGAGTCAATTTGGACAGTTACTGGATGAGTTGCAGAGTTTTTATTACCATAATCATAGTCATCATCACGAGTTCGTCCAAGAGTGCTTAGATGCCATCGAGGAAAACGCGAGAGTGGGAGGAACTCTTTTCCCGGAAATAACGATCGCGACGGTCGTCACGCTCGACCAGTTCTCGAGACACTACTTTCGTCGTCGCTCTTTAGTAAATGAAGCCGAGACAAACATAGCGCTTTTAGATGAAGTGTGCGTTACAATCGTAGATAGGTGTTTAGAGAAGATTGATGTCACGTCGTCGCATTCAATCGATGCGAAGCATTTGGTTTTCCTCCTCATGCCGTACAGACACACGCAGAAAACGTTACCGAAATTGAAGAAAATCATAGAGTGTTTGGACAAACGCGTAGATTCGGATTCGGCCAGTCTCGAATTGCTGAAAAAGTTCAAGAAGACTACTTTGCGATGTTACCAAGATCTAGAAGGAAAACAGTGGCATCCAGAAACGAACGGCGAGATCTTGGAGTTTTTTGAGTTCGATCCGACCGCGGAGCAAATAGAAAAAGCGACGCGCATGCCAATCGTCGACGCCGTGAGAAAGTTCATGGTATCGAAACAAGACTTTTGGTTTGACGACATTAAAGAAGACAATAATAACAATAAAAAAATGATCATCGCGGTATCCTTGTCTGGTGGCGTCGACTCGATGGTTTTAGCGATGATTTTGAAACAGTTAGGCTATGTGGTAATAGCTTTACACATCAACTACGGCAATCGTCCAGAGGCAAACGCCGAGGCGAGTTTCTTAGAGGCGTGGTGTCGAAAACACGACATCGCGTGCGAGATTAAAAACATGAACAACGAAGGCTTGAAACGAGGCGTTACGCCACGGGAGACGTACGAGATTGAAGCCAGGAAAATTCGCTTTGATTTCTACAAGCTCATGCGACAGAAATATGAGTACCCCGCGGTCCTTCTAGGCCACCACGATGGCGACGTGCAAGAAAACGTCATCACGAACATGTTTCGCGGCGCGAACGTGTTAAACGTCAACGGCATGTCCGACGAAGGTATCATTGAAAACGTTCGAATCTGGCGACCGATGTTATCGAGACCGAAATCGGACGTGCTGGATTTCGCGCACACGTTCGGTGTTCCGTACTTTCTCGATTCGACGCCGACGTGGAGCACGAGAGGCAAGCTACGGAACCAACTTGTGCCGTTGTTGGCGGATATGTTTGGCGAAGGATTTTTACGAAACGTGACGCAAATTGGTCGCAATAGCGAAATGTTGGACGAAATGGTGAAGAACTCGATATTCAATCCGTTTTACTCGAAGTTTAGAGTCTCAGATGCGGGCATATACGTTCCGTGCGAAGCCTTTACAGCGCAGCCGTTGTTTTTCTGGAAAGAAACGCTGAGAGAATTTTGCCACAAGTTAGGCACGAACGGTTTTAAAGATGAATCAGTTGGACAAATCGTGAAGAAGATAACGACGAAGGCGAAACCATCGAAACAGCGCGGAAGCGATCCAGACAACATCATCTCGTGGCTTCCGGTGAAACGAGAAACGAAAGTGTTTTTAACCACGGACGCTTCGAAAACGCTCGCCATGTTCGCCGAAGGCTTTTTCTCCCAAGCGACGGTGGCGACGTTTGAAAACTTCTCGGTTCCTTCTTCGGAAATATTGAACAACAACAACAGAATGCAAACTCGAACGTGTGGCCCGTGGACGATAACGCTCGAAATGGTGGACAGAACGAGTCTGGAAGAACTCGAGCGACCGAAATGTCTCTCCGTTTGGGACGCGCTCGAGAACGACATTTCCTATCACATGCCGGCGCGATGTTACGACGCAAACGACGAGTACGACGTGAACACGACCGAAAAAACGTTCCACATCGACACCGATTGGCGCATCCCTCCGACCTGCGACCTCGAAAACATCGTTCGTAAACACCTCCCGATTGTTGTCCCTCTCGGACATCCGCCTCACCGCGGCAAGAGCGAAAAAGAAAAGAGCAAAAAACACAGGACGTGGGCGCCTCGATTTATCGACGATACCTCGAACAACAACGACAACACCGGTATCGTAAAAGTCACCTTACGATTCCGTCGCCACAAACCGTTTTCAGAAGAAGAAGAAGGAGAAGGAACATCAGACGATACGCACGCGAAACTAGAAGCTTAAATTAGACAGACTCTTAAACAACCACTACTACTCCTACACCTACTCTAAAAACTACCGGCTCTCTTCCGTGCTCGGTCCTTTCAACCGTACCTCCCACTCGCTGCTTTTCCCGTCTAACCGGCTGAACGCTCTCAGACGGTCTAACCCATCCAAAGCGATCGCTCGTTTCTTCTCCACCTCTTCTTGTTTCGTCAACTTTGAATTTTCCCGAAACTCGAGTTGGATTTCTTTGTACAAACCGTTTTTGTTTTTCGAGGGGAACGTTTTCGTCGCTTTGAGGATTTGACGGTACAGGCGTAAGGTTGTCATCGAGGACATTTTCTCCTTCTTCAAAGAGAGTTGTTGTTCGTATTCTCACAGCAGTAGTATGAGTATTCCAACGAATAAAAGCTCCGTTTTGTGTGTGACTGAAAATGACGAATTTTCTTCAGTTTCCCGAGAGCAACGACGCAACATAAAAAGAACAGACAAGAGATGATTTTGTCTTCTTTCTAAAGCGATGAAGACGCAAGTTTTACAGAAAAAGCTTTCGACGACGATGGGGGAGAGAGATTCTTTGTGGGACGTGGTCGTGAAGTGGGACGATATTTGTTTCAAACACATTCTGCCGAGATTGAATCGAACGGATGTGAAATTCTTGTATGGAGTGAATAGTGAAACGAGAAAGTTGATTAAGAGATCCTCTCGCGCGGGAGATTTGAAATGGAGGTTTGAAGTGAGCGAGATGTCGTCGATATCGACTTTGGAAGTTGCGTTGGAGAATAGGGAGAGTGAATCCTTTTGGCCGAGTTGGTTGAGAACAAGACCCCCAAAGACACCCGAAAGATGGTTCTGCATTCAAGTTGCTCAAACGAATAAACTCGAGTTGCTCAAGTGGGCGCGAGAAGAGAAAAAGTGTGAGTGGGATAAATGGACGATTTTTGCGGCCGCAGAACAAGGTAATCTGGAAATGGTAAAGTATTGCGTGGCAAAGAAGTGTCCTATCGGTGAGTGGACGTGTGGAAATGCTGCCAAAAACGGTCATCTCGAGGTACTCAAATATTTACGCGAAGAAGCCAAAGCGCCTTGGAGTTATAATACTGCCTCAGGGGCGGCTAAAAATGGTCACCTTCACATACTCGAATATCTTTTTGAGCGTAATTATAGATATAATAACGCATATGCGTGTATGGATGCAGCCATATACGGCCACTTGGACTGTTTGAAGTACTTACACGAAACCGCCAAAGCGCCGTGGAGCTCTTGGGCGGTACGCTACGCGCACGAGAACAAACACCCCGAGTGTTTACAATACTGCCTCGACAACGACTGTCCTCTCCCAGAAGGCTGGTCTCACGAAGATGGAACGTTACGCACATCAGAAGAATAAGAAGAAGAGGAAGAGGAAGAAGAAGGAGATTTCGACGACTGGGAAGAAGGAGAATACTGGGAAGAAGAAATGCAGCAAAAGTGATGAAAAAAGACACACAAACACAAATTTTCTCTTCATAAAAAAACGCTTGATTTATTTATTTCTCAATCAAATCTTTCAGATCAAGAACACACGTTAGTGACAGTTTGTTTTCCGCGCTTCGATCGACGATTTTCCCGGTTTTATCCGTGGTGAAACGAAAACCACTCTTTCCCTTCCTTTCTATCTCTTTCGGGTCGCTCAAGAAAAACGAGGAGATATACTAACGCTTTCGTTTGAAGAACTCTTCGATGATGTTGAATGTCGGACGACGATTGGTTTTCGGTGGTGGGACAGCAGCACTCGCAGCAGCAATCGGGGTGACCGCAACGACGACGACGACAAAAACATCATCGTCGGAGTACTTTAACTACGAAAACGCGAAGCGTACGACGACGTTTTGGTACCACGCGTTGCCGGCGTATTTGAGTTACCGGTACGTGCAACGGAGGAACGAATTGTTCCATCGGTTTCATCAAAAACAAAATCGTCCCGGGGACAAAGACGACGACGTGATGTCCTCCTCTTTCCCTCTTTCGACGATGTTCTCCTCCTTCTTTCTCCTCTCGGATACCGACGCGAACGCAGAGTACGAGAAATTACATAACTATTTCAGCCCAATAATTGAGAAACAAGTCTGGGAACAGAGAGGATTTTACATCAAACACGCGCAGTTCTTAAGCACGAGAGATGACTTCGTCCCGGAGAAATATCTCGAGTGGTGCAAGAAAGTGCAAGATCAAGCGCCGACGAAGTTGGAGAAAGGTGAGGCGCTGAAAATAGCGGAAGAAAGCTTACGAGGGACGAAGTATGAAAACGCGATCGAGTATTGGGAGGAAACGCCGATTGGCGTGGCATCGATTGGAGCGGTGCATCGATGTCGCTTGCGAGGCGAATCGAAAACGTGCGTGGTCAAAGTGCAAGCGCCGGAGGTGGAGAGTCGGTTCAGGAACGACGTGGACACGATGATTTTCTTTTTGAGACTGTTTCAACCGCAACACGTGCCGCCGTTAAAGGAAGTGCAGAGGAACTTTTTGAACGAGTTTGATTATCGAATCGAGGCGGAGAATTTGCGAGAGATGAAACGGTTGATCGAGGACGGGAAGTTTTCAGATCGGGTGAAAATACCAGAACCAAAAGTGGAGATGTGTTCAAAGAACGCGTTGTTTATGGAAGAGATCGAAGGAGTGCCGTTGGTGAGAGGTGTGAAGGAGTCGTACGAGAGATTTTTGAAGGCGACTGGGAAGAGCGCGGACGCGAACGCGATGCGTCATTCGGCGAATGCGTTGTTAGCCGACGAGGCAAAAAACGAAACGAATTTTAAAGACGTGGAAGAAACCGCGCGAGCGACGAGGAAGGCGAACGCGATGATTCGAGCGAAATTTCTTCTCATCGATGAACCAATTCGGTTGGCGTATAATCTCTCACCGTTACGTCTCGTGTTTGGGAAGTCAGAAAAGAAACCGTCCGCGACGCTTGTCAATCTCGGAGACGTGTTGCGAACCATGTTGGACGTTCACGCGCACGAAATTTTTGAGTGCGGCACGTTCAACGGCGACCCGCATCCGGGAAACATTCTTTTAATGCCCGATGGAAGACTCGGTCTCATTGACTACGGTCAAACCGTGCGCATCGACGAATGCGCCCGACGCGCGTATGCCAAACTCGTCTTGGCGTTACTGCATGAAGATAAAGAAGAAGTAGCGAGGCTGGTCTGGTCCTCGCCGCCGGACGGGTTCGGAGGAAAGACGAAGAAGAGAGACGTCGATACGGCGTACAAATTAGCAACCTTTTGGAACGATCGAGACACGCCAGATATCACCGAAGGCTTAAATTTGCAAGAATTTATCGACGAGATGGAGCGAAGGGATCCAATGATTGACACGCCGAGGCAAATGGTCATGATCTCCAGAGTGTCTGTTTTATTGAGAGGTATGGGAAACGCGTTCGATATGCGATTGCGAGTTTCCGAAGCTTGGAGGAAACACGCGAGAGCGTTGTTAAAGAAGACCGATCCGGAGTATTATTTATTGAAAAAGGAAGAGGCGGAGGAAGAGAAGAAGTAGAACTGTAGTAGAATTTAGTATTTAGTTTTAGTATCATCATAACACTTTTGTCGAGCACTACACGTCTCTCAGAAGACTCGAACACGTTTTTCTTCTTTCTAATCCTCTTTTTTCGGCGAAATCGAAACAACCACCGTCTTCTCGTCCTCCTTGACTTCGAACGATACCGTCACGAGCATCTTGCCTCCACCACCATCACCACCACCTTTCTTTTTATTCTTGTTCTTCTTGCCGTTTTTTTCTTTCTTTTCTTCGTCTTTGGACTCCTCTTCGACGACGGGGTCTTCTAATCCGGCGGCGATGCGCTCTTTCTTCACCTTTCGCTTCTCCAAGAATTCTTCCTTCTTCTCGTTGAGCAATTCTACACATCTGGGCACCTCGCCAACTATTAACGGCGCGGAAATGCCAACTTTACCAAACATACCGTACGCGTCTAAAGATAGGTTCACTTTGTCGGTTTCCTTTGGCGGTTTAGGTCCCGCGTTTTTCATCGCGTTGACTTTGTTCTTCTTCGCTTTCGTGAGCGTACCAGTCATGGAGAGCAAATCGTCCATCTCTTCGTCTTTGTCTCTCTTGTTGACCATTTTCAGACCGGACAACTTCGCGGTCAAGTCCTCCGCGCTTCCGTTTTTAGACGACGAGGACGTCGGTTCCGCCGGTGCACTTTTCGGTAAGAACTTTTGCAAGAAACTCACCAACTGGTCGCACGAAGAAATTTCCGCCTCGAACGGTTCCGGAGCGTTTTCTCTTTCCCACTGCTTTTTCCTCTCTTCCGACGCTTTTTTCTCCGACGCGTACTCCGCGTCTCGCTCCGCGCGAAAGACTTTCTCTCTCTTCAACCACTCGTTGTTTTTCTTCTTAAAATCGTCTCGCAAATCGTCCATTTCTTTCCGAATCTTCAAGATTTGCTTATACGCGCCGTCTCTTTCTGATTCTAAAGCTTTCACGTTCTTGTTGAAGTTATCGCCGCCGCCGCTATTACCACTTTTACCATTTTCTTTCTTATTCTTGTTGTTGCCACCTCCCTCTACGCCGCGAATCTTATCGATTTCGTTCTTCAGTTTTTGCTGCTCCGCTTTGTTCGCGTTGATCTCCACGTCCTTCGCTTTCGCCTTTTCTTGCATAGCCTTCCTCGACCCGTCCGTCCCGGTAATCTGCGCCTGCTTCGCCGCCATCGCTCTCGCCGAATCCTTCATCTTATTCAACTGCTTAATCTTCTCCACCAAGACTTTCTCTTCCTTCAAACTCATCGTTTCGTGCGAAAGTTGGTCTTCGATTCTCGCCATCTCCGCGTCGATTTGCTCCGCGCTCTTCCCTCCTCCTCGGTTCCCGGAACCGCCGTCTCTCTCGCCTTTCCCCATGTTATCCAAAGCTTGAACTTCTTTCCTACACGCATCTCTCGTTTGCATCAAAATTTGACATTGCGCGGCTAACTCGTTTAATTTCGATCGAATCGGTGCGTATTTCGCTTGCTCTTTTTCTCGTCCGTCTCTCAAGACTTTGATTTTGCTTTTGGCCGATTCGATCGTTTTTTTCCTCTCCTCGATTTGTTCGTTCAACCTTTTCATCGCGGTTTCGTGTTTCTCTCGCGACGGTCTCGGGAGCCTTTGCACATCAGAGGTACTCTTCGTCTTGCTTTTGTTCGACGCTTTCTTCTCCTCGTCCTCGTCCTCGTCCGCAACATTTTCCGTCGTCGTCTTTAAATCTTCTTTTTCCTCTTTTTCCGCCGCGCTGACGACGACTTTCATCTCGTCCTCCTCTTTTTCCTTCTTCTCTTCTTTGGACGCTGCTTTCGAGGAGGAGGATGCGCTGGCGCTGCTCTTGGTGCCGCTCATATTGCGTCTGACGTCTCCAATTGAAGAAGCGTTTCGCGGAAGAAGAGAAACGCGCGAAGGAAAGAGTATCTAAAAAAACGGATCGTCTCCCCGATGAGTTGATTTTCTTACTCGTATACGCGCTCTCTTGGATCTCCAACAACGAGAGAAGAAGAAGAACGTGAGAGTATATATATCTTCCGCTAAAAACGAGAAAAGGATACACAACGCTCCGCGCGAGTGAGAGAGAGAGAAATAGGCGTTTTCTCGGTAAGAAGTCTCGG
>Ga0181556_1004512_pt1 | contig 11271 bp, 13 predicted proteins | sample 011ome_14_FD_148651 | JGI IMG/M metagenome (GOLD analysis project Ga0181556, IMG submission 148651) | Coastal salt marsh microbial communities from the Groves Creek Marsh, Skidaway Island, Georgia - 011505AT metaG (spades assembly) | ecosystem: Environmental > Aquatic > Marine > Intertidal zone... | reverse complement strand
ATCCTCGAAAGATGATGGAGCTCGGTGTGGATTCCCCCAGTGCGTTTGTTGAGATTGTTGTACAGGCCGGACTGCCTTTTGAAAAATTTAAAGGAACCAGTATTTTCTCGAATAATATTCTGAAACAATTACGTGACGCGTATCGCTCCAACAATTCGAGTCAAGGCCACCCTTTTATTTGGCCTATTTTGTGTTATTTCATGGACATTGACGTATACACGTGCACGAATGAAATCAACATTACCGTAAACGATATGAACAGAGCAACCGAAGGGGTGGCAGTGTATAAACGCCTGTTGTCGAACACGCCCCAATCAAAGAATAGTCTCTATAACATAAAAAGCGCGGGTGACAGGCATGTAGAGTTCGTACCGTTCGCGACGGTATTTGCGAATGCTGAAGGCGCCTTTTACGCGAAATATAGTGCAAACCGTCGCCGAGAGATGGACACATTGGCGATGCAACACGATTTTCAGCAACAGAGCCCTGCCGGCGGCTTATTCTAAAGTACACTGTCTGCAGACGAGTTGTTGCGAAACCGGGATATTTAGACCTCACATGTGTACGCAATGACATGTCGCATATGTTTTGAACCAGGAGACTTGGTTCGTGTATGTGGATGCGAGGGCTCGGTCAGGTGGGTGCACCTTGCTTGTGCCCAGAGATGGATTGACGTCTCCTACAGGTCTACCTGCGAACTCTGCTTGCAACCGTTTGCCCACCCAAATCTGCGAAGACCGGTGCACACCAAACATGCCTTCGAGTGGGCTGTATTCGGCATGTTCGTGGGGGTCTCTCATGCGTTCGTCGAGTGGTTTGTCACACTCGTACCGGAACACGAACTCCTGTACAAACACGACGCAACTGCTATAGTGACAGCTGGATTCAATGCCTTGGTCGTGTTCAGCATCGTCTTGTTGTGGCGCGTCCGTCAGCGCGCCAAGCCGCTGATCGTCTCATACTTCACCACCTTTCTCGTATCCGATGGCCTCTGTCACCTAATAACACCCGAACCCATTCCCGTGTTCCTGTTCGTTGCGGAGTTGTGTCTCTTCGTGTTCGTCTGGTCTCTGGATTACGCTGTTTTTCAGGTGGTGTTCTTGCCCTGCAACGCACTCCACCAGGGCAACAGTCCAGAACTATAAATATGTACACGCCTTCACAAATACCTTATGGAAGAATGTTGCACCTGCTGTTGTCAGATGTGCTCGCAGGCCGATTGTGGTGAGTGCAACCCAGTACAGATTTTGGCGTGTCATTATCTTTGCCAACAATGCGACTGCGATTGTGGCGCAGCTCCGGCCAAAAAATACAAGCAACTCGGCACAGACGTCGCCGCACCCGAAAAAGTGGAGATGACGCGCGCCGCCACATTAAAATTTTAGTCTAAAAGAATAAATACATACTTAATCCTTGCGTTTCACGAGTAGGTAATAGTTTTTCGCAGGGGTGGCTACCCAGACATCGAACCAAGTCCCTTCCAAGGGTTTGCGGATGTACGTTTCCAACCAGCATGTGACATCTTTGAGATAAGCTGGGGGCGGGGGCGCGTCTTGTGCCGCTTGACGAAGTCGATTGTTTGACATACGTTGGGCTTCCTTTATCGGTGAAACGCCGGTATATAGCGTCCATTGGCTGTTGTTTTCCACTCACTGCATAATACATGACAGTTGTTCTGTTTCCGTTTGATTCTCGGCGGCGTTCCTCGCTGGGGCGGCGCTGCCGTGCGTCGGTTCTACGTACGCTTGCAAATTACGCTCCAAGTACTGCATGAGCTCCGATTTTGAAATTGTCTCGGCGTTTCCGAACTCGGACAGAATCGCACGCGCGTCGTCCTCTCCAACAACTGCGGCCAACTCCCGAACGTCCAGTTCGTCGTTGTCATTCGTATCCAGGGCCGAAAATGCCCTGGTAAACGCTCCAAACGTATTGTACAGCTCTTCGGACATGAGGGCCGCAATGAACTCGGCCACGTCCCACTTACCGTTACCGGTGACATCCAAATGCGCGAACAGGTTTTCAATCTCTGCGTCTGAAAAAAGATACTCGCGAAGTTTCGCCGCGGCTTGCTCGCGTGTCATCGAGCGTATACCGTCGCCGAATTCGCGCTCATACCGCCGTTTGTCGCTGAACGTCAGCTCCTGTGCTATCTTGAAACGCAGTAAGCGCTTTATCTTGTTTGAGGACACGTAATCGCGCAACCTGAATTTGACGACAGCGCTGTCAATGTTGCCGGCGCCGTTCTCTGGGCGTGATTCGAATTCGGTCAATGTGGTCAGCATTTCGTGGTCTAACGCCTGACGCGCCGTCATGCGCGTGTCGCCGTTGGGGTCCAGCAACCTCGCTACGAAATCACGCACGTAAGGGGGGCGTGAGCTCCAATCGAATTCTCCAGTGTCAAAGTAAGTGTCAAAGTAACCTGTCTTCGTCTTCGTCTTCGTCTTCGTCTTGATGATGGTATACACTTCTTGGGGCGTACTGTCTGGTTCCCCAAACGGCCAATACCCTTCGAACATCATATACACTATCACCCCTAGAGCCCATTCGTCACATGTTTCGGTATAGTTTTTATTATGGAGTCCAGGAGACATGTACCAGGGCGTTCCGAGGCGCTTGTGCAGACGTTGACCGGGCGTACACACCGTGGCCAGTCCGAAGTCGATGACCTTGGCACGTGGCACGTCATCCCCATGCCACGGGCGTTGCAACAGCACGTTCTCGGGTTTAATGTCTCTGTGGACGATGCCTTGTTCGTGCATGTAGCGTATGGCCTGCGCGATGTCGCGAACGACGTGCGCTACGTCGAATTCGGATACGAACTTGTTGGCGGTCAACGCCTCAAAGAGTTCACCGCCCGAACACAGCTCCGTGACAATCCAAAACGACAATGTGTCGGCGGTTCTGAACGCGTCGACGAATTTCAAAATGTTGGGGTGACGAAGCTGCTGAATGTATTTGATTTCGTCCGCAATTTGTGCACGCGTCATACCTGGTGAAGACGCGTCCTGTTTACGCTTAATCTTTTTCACTGCGACGTTGACACCACCAAAACGTGCCTCGAAAACCTGCCCGAACCCACCACTGTTTATGAAACGACCCACCTCGAAACGTCGTTCACGCGTCCCGTCGGCATCGTTCACGACACCTATTAGTTTCGCGTACGAGTGAAACATAGGTACACAGAATCCAGACCGATATATATACTCCAAAAGTATTCACACAAGCACCACGGACGACGGTATATCTTCGAATACGATGGTGCACGGCCCGCAGTACATGGACAGAACGCGTACCATCGTCGGCTCTAGACGAATGCAGTAGAGACGCGAGCGAGCGCACGCGACGTTACTACACCGTCGCACCGACAGCACGGGGCAACCGACGCGCGTTTTGCACCACGCGTACCGGAGGCGTCTCAATGCGCGCGGCCACCGGAATAAATGATGCGCAGCAATGGCGTTGTAGTAATCGTCTAGCGCGACAAAGGTATGAATATGGCATATGATATCCTTCACGTATAACATAATGTACTGGCAGGCTGGTGCTGATTTGTACAACTCTTATACTTCTGTACAGGCACCGTTTTTATTTAATTTAAATTAAATTGAACGGCACTGACATCTCGTTTTTATTTTATTTAAATTAAATTGAACGACCACTACATACAACATGGACTCCCCGTCTGCGTTCCGCATCACGTGTTCGGCGGCCGCCCGCGACATCGGTGGTCAGCGCAAACAACAAGACAACGGGTTCTCGACCGCGTTATCGGACGCAGACGGTCGAACGCTTGTCGTGGCGGCGGTGTTCGACGGGCACGGGGCTCGGCGCGGTGAAATGTTCAGCGCATTGTGTGTGTCCACGCTCGCGGAACAAGTGTCTGCCGACGATTTCGTGGGTCGATTCATCAACAATCCGGAGAACACTGGGCGCGAAATATTCGCCGCCATCGCGGGTCGATGCTTCGAAGCGAACAAGGCAGAGCTTGTGGAGCGTGGCGCGGCCTTCGTGGAGGAGAACGGCCTCTTGCAGACGGATTTCATGAGCATGTTGAACGGGGGGTCGACGGGAACTGTGCTCTTTGTGACCGGCACCGGTACTATTCACACTTTTAACGTGGGCGACTCGGACGCTTGGTTTGTGTCAGTGCCAGAGGGAGTTGCACGGCCGCTCTGTGCTTGCCACAGTCCCGACAGTGCCTCAGAGTACTGTCGAGTGCACGCTACGTGGCCGGACACGCGGTTCGAATACCATTACAGCGTGGCGTGTGGCCGTCCGCGCAACCCCGACGGCGACCATGTGTTCCCCGCTCGCGATAATTTCACCGGGTACTATGCGAAAAACATCAACGGTGACATGGCCACGCTGCTCAAGGTGGGTGCGTCCTCATTGGCCATGACTCGTGCGTTTGGCGACGAGCCGCTACGCCACGGAGGTCTCATCGCCGAACCGGACTACAAGTGTGTGCAGGCGGGCGCGTCCGGCGTCCTCCAAATCGCGACCGACGGGTTCTGGGACAACATTCGAAATTCGGATATCGCGCCGTCGGTGACTGCCGCATTACAGACGCACGGGTTTGACGCGGATGCGCTGAACACGGCATGGCTCGAGAAGACGCGCGCCGCCGCCCTCGCCAACTTTGGCGCGTCCCGGGACAACATGTGGGCGTACACCCTTGTACTTCAAACGCAGTAACTCGCAAAACATTTATTCTTTCTGCATTTCGCATTCTATATCTCTCCAAAAACGCAGGCGACATCCCATGCCTTGATGGTACGGTACCCGGTCGAGAATCCGCTTCGGGATGCCCATGCCCTTCGCCTGGTAGACCTTGACCATGTAACAGTTCACAAGACGGCGGCGGTATCTGCATTTCTCACAAAGATAGATGTCGAAGACCTGTGAATACGTGCGACGGCCACAGCCGACGCAGCGACATACACTAAAGTATTTTTCGGCCGCGGCGCGCCACGTGAGTTGGAAGCGGGCGTTTCGCGCACGACGTTTGAGGTCGAGGACTTGAATGCTGAAACGCGGCCACGACACGTTGACGAACTGCCGACCGAAGACACGCATGTACGAGAACAGTCGCCGCTTGGTGCGCCACCTGAGCCGTCGGACTTTGACGCGTAGGGCGCCCTGCAGCCATTCACGCGACACTAGAATCGCACGGTAGCGCCACGGCATGTAGTCACGGATGCGGTACACCACGACCATCGGCAGCTCCATGCCTGGTGCGTGCATCACTTTTATACAACAAACGCAAAGTACACAATGTTGAACATTTACTTTAAATAAAATTTCGGTGCATCTGCAGATGTATAGACTAGGAAAATAATATATTTAGGTGTCAGTCGGCACGATGTCTATGGCTTCGTGTCGCGGTATTGTTGACCAAGAGTTATTCGCGGACTCGCTTCTGTTTCAGTCACCCGACCCTAAAGAGTTGCCGCTGCCGGTGTACGACGAGTTCGGCAGGTTCAAAGATTGTATGTGGAACACCTACGCGCCCTGCGCGCACACTCTGCAGCTCGAGGCGCGTCCAGGGGGTGACGACACTGCGCCCAACGCGTCAAAATGACACGGTCGCGTTTATCCCTCCGCGTGTTCTTCCCACGTGTCTTTGCCTTGGACGTCCGGGTTTACGAACAGGAAACGGAAACAGTCGTTGACGGAATTGCAGTGGCAGACGTCTTCGACGGTGTAAACGCCCGCGTTGAAGGTCTCGCGACCGCCGAACGAGGTCAACAGGCCACACGCACCACAAGTTAGACCCGGTAGGTCTGGGGGGTCATCATGGACTGCGCTCACCATCATGTTGTAACGCACGGTGTTCATGTTTGTAAGAGTGGTGACGGATTTTAATTTTAATTTTAATTAAATTAAAATCGGTGGGCACTCTGAAAAAGTTGACCCAGTCGACGAGTTTTATTTTACCCAGTCGACGAGTTTTATTTTAATTAAATTAAAATCCGTCACTCTCTTCTGGACACGCATCCACACAATGCCTATTCGCTGGAACGAGTTCAACCCCGATGTCATCAACAACTCGACACACAACGCGGTGTCCGTCTGCAACGAGCTGCTGCGCATCACAGCGGTGCCAGGAATGAGCATATGGGAGTTCATTACGATTCTGGAGCGTGAAAGCGCCGAGGCGTCGCAAGTGTGGCTGAAGCACATGTGCCAGGCTGTGGCGTACATTTATTCACAGAGAATTGTGGAACGTGCACAAAAAGTTTCCCCCGAGTTCGCGACCGCCGCGCACGCCACGACAATGGCGGATTTGAACGAGCGCATTCGCGTGGAGTGGAATCTGTTCGTCGCCGCGCTTAACGGCATGCCCGATTCGCGGCCCGGCATGCCCGATTCGCGGCCCGGCTCGCCCATGTCCGTGGTAGAGTTGTAGAAATATGAACAAAACAGTAAACGAGGTTTAGTACATTAGGTGTATCTCTTTGTAAACTGCATAACGCTTGGCCATGTTGTAGACTTCCCTTGCGCTCGAAGCCGACGCTAAATCAGCGTCGGGAGGTATGACCGGGTCACTTCGTGTCCAGTTGATGCCGTTGTGCAAACAAAAAGTGTCAAAAGCGCGCCCTGCCACGTCGCGTTTTTGTTGTATCGTGGGTTTGTTTTCTTGCACCTGTGCCCTGTCCACACAGCCGCGAAGATACCCTTTTTCGTTGTCGTCCAGACCCGATGCAACGAAAAGGGGTGCAGATGCGCCGCGGAACGGGGTGCCTTTGACCAGCGTTTTGCTGAGTGACTTTGCGTGTTCTTCCTTGGTATTCCAAGTCTCCTCTCCTTCGTCGAATTCGGCTGCAGCGTCCATGTACCCGTCCACAAAGTCTTGACTGAAATTCGACATGACGTTCTCTGGGTCACTATCGGCCCGATAAACAACCATGGATATATGTTTAACATAATCAAATATCATCAAAGTCGAAGGGTGTTTCGCTTTCTTCTTCTTTCGTTTCGACCACGGTTCCGATTTCCCCGTAAGCCCGTAGATTTCGCACATCTTCGTCCGAGTACTTGGCAATGATGTCACACTTGTTGTCCTGGTAGTCGCGCAGCCCCACCAGCACCCAGTCGTCGAGTTTTATCCAGACTTTTTTGCGCATGGCGCCACGTATGACGCCGAGCCGTGTCACGCCGTCCGCGCAGCGTACTTGACACCTTCCGTTTCCGACCATCTTGGACACTTGTGCGTAGTCTTGACCGTCGTCTTTGAATTCTAATTCGCGCTTGGGTCCTTTTCGATGCGTGGACATGTATGACACTGTAGAGACCACGTGCTTTAAATATTACAAATGCTGAACATATATGGACTTCTATTTAAGTCAGGTCTTCGAACACACACACACGCACAGGATGATAACGTTTCAGCATATCGGTACGGCCCGCCATCGTGGCGCGGAGAACACGATGGACGTGATGTTGTACGGAAGACAGGCCAACGGCGTCTCCGTCGCGGTGCGCGTCCAGGGAATCGCGGCCTACGGTTTTGTGCGCGCGCAATTGACCTCGCAACGCCAGCGCGTGCTTGCGGAGTGGGTTCGCTGGTTGACGTCTATGCAGCGCACGGAGAGAGCTTGTGCCAAGTACAAAAAAGAAAACGACGAGAAGAAGCCTGACACTGACGTGTTGAGTTACTGGCAGTGGTGTTACGACACTGCCAACGTGGAACCGGACGAGATTCGTTGGAAAGCCACATCGGGATTCAACATCCGCTGTGTGCGGGACGTCCCGCCGCCAACAGTCCACCGCTTCACGGTGCGTCGGTATGACATCTGGCGCGCACTGCTGAGCATCTTCAAAGAACCGCGCCAGATATACAAACGTATGCGCAACCACCGCGCCAAGATGCTTTCGTTTGTACCGGAATACAGAGCAGACACTGAGCACGTGCCAGGGCTTCCCGGTGTCCTCGATTTGCAGGACTGTGAGATTTACGAAACGATGTTCAAACCCGAAATCGTTTGGATGGTCGACCACCAGCTGCCGGCTTGTTCCTGGATGCAGGTTCGGAATGCGAGCGCCCCGGACGCTTGCGTGACCTCGTGCGGGGTCGAGGTCGCGTGCGCGCCCGACGACGTGTTTCCGTGCACGAATCCACCCATTGCGATGGCGCCGTTTCGCGTGACCTCGTACGATATCGAAGCCATGCCGTACGTCAACCCCGAGACTGGCGAGTGTGAGTTTCCCGAGTCGAACAGGGATTGCATCACGACCATCGGAGTCACATCGTTCAACATGGTCGACCAGAAAATGTTGCAAATCGTGTTCATGTTCGAACCCGAAGGCCCGACCAATACGACGCTGCCGGCACTGTCCGAGGAGATGAAGACCGACGAGTACGACCCGTCCGAAACGGTGGTGCAATCGTACCGCAGCGAACTCGAGATGTTACGTGGGTTTTCAACCCACATTCGCGAGTACGACCCCGACATTATTACGGGTTTCAATGTCCTCAACTTTGACAATGTGTATCTCATTGAGCGTATTGAGGCGTTGTGTCCGGAGCACGACGGGCCTTTCTGTTCACATTGTGCCTCGATTCGCACATTCTCTCGCATTCAGCGCCCGACGACGCTGCGAAAAAAGTACACGCACACCAATCAACGCGGTGGACAAGAATCGTGGGACGCGTGGATTGAGGGGCGCGACTGGATGGACTTGTACCGCGTGGTCATGACAGACCACAAATTGCGCTCGTACAAGCTGGACAACGTGTGCCAAGAGTTGCTGGGCACGAAGAAAATGCATATCTCGTACGACGACATTCCAAAGCATCAAAAGACGACGGCGGGTCGCGCGTTTCTGGCCCAGTACTGTGTCAAGGATGCCTGGCTGCCGTGTCAAATCATGATTAAACGGTGCAAGCTGGTCAACGCGATTCAGATGGCTCAGGTCACAGGCGTGCCGCTCACGTCCATTCTGCACCGGGGGCAGCAGATTCGTACGCTGTTGCTGATGCTGCAATTCGCCAAAGCGCGTTGCCGAAAAGACCCGACCCATCCGCGGTACTTTTTGCCGGACGAATCGGCCAACAAACCGGCGGCGAGCGAAGGCTTCGAAGGCGCAGTGGTGATTCGACCGTTGCCGGGGTTTTACCAGACGCCTGTGGTGACGCTGGATTTCGCGTCGTTGTACCCATCCATCATGCGTGCTTATAATATGTGTTTCTCCACACTCATTCCATCGTTTCGCGAGGCGAAGCGGTTGAACCTCGCCTGGTCGCCCGAAACACATGGTATCAAAGACACGGCCGACGAAAACTACCCTGAAGTCCGCCCGGTGAGGTCTTTCGACTACCCCGAGGGAGGTACCTTTGAATACGTGTCCGATGAACACGACGTGTGTTTCGTGACCACGAAAAAGCGCGTCGGGATTCTACCCGAAATTCTGCAACAGCTGTTGTCGGAACGAAAGCGCGTCAAGAAAATGCGCAAGAAATTTCATGAGAAATCGATGGACTACGCGGTGCTGGACGGTCGCCAGCTGGCTCTGAAAGTATGCGCCAACTCGGTGTACGGGTTTACGGGGGCGGGCATGGGATATCTGGGCGAGAAGCGCATTGCGTCGTCAGTCACGCGCGTCGGCCGCGGCATGGCCAACCATACTAAATTCATGTGCGAAGACAAATACAAAGAACACGGCCTGCAAATTGTGTACGGGGACACGGATTCGGTCTTCGCCAACATTCCGCCGTCCATGTGCGACACAAACTGCTCCAGAGAGGAACTCATCGCCAGAGTCGACAAGATAGGCGACGAAATGGGCAAGTTCTGTACTCAAGCCTTTCTGCCCCCGAATGACTTGGAGTACGAGAAATTTTACTACCCTATTCTGCTCAAGGGCAAGAAGAGATACGCCGGTCACAAATTCGAACCCGGATTGCAACCCAAATTGGACGTGAAAGGGTTCGAGTGTGTCCGCAGAGATTTTGCGCCAATCGTAAGCAAGACACAGAAAAAGGTGCTTGTCAAACTGTGCAAGGAAAACGACGTGCAGGGCGCTATCGACTACGCGCGGAGCATCGTGGTGCAACTACTCGAGAACAAAGTTCCGCTCGAGGACTTGACCATGTCGAAAAAGTTAACGCGGCCACCAGACCAATACAAAAACCCGGCCCCGCATACGGTACTGGCCAAGCGGTTACAGGCCACGCAACCGGCGCACATCGCGCCGAAGACCGGCGACAGAATCGATTTTGTCATTCGGCCCGGGTTCAAGGGCGAGAAAACATGCATGCGAGCAGTTACGCCCGACGACGTTCGCAACGGCGTTGCCTCGGCGGACACGCGCTGGTATCTGTCCCATCAATTGGAAGCGCCCCTGCGCCGTATTTTCGAAATGGTGATGGACAACAGCAGCAGCATTTTCGAAGTCAACACGGTGCAACAAGCGAACAACATTTCAAACCCCATGATGAGGTCTTTCGTGCAGCGCGGGCCCATGCGAACCACGGAGAAAAGAACCAGAGACAACATACAGTTTCAAAAGAAGAAAAAGCCGCGTAAAGAGAGGTCTATCAAATCGTTCTTTTCTTAAGCCCACTGCCAAGATTCTCATATCATCCATACAACGTACAAGACGGTACATAGATTATAGATATCAAATTTGTTGTTTATATTCAACGTTACTGTAGATATTACGGGATATAAAAATCCAATCACTACGCGGATGATCGTAATCGACAGTATAAACATGTGATTGCTGCATTCACACGATGAATATCGAAGCCGCCCAGTATACACCTGACAATTTGATGGACACGCTCATTGAGAGTCGGTCGTTCAAGCGTAATAAACTTCAGTGGATAGTTTTCTATGGGTCTTCGTTCGCAACTGCCGTCATGTTTGTCATTTTGTGCTCGCTGTCAATATGGACATTGACACTCGCGCACGAAATAAACCACATCGTGACCAAATCTACGGCCATTTTGAACGACGTGGAAGAAATGATGCCGGTGATGCGGGCCATCTGTCAGCACGACAACTTTACCGAATCGTACGGTCACATATGTACATTTTAACTGGACCATCGGTTAAAGGCGGGCCCAGGCTTTCACCTCACGCCCGCCTGCTCCGCCAGCTCTCACTTCTCGCGTCTTTTTACTGTTGTGAGTGTGTGTTTCATACGCACATGCTTGTTCTATACGGTGTAAGAACCATTGGAACATCAAAGCGCTCACGTATTCGCCCCAAGTCGTGTGACGATCCCATCTCAGTCCCGCTCGCATTGTGCCGTCTGGGAATTATA
>Ga0181556_1004511_pt1 | contig 11272 bp, 14 predicted proteins | sample 011ome_14_FD_148651 | JGI IMG/M metagenome (GOLD analysis project Ga0181556, IMG submission 148651) | Coastal salt marsh microbial communities from the Groves Creek Marsh, Skidaway Island, Georgia - 011505AT metaG (spades assembly) | ecosystem: Environmental > Aquatic > Marine > Intertidal zone... | reverse complement strand
TACATCAACATACTTAGCCAGACGCTTAACAGCCTCTTCTGCCTTTTCTATCTTTTCTCTTTCAGACGCTTGTTCCTGACCATATCTTTCGTACATATACTTTTCGGCACGTGACATGCTATCACGGATACTATCCTGATTTCTTTCAACTACTTTTTCAAACCCTGATGCAAGACCAGCAGCTAAACCAGTTCCAAATCCCATTACGTTCTCCGTGCCATAAGACCTTTAGGCTCTTCTGTTTCTTGTGTTTCTACAGAAGGCTCTTCTTCAATGTCTGTATCTTCAACTTCCTGCTTAAACTTATTCATCATTTTAGCAACTTTTGTTGGTGCAAGTTTATCACTAGTATCAGGTTTTTCTAAACCAGAAACATAATCAACTTTTGCCATATCAGCCATATACATAATCATCTCAACAAGAAGCGGAGAAACTAATGCACCGACATCTACAGAATGAACACCCTCCATTACGGAGTTAAGTTGCATAGTATTAACAATGCTGGTGATTGGAACGCCTAACTCAAGCACATCCATCAACTGGTTCATAAATTCATCAGTTGATAACCTTTCCATATAATATTCAATGGCTTCATCAACTGTAGACAATTCAGACGCTTGTTGCCACGGGCGTGATCCCAGTTCAATTGTTAATGATTCACCCGGTATAGGTGCATCAAACATTGAGGTTACATCTTCAAGAACCATTTAATTCGCCCCTTTTATCCTTAATAATGTTAAAATGTTTCATAATACGGTTTATAGGCTGTGACATATCTTCTTTGTCTGTAGCATTTTTCGTGCGTGATGGTGACAATAAGCCAATGTTTTTTGTTGGCTTTTTTGCTGGCATTTTATCCATCATACGCATTAATTTATTATATGATGCTAGAGAAGCATTAAACTGTCTTGACATAATCCTATACCTCTTTCGTACCTAATAGTTTTACATATTCTGTATTAAAAGTCAATGGTTTTTTATTGGCTACAACCTTATCCATCAACTTACGTACAACCCATTTAAGTGCTGGTTTATTACTAATAAATTCTGCAAACTTTTCACCATGCTTTTCATATAGTTTGTTTAACCATTTAGGTGCTTCATATTTTAACCATGTGCGGAAAATAAGCCAACGTACATCCTGTTTACCATACACTTCACGTGCTACCCAACATAAACCAAAGAAATATGAACCAGCAATTGTACTGATTAATGATCCCACCGCATTACCAGCTGCAGTATTTGACTGCTCATCAGCTATTTGCTGACGTGTAGTTGCATCCAATTCAGCAATAGCTAAAGCATTTACACGATCAATTTGGTTTTCTGCAGATTTCCATGCCCATTCCATTGTGTCACCATAAAATGTCCATAAATTATCATAAGCATTTTTACTGATGTCCAGTATGGCATTAGCATTTAATTCATTAGCACGATTAACTGCTGCAGTATCTGCAGTAGCAATCTGCCTACGCCACTGTGCATTAGACTGTGCAATTACTAACTGGTTCTGCGCATTGAACTGATCACGTTGATTGTTTAACTCTGCATTAAAACGATTGACTGTATTCGTCTGACCTGCATTAAACTGTGCCTGTGCATTTTGCTGTGTGGCATTGAACTGTGATACTTGTGACCCTAAACTTGCAAAGAACTGGTCAACTTGATTTTGACTGGTTGCATTAAACTGTGCAGCCGCATTAGTAGCAGCTTGGTCTGTGAACAATGACTGTACACGCTGTTGTGCTTTAAACAGTTCAGTCTGCTGCCTGTTAGACAAGTTAGCCATGTCATACTGCAAGAAGTTTTGTGCGTTCTGCACTGCAGACTGTTGGCGATTACTTAGATTAGCTGTGTCTAACTGTGCCAGTGCAGCAGCTTCAGCCATGACCATTGCCTGACTGTTAGACAGGTTGTTCAGGTTCATTGTATTCACAGCACGTGAGTTCTCTAGCTGTACCTGCTGTTCAGCAGTGAAGTTCATGTTAGCTATATCACCAATACGTGCAGAGTTCTGTACACGTGACTGGAACGCTTGGTCAAACTCCTGACCCATAAACTGCGCACGTTGTTGTGCAGCAAGCATGGCACGTTGCTGTCTGTTAGATAAGTTTTGTCCTTCAAACTGTGCTTGTGTTTGAGCATCAGCCTGCGCAATAGGCAATGCACTTTCCATAGCAGCCTGCACCATTGCCTGTCCTGCAAGACTAGATGCACTTAAACCCCTAGCAGCCATAGCGGAAGTGACACTCCGCATAGCACCTGCAGCCCAAGCTGGTGTGTTACCACCTTGAAACTGTTGCATCAAGTTGTTCAGTTGTCCTTGAACAGTAGCCTGTTGTGAAGGTGTGGCTTGAGCAGCTTGTATCTGCTCAGTAAACTGTGAAGCTACCTGTGCGTCAGCTACACCTGATATCAACTCACCTGCTTGTATCTGACGTTGTACAGGGTTGTTAATAAGTGAAGCATTGCCCTGTGCAGCCTGTAGATTACCCACAGACGAGGCAGTTTGTTGTGCTGCAGTAATCTGCGCACGAGGGTCTTGAGGATTAGCCTGTGCAGCTTGTGTAGCGTTCATTGCACTATCTACACCCGGTGCAGCTTGTGCAGCCTGCATCACGTTAGCATCTGTAGGTGTTATTCCTTGTGCCTGTGCAGTGGTAGCTGTAGCGGTAGGAACGGATACTTCACCTGTTAATTCACCTGTACCTGTAGCAATATCCTGTCTTGGGTCTGTTTGTGTTTGTGCAGCAATAGTGACACCACCAACAGGAAGAGCAGGATTGTACATTTGCTCTACACTAAACTGTGCCACACCCGGAACAGCACTTTTTACTTCTGGTGTTTTTTCATCACCAGCTTTTTTACCTTCTGGAATATCATCTCCAACTTGATAATAAGTTGCGGGTGTTGTGGTATATTGTGTCGGACTTGCGCCTGTGTATACAGGTGTACCAGCTTGTGTGCCAGCAGGGTTGGTTACAGTACCACCTACTGCAAACTTCTGTGGTTCAACATAACCACCTTTGTTTTGCGTTAATGTAGTGTTTTGTATTTCAGGCGTAACCTTGCCGCCATATACTTGCTGATAAAAGTTAGATGCCGCTGCACCATAGCCTTGATTAAGTGGTGTATAAGCTTGTGCTACAGGCTGCCCAGTATTAGGGTCTTGTACATACTGGCCTACAGGTGTAAACCGTGTACCTGATAAATAAGGTGCTTGATAGATAGGCGGTATGAAAGTTTGTTGTGCAGTTTGTCCAGTTTGTGCAGTTTGTCCAGTTTGTGCAGTTTGTGCAGTTTGTGCAGTTTGTGCAGTTTGTGCAGTTTGTGCAGTTTGTGCAGTTTGTGCAGTTTGCGTTGGTTGTATCGAAGTTTGCGTTTGCCTATTCTGCATCTGAGCAGCAACTTGTTGTGAGTATTGTTGTTGTTGTTCAGGTGTCATAGTAGCGTTTTGTTGTTGTTGATTTGAATCAGAAATACTAGTCCAACCGCCAAAATCAATAGGCACAGTGATACGCTCACCAATTTCATTATAAGCATACTGAAAACCTTCTGGTGGTTCTACAGCGGGGTACGCTCTCATAATATCAGGTCTAGGGTTTTCTTTATAAATACCTTTTGCAACCATTTTAGAGGGATCGTTTATTTGTTTTTGACGCTCTTCTTCTTCCTTTCTACGTTGCATAGCAGCATCATAGTCTTTTTGTTGTTGGGCAAGTAAATCTTCTTGCTCTTGTTTTTTCTGTGCTTCATATTCAGCCACACGAACATCGTAAGGTTTTAATTGTCTAAATGCAAGGGCAGTGTCTTCACTGTATCCTGCTCTACTTCTAGTTTCAGCAGTGTCTTGCCTAGAGCCAACACGTATTCTTATACTTTCTTTATGGTCGCTTGGGTCGGGAATATAATAATGTTTTGCTGCAAAAGTTGGACCTTCACCTACATCACCGCCAGCATCACCGCCCGCTTCAAACTTTTTACGTGCCATACCACCTTTAGCCATCTGCATGGCTTTATTGGTATACAAATCCATCTGTTGCTGTTGAGCAGGGTTGTTAGCTAAGTAATCTTGAAACCCTTGCATATTACCTTGATAGCCCATAGAACGTGCTATCTTTTCCATGCCACTAGGCTTAAATGCTTTAAACATTGCCATTCACTTAATCCCTACTCAATACTTTGTCCAACTTATCCTCGACACGATGCAAGGCATCCATAACCTGCCGCATATCGTCACGTAGTTCCATGCGAGTTGCATAGTCTTCTCTTGTTTTATTCAACAAGATTTCGATGCGCTTCTGTTCACGGGTAATACCATTAGCCCACCACGCACCACCAGCCAACACTAGGGCAAGTAACGTGTCTATTAAGCTGGTCATTTCCATCGCTTACCAACCAGCAGGTACTTTATGTACGATAGGTGGGTTAGCAAGGTTGTCAATCTGGGTGTCCAGATTTGCCTGTAAGTCAGCTTCTGTTTGTTCCAGTGAAGCAAGTACCTTCTCTTTGCACCAGTCCCTTGTCACACTGTTAAATGCAACAAAGTTATCTGGGTCTAGTTCAGGGGATGCTGTGCCGTATGATGATGCTGACAGATAGTTACCCTCTGCATCTTGCTCACTGTCACTGACAGCGGTGATGCGCCAGTGGATTGTTTTGATTACGTCTGACAAGCCATCTTCAGAAGGGGCTGTGTCTAATGTTGGGAAATCCCATGTGTATGTGTTAGCCATTAGTTAGCCTCCAACGCTGTAAGGCGTGTTTCAATATTAGCCAGCCGCTGTTCAGTTGCCGCACCGACAAAGGCCAGCAACTCAGGATAGCGGATGCCAAGCCGTGTGCGTTCAACAGCACCCTCTGGTGCTTCTTCGGCTGTGTCGTAAGCGTCAGTGCGTGTGTAGGCATCAACGGCTTCTACGGCCTCGATAGCCTCACTAACAAGACGTTGTTCAGTGCGTTCTGGTTGCGCCTCAACAATGACGTTGCCTTCTTCATCAAGTTCTTCTTCAACCGCTGGAATAATAACATCCTCATAAACTGCCTCTACAGCTTCGACAGCCTCAACAGCTGGAACCTCTGTCTGTGTTTCCCACCAAGTTGATGCGATAAAGAACGCATAGTCACCAGCGTCCAAGCCAGCGGCAGTCATAGCTGCTTGAACGTCCTGTGCAATTACGCCAGCGTGTGTTCTAGCTGCATCGCCCTTTGCTTCGACTGCGCTGTTCCACTTGAATGTTTTGAACAAGCCGCTGATAGCTTTAGCCGCTGTTACTTCAGCGTCAGTTAGTGCTGCGATTTGCTGCTTTTCATTAGCGTCAGATGTGTTGATAGTGCCGTTGGTTGCGTAGATGTCGTCATATCTTGCGCTAGGGTCGCCCAAATCAATATTGTTATCACTTAAACCTCCCACACTATCTGTTGGAACAATGTCTGATGCTCTTGGCTGAATACCACAATCTGAACCAAGATAAACATAAGTGTTTGTGACACCCATACGTCCTTGAAGTGTTCCTCCAGTGCGAAATAATACAAGTGTGCCTTCACTTGAGGTTCGGTTTATATCTAATGGTGCTTCAGAACCACAAGAAGCGTTTAATTGTCCAGTGTTTCTTATTGCAATCCCACTGGCATTGTTATTTGTAGATGGTGTAGAATCAGTTGTTGACACCAGCAAGTTGCCGCTGCTGTCGATGCGGAGGCATTCCGTGCCATTAGTAAAAATCCGAAAATCGTTATTTGCGTGACCATATGTAATCCGACCAATTGAAGTATTTGAACTATCGCCAAAATAAATCGCACTATCTCTTGTTCCAGCAGTTGCTTGGCATTGTAATCTCAAAACGGCATCTGCGCCGCTGTCACTACCAGCGAGTATCCGAATTTCGGAATTAGCATTATTACCCGCACCAACATCTAGTTCGTAAGATGGCGCACGGTTGATGCCTACGTTGCTTGTTCCACCATTAACAAAGAAAGCATTAGATTGAAGGCTGCTTTCAATTCGGAAATCTATGTCTTGGCCTGACTCATTAAAGACTGTTACACCCGAATCATTACCGGCAATACTCATACGGTTTCTATAGTTAGTACCGTTATAGTAATACGCTGTAAGAGTTTGTCCGGTGGCTGAACCTTCGCAGTCAAGCTGAAACCGTTCGCCTGAAGGCGTGTTGGAGTTGCGGAAATAAACAAGGCCAGCATTAACAACTCCTGTCGCAGATTCATCAGTAGTGCCGCCCACACGAAGGCTATTTCCACTTAAAATGTTTAAATCACCGCTGCTGTCGATGCGCATACGTTCTGTGTTGTTTGTCCAAAATTCAGTAGCAGCATTTTCAGAATTTTGTATTCGCAGATTTGTGCTACTACTTCTACCAATCAGTGAACCTGCTACACCATCTCCAGTTTGCAGGAATTGTATAAAGTTATTTCCATTTTCTAAAATGGATAGTTTGTAGGTTGGGTTCGTATTTCCGATGCCCACGTTGCCGCTGCTGTCGATACGCATCCTTTCGCTATCGTTAGTTCTAAACCACATTGCATTAACAGAATGGTCATAGGCTAAAATGCCTATATTTGAGTCCGCTGTATCTGCAAAGTTTATCTGGGAGTTTCCACTCGATGCTTCAATGCGTAATTGGGGTGAAGCACCAGTCATATGCAAAAGACTTGAGGGTGCGTCTTCTCCAATGCCCACGTTGCCGTTGGATGATACATAGAACCTGCTATTACCAGAGCCATCACGACCGTGTAAAACGTATTTACCGCTGTTTGAACCACCCGCTGTAATTAATACACCATTTCCATTAGCGGTATCCGTATGGTCTATAAGTGCTGCTGCTGAACTAGCTACGCCATAATCAATATCAAGCCTATCAGCCGCCACAGTGCCAGTGACATCCACGCCTGTGGCGGTGGTGGTCAGTTTGGTTGAACCATAATGGTTTAACTTAACTTCGCCGGTACTGCCATCACACTGAACATAAGCAACTGAACTACCAGAGCCATCATCGGTCTGTAAGAAAATATCTTTGTCATCAGAAAGATTACGAATAACTAATTCGCCAACAGTATTTAACACAAATGAATTTGTCCCATCGTGGTACAACTGCAAGTCAGACCCAGCACCAAACACGGCCTTGTCGTTGTCATCAAAGGTCAGGTCGCCAGCTAAAGCAGTATTCCCGCTTGCGTCTTGAAAGATGTACTTTTCAGCAGGAACGGTACAGAAAATAGTTTTGTCGCCAGCCGTCCAGTTAACCGCTGCATCAGAGTTTGTTGACTGCAAAATAGTGGTTCTAGCGAGAGTTGTACCAGAGGCTGTGTATGTGCCAATACCGATCTCAAAATCCGTGCCATCAGTACACGCATAATAAGTGGTATTGCCGTCACCTATTTCAGCAAAAGACTCAAAACCATCTTCCGCACCAGCAAGAGTATATGTCCCTGTACCAGTCGTGGCAGTGGTTTCTTTTACTCTGTCTTTAATAAGTAAAGCCATCTAAATACCTTTATGTTCTAGGTCTTTCAGGCAACCCTTTTCGGTAAGCGTCCGTGTTTTCTCTAGCTTCCGCTAAATCTTTTAAGCGCTGCATTTCTTGCATAAACCGTTGTTCGTACAACTGCATCATGTCGGCCTCTCCCTTCATGTACGTGTAGGCTTCCACGAGAGCACCGTAAAGGAGAGCGTTTGGAGCATTTTCACTTAACCACGTTAAAGGGCTAACTAGGGTTGTCGTAGTAGCAGTAGCTCCATTGGTCAGACCAGCAATGTTTTCGGTGACGCCATACGTTGTGCCGCTGCCTACGTTTGACGCTAAGAACCCGGCCCCAGATATGGTCTTCGGGGAAATAGTAACACTCGTATTATTAGGAACAGTAACAACTTGTGCCACGGTCCCACTAGTTGCCCCCGTTACATATTCTCCAGCTATAAAGGTGCCAACAGAAGCGCTATGGTTCAACGTGATTGTTGAATCCACTAAACTGGTCGGGCGATAATAATAGTGTAACTCTACGTCATAACTAGAATCCGGCGTCGGAGATACTATAAAATTATCTACATCAAAAACACCATAGTAACGAGGTAGACCTGTTGCGCCAGCATCTAAGGTGTATTGTTGCACAAAGTTTACATCTTTTATTTCTAAAAATCCCTGCGAACCGGCAGAAGTTATCTGAAAAGAAAACGAAGACAAGTAATCACTGGGAACACTTAGGTAAGGGTCGTCGGCATCTAGTGCCGCGGTAGCATTCTTACGAAAGAACTCCAAGTCGGCTAACGAATGTATACGATCTTCCACTCCGGTAATGAAGTTAGGAATGTTTGTTACAAAAGACGTTTCCGAGTTTTCGGTAAAGTCTTGAATAGCTGTCTTCAACTCTAGATATGTAAAACTCATTTAACTCACCAATGTCACTGGCCCCACGGTCGCATTTTCACCACCACCTCGTGTATTACCGGTTGTCGCGGTTCCTGATGCGGCGGTAAAGGTGTATTCATCCGTCGTAGTGACGGTGATAACATACCCTGAAGCATTTTCAATAGTTGCTTTAGTAAACCCATCAAATCCAAATACATTTCTAAACCTCACTGTATCACTGGTGGACCGGCCATGAGAGGGCTCAAAAACAGTTATAACCGCAGAAGCGGCGCTCCCAGAAGTGAAAGCGTTTGGAGTAAGAAGTCTCTCCACCGGAGGTTCAACTCTATCCGGTCGCGCATCTTTCAGAGCTTGAGCGTCCACAACTTTCCTAAAAGGCCCTAATTGAGGCTGCTTTGGCTCAAACTCATCCCGGCCAACCAAAAGACCGTTCCACTCTCGGCGCATATCCTTATAACGGTATCGCAGTCCGGAGCGGTCCGATATAGCAAACGAGTTTTTTCCGACGGCAAATCTAGACATTAGCCTGTCCTAAAGTATTGAAACTGCGGAACCACATTAAAGGAAGCCCTATCCCGATCTTCCGTCATAGCCCTTTCAAGCTCTTCTTCATAAACCGCTTTTAATAGCTGAACTCTGTTTGGCGCTCTTTTTATAGATAAATAGTAAGCCAGCCCCGCTGCTAAACAAGGGTAAAAACGAAACGGGACTTCCATTGTATTTACCAGCTTATCCGCATCTTCCATCCGGGTTAGAGCATCATAATACACCACGTCTGTGCTATTCTCCGGCACGGGCCATAGTTTTAAGCGCGGCGTGATCTGCCTATCCAAAAAGAACTGAGTTGGGCGGCCTTCCGTTGTTTTAGTGGGAATAGATAAATAGTCATCCCGACTAAGGCGCTCTAGCGCATAATCAGTCCCGCTACGGCGTACAACAACAGATAAGACGTCTATTATGTCGGAAGTTAGGTCATAGTCACCCGTGCTTTGTGTCAAAGCTTGAGATCGTTGAGCTATTGTCCACTGGTTTAAACCACGGTTTGCCCATTCTGCTAGCATCAGGTTTATAGAACGTCTTGCCGTCTTATAGTCGTAAGAAGTCCTAACTTCTAAGCCGCAGCGCTCAAAAGCCTCTTCAATGTAATCTGCTACATCAAGTTCAAAATCTAGACTTCCTGAAGTTGCCATAACTTACTTCTTTCTTACCATACCGCCGCCGCGCATTTTCTTAACCATACCGCCGCCGCGCATTTTCTTGACCATACCGCCGCCGCGCATTTTCTTAACCATACCGCCGCCGCGCATTTTCTTAATTTTACGAGGTTTCATTGCCACTTTTCAATCTCCTATATAAATTAGTACGCTTTTGAAAGATATGCGCTGCATCGTACTCTTCTAAATACCGGTCATAATACCCTTTTTCTACAAGTTTGTCTGCTGCTTCCTGCACAGTAGACAGGGGCTGAACAAAAATCATAGCGTATTCGTCTTCGACAAGCTGCATAAAAGAGTTGTCATCAATAAAGTCGTTCGGCTCATCCTGTGGGTGAAAGCCCATTAGCCATATATCTCGGTTAATAAAAAAACCTCTAGAAATGACTTCGTTTAACCCCTCCAGATACTCGTGAAACTCGTCTGGGTCAGCTTGGAAATTCATGTCCACGATAATAACTAAGTCAAAAGTGTCTTCCCACTGGGATATTGTACTATATAAAGACTGGTAGCTGTCTTCGTATTTAAACAATATAGCTACCTTGTTATCTGTCCACGCTTTTTGCGCGTAGGGGCACGGGGGTAAGTTGTTATAAAAGGGATTTGGCTTCTGTAAAGTATGCGCTGACCACGCGGCTATCTCGTCGCATATCTCTTTTTCTTTATCTATGTAAAAAGCCGTAGCAGTCATATCTAAGATACCGATCCTTTTGTACGTTTCCTGCGGTTAGACATAACTGTCCCGCAGCCTCTGGCTACTACAGTTCCGGGGACTTTTTTGCCCGTAAACGGTCTCTTAGCCGTGGTGGAATACCCCGCAACTCCGCCAAGAGCCATCTTGGAGACTTTTGCAGCCGCTGTATTAGAAACAACGGTTTTTCCTTTTGAGCCTTCACGCTTCTTTTTACGCGCTGTTGAAGCTCGTTTAGCTTTTGATAAACTTTGAGCTTTACGTCTAGGAAGGCAACGGTCAGGGTTACGCTTATCTTTTGACGTACCACATGCGCCCGAAATGTTGCCCGAGCTATCAATTCTGACCCAATCCTCATCTAACCACTCCTGTAATTTACCCATTATTTACCCTTTCGTTTGCCACCTTTAGACTTTTTGGCATAGTTAGGGTCTTTACAATATTTTGAGGCGGCGAGATTTGCGTATGCACTCGGATATGTGTCAAACGTGCGCTTTGCCCACGCCTTACCTTCAGGGCATATAGTGCCGCCCTTCTTCATTTTAACAACGCCGCCTTTAGCCATTTTTCTAACGGAACAAGCGCCTGCGCCTAAATTAACTCGTGTCATGTCAACACCGCCACTAATGCTATTACCGTCGCCGCAAGTTGCAGAGCAATGCCGCCAAGGATAGCCCAGACCTTTATATCCAGACGGTCTATGTCCTTTTGCATATGAGCAAGATGGTTGGTTTCCAACCGATATAAAACGGCCTGAATAACTTCAACCTTCTTGTCTAGTTCTGCAACTGTTGGCTTGCTCATTTTAACATTTCCACCTTTTACGGGCCTGCCTCAAACGGCTGTTTGGGTCCCTAGCTGCTTTAGGAAATTTTTTCATTTGTCCGGCAGAACGCGCACAGAAAGACTTACGACGCTTTGCATCCTTACTACCTTTTTTGACCTTGCCGGTTACAGCGGTCTTTAACTTTGAGCCGGGG
>Ga0181556_1004506_pt1 | contig 11288 bp, 10 predicted proteins | sample 011ome_14_FD_148651 | JGI IMG/M metagenome (GOLD analysis project Ga0181556, IMG submission 148651) | Coastal salt marsh microbial communities from the Groves Creek Marsh, Skidaway Island, Georgia - 011505AT metaG (spades assembly) | ecosystem: Environmental > Aquatic > Marine > Intertidal zone... | reverse complement strand
AAATATTACTTAAGGCCAAACCTTGTAGTTCTGGTTAAAAAGCTGTTTTGGTGAAGGTTTCCAGATAGCTTTTTGCCGGACTATCCCGCCTTGTTTGACCCTGTAAGGCACTGAAAAGCCACGTTTTTTTCCTTGATGGTCGTTGACCCTCCTCAACGGCTGGGCGTATAGTGGCGAAAAGTGGAGCAAAGTGGGAAAAACTTCCATTTTGTGGTGATAAGCGGGAGTCTGTGGGCGCGACGCTATGTTTCGTGGGGTACAGCACATCAATCTGGATGCCAAGGGCCGCATGGCGGTGCCCTCGCGTCAGCGCGAGCTGCTGTCGGTGCTGGGCGACGGCCACATTGTGCTGACCGTTGACACACAGACCTCTTGTCTCACGCTTTACCCCCTGCCTGAGTGGGAGCGCATCGAGCGCGATGTGCAGGCATTGCCGGCACTCAATCCCGCAGTAAAACGATTCCAGAGATTGGTACTGGGCTACGCCAGTGACCTGCAGTTGGACGGCAGCGGGCGAGTACTCGTGCCGCCAGCGCTGCGTGAATACGCACAACTTGAAAAGCGTGCGGTGCTGGTTGGTCAGGGCAACAAGCTTGAACTGTGGTCGGAGGATTTGTGGCAGCAGGAGTGTGCTGCTGCCCTGTCGACGGATTCAACTGGGGAGCTCCCGGCGGAACTGATGCAGCTCAAACTTTGATGGACCGGGGGCATCGACCGGTTCTGCTTGAGGAGGCAATTGCGGCACTGATGGTATCGGCGGATGGCGCATACGTGGACGGCACGTTTGGCCGGGGCGGGCACAGCACCCGAATCCTCGATGCCCTCTCGCCTCTGGGGACTTTAGCCGCTTTTGATCAGGACCCTGCTGCCGCCGCCGAGGCTGAACGCCTGGCTGAGCGAGATTCGCGCTTTCGGTTTCAGGCAGTTAATTTTCGCGACTTGGGCAATCACATCGCGCCTGCCAGCCTGCAGGGCGTGCTACTGGATCTGGGGGTGTCATCACCTCAGCTGGACGACCCTGAGCGGGGCTTTAGCTTCAGTCACGACGGGCCTCTGGATATGCGGATGAATCCTCAGGCGGGCAGGTCAGCCGCCGAGTGGTTATCCGAGGTCGACGAGGCCGAGCTGGCGCAAGTGCTCCGTGATTTGGGTGAAGAGCGGTTTGCGCGCCGTATTGCCGCGGCCATCGTGCAAGCCCGATCGACGGCGCGCATCGAGCGCACGGCTCAGCTTGCGGAAATCGTCTCGTCGGCAAACCCCAAGTGGGAGCCAAACAAGCATCCGGCGACCCGGAGTTTTCAGGCGATTCGGTTGCACGTGAATGGTGAGCTCGATGCCTTGCGCGAGGTATTGGAGGCCATCGTGCTGGCGCTGGCGCCGGGTGGCAGGATGGTGGTGATTAGCTTCCATTCTCTGGAAGACCGCATCGTCAAACGCTTTATCAGGCAGGCCGCGCGCGGCGAACAGCTACCTCCCGGTGTGCCTGTTCAGTACGAATCGCATCGGGGATCTTTGCGCCAGGTGGGCAAGGCAGTGATGCCATCAGAGCAGGAGGTGTCTGACAATCCCCGGGCCCGGTCAGCGGTCATGCGCGTCGCGGAGCGTTTGCCGTGAGCCAACTGCCCCTCTCACCTGCCACTTCCATTGCGCTATTGAGTGCCGGCCTTCTGTTCTCAGCGCTCGCTGTGGTCGCGAGTACTCATCATGTTCGTGAAGGCTATGCCCGGTTGCAGGATCTTGAGCTGCGGCGCTGGGAATTACAGGAGCAATACACGCGCTTGTTGCTGGAGGTGAATACCTGGGCGGCACCGCATCGCATTAGTCAGATCGCGTCCGAGACGCTCTCTATGCAGGCGCCCGATCTGAGTCTGTCGCAGGTTATCGCAGAATGACGCGCGCAAAGCAGGTCTATAGGTTGCCGCGTTGGCGCTTCGTGGTGATCTGTTGTGCCCTCGCTGCATTGGCGGTCACACTGATGGGTAGGCTGGTTCTCCTTCAAGTGACCGATGGGGGGAAGGGCGCGGTCTTTTTACGCGAGCAGGGCGCACTGCGGACTGTCCGCACCGCGGAAATACCGGTTTATCGAGGTTTGATCGAAGACCGCAATGGCACACCGCTGGCGGTCAGCTCCCCCGTGGTCTCGTTGTGGGCTAACCCTCAGCAGTTGAAGGACAGTCCGCGCCTAGACGATCTGGCGGCGCGGCTCTCCCTCGATGCAGCAGCGCTCCGCGACAAGCTGCGGTTTTATGGCGACAAGCAGTTCATGTATCTCGCGCGGCATCAAACACCGGACTTTGCACGGCGGTTACTACGAGAGAACTTTCCGGGGGTGCGCGGAGAGCGCGAGTATCGACGTTACTACCCCGCAGGAGAGGTCACCGCGCAGTTGCTCGGGCTGACCAATGTCGACGGGCACGGTATTGCGGGTGTCGAGCTGGCATTTGAAGACTGGCTGCAGGGTATCCCGGGTAAAAAACGATTCATTAAAGACCTGCACGGGGATGCAGTGCGCGATTTTGGGGTGATAGAGGAGCCTCGGCCGGGCAAGGCGCTTGCCTTGAGTCTCGATTTGCGTCTGCAGTATGCCCAGCACCGCGAGCTTCAACGCGCCATGAAAGAAACCGGCGCGACCGCGGGTTCAGCGATCACGCTCGATGCTTGGACAGGGGAGGTGCTGGCTGTGAGTAACTATCCCGTGTTCAACCCCAACAGCCGTGACGCGCTGGACTTTAGCGGCGCGCGCAACCGCGCGCTGACGGACGCCTACGAACCGGGCTCCACGATTAAAACCCTGACGTTGGTGGCGGCTCTGGAGAGCGGCCAGTTTCATATCGACAGCATCATTGATACGGCGCCCGGACGGATCCGGGTGGGCGCCAAGATGCTCCACGATCCACGGGATTATGGCGAGATATCGGTATCAACGGTGATCGAAAAATCCAGCCAGGTGGGGGTCACCAAGATCGCGCAGGCGGTGGGACACGAGGCCATTTTGGATGTGCTGTATCGCTTCGGTCTGGGCGAGGCGACCGGCACCGGCTTTCCCGGGGAGCGCGCCGGCCAGCTGCCGGATCTGGCGCACTGGAGCGACATTGAAAAAGTCACGCTTGCCTTTGGTTATGGTCTGACCGCGACACCGATTCAGCTCGCGCGCGCCTACGCCATTTTGGCAAACGGAGGCATACGACGACCGCTCACGCTGCTGCGTCAGGATCCCGATTCGCTGCCCGCGGGCGAGCAGGTCGTTGAGCCGGCGGTGGCGCGAGACGTCCTCGAGGTGCTCGATCGCGTCACGGAATCGGGCGGCACGGCCACGCTGGCTCAGGTGCCAGGGTTTTCCGTGGGCGGTAAAACGGGAACGGTGCACAAGGTGGGTGCCGGGGGCTACCTGGATGACCAGTATGTTGCACTGTTCGTCGGTGTCGCACCCATGAGCGCACCGCGATACGTCACGGCCATTCTTATCGATCAGCCTCGTGGTGATCACTACGGCGGCGGATTGGCGGCAGCACCGGTCTACTCGCGTATTACCGAGGAGGTGCTGCGCATTCGCAATGCCCAGCCCGACCAATCTGAGCTGGGGGCGTTACTTGCCACCTCTGGGGGTGGGCAGTGAGCATGAATCTGCGCACGCTGATCAATAAGCCTGCTGCACCCGATGTGCTGGTGAACAACCTGACCCTCGATACCCGGACTCTGGCGCCGGGCGACGTGTTTGTCGCGCTACCGGGCGCGGAGCACGATGGTCGGGATTTTATCGAGTCAGCGTTGGCGGCCGGCGCTGTGGCGGTACTGATGGAATCCGGTCGGCCGCTTCACCAAGATGACGCTAGGGTGATCCCTATTTCTGGCCTCAAGGGTGAATTGGGCGCGCTGGCAAATCGCCTCTTCGGGTCGCCTTCTGATGATCTCAAAGTGGTCGCGGTCACCGGCACCAATGGCAAGACATCGGTCGTCGATTTAACGGCTCAGCTGTTGCGACGTGTGGGGCGCAAGACCGGGACAATCGGTACGTTGGGTATGCGGCTCGATCAAAAGCCCACCGAGACCCGCAATACGACGCCTGACTGCCTCGCACTGCACCGTCAGCTGCGACAGTGGCGTGATGACGGGGTCGACTGCGTGACGCTTGAGGCCTCCAGTCACGCGCTGGACCAGGGACGACTGGATGGCTTGGCGGTTGATGTTGGCGTGTTCACCAATTTGTCCCGGGACCATCTCGATTACCACCATTCGATGGACGCGTACTGCGAGGCAAAGCTGAAATTATTCCGGGAGTTTGCGCCTGCCAGTGGCATCTACAACGCAGACGATGAGGCGGTAGCCGCTCACGTTGATATCTGGCAGTCGGCTGGCTTGGGTGTGTCGACTGGCGGCAACAGTGCGCCCATCAAGATTGAAGTCGTGCAGGCGATACCGCTGGTGCTCAAGCTTCACACACCCTGGGGCGACGGTCGCCTGCAAACGGCGCTGAGTGGTCGCTTTAATGCTTTCAATGTCGGCGCGTCCCTGACCGCTGTGCTGTCGCTGGGCGTCGACTTTGCGGAGGCGCTGGCGGCGGCTGAGGCACTGGAGCCGGTGCTGGGACGACTGCAAGCGGTGGGGGATGGCGCTGACATCCGGGTGATCGTGGACTATGCCCATACCCCGGACGCGCTGGAGCGCGCCATTCTTGCATTAAAAGAAACTGATAACGCTGGCGCACTCTGGGTGCTGTTCGGCTGTGGCGGTGATCGCGACCCTGGCAAGCGCGCGGAGATGGGTACCATCGCCTGTCAGTTTGCAGATCGCGTGATCGTGACCAGTGACAATCCGCGCTCGGAAGCGCCCGAAGCGATCATCGACGATATTTTGCGTGGCTGTGATGACTCACCGATTGTCGAGTCAGACCGGGCCGCCGCAATCGCGCTGGTGATTGCCGAGGCCAAGGTGGGTGACACCGTGCTGATTGCGGGCAAAGGGCATGAGACCTATCAGGAAATTGATGGTGTGCGCCTGCCGTTTAATGATGCCGAGCATGCCGCCCAGCACCTGCAGCAGAGGCAGGCAGCCTGATGTCTGCCATTGCACTGCAGGCCCTGGCCGACGAGACCGGTGGGGAGCTGGTGGGTGACTCCGTCGCGCTGCAAACCCTGGCAATAGACAGTCGCGAGGTGAAGGCCGGTGACCTGTTTGCTGCGCTGTCGGGTCAGAGGGTCGATGGTCATGATTTTGCGCCCCAGGCGTTGGCGGCGGGGGCATCCGCGCTGCTCACCGAGCGCATGCTAGAGGGCCTGTCACCCCAGTTAGTGGTTGCCGACGTCCTGCAGGCCTCCGGACGTTTTGGTGCGCTCAAACGGCAGGCATTCGAGGGCGACGTGATCGCCATTACGGGCAGCGCGGGAAAAACCACGACGAAAAATCTGGTCGCGGCAGCGCTGGCGACAGCCGGTGAGGTACACGCGACCACTGGCAATCAGAATAATGAGTTGGGTGTGCCAATCACGCTTTCCGGACTGACGAGCAAGCATCGGTTCGGCGTGATCGAGATGGGGGCGGGGCAACCCGGAGACATTGCCTATCTGTGCCAGCTCGCACGACCCAACATAGCGGTCTGTCTGAATGCGTCAGCTGCCCACCTCGCGCACTATGACAGCGTTGACGCGATTGCCGCCACCAAGGGTGAGATCTTCGAGGGACTGGCGGGCAAGGGTCTCGCTGTCATCAATGCTGATCAGAAGTGGTTGCCACAGTGGCGTGAGCAGGCGGGCACTGCCAGACAGGTGACCTTTGGTCTGACTGAGCACGCCGACTACCGGGCCACAGATATTGAGCACCGGGGCATCGAGGGTAGCCATTTCCAGCTACTGACCCCGACGGGCTCTGTCTCAGTCAGCTTGCAGCTCGCAGGTGAGCAGCACGTCAAGAATGCACTGGCAGCGCTGGCCATCGCGATTGAGATAGGCGTCGCACCGAGTGATGCAGCGGGTGCCGTTCAAGCCGTTGGCGCGGGCGCTGGTCGAGGCGCCATCAGTCAACTGCCCGGCGGCGGGACGGTCGTTGATGACAGCTATAACGCCAACCCGGCGGCGGTCAACGCGGCGCTGGAGGTGCTGTCCAGACAGCCCGGTTACAGGGTGTTGGTGTTGGGCCCGATGCTTGAGCTGGGGCAGGACAGTCAATCGCTTCATCAGGAAGTCGGGCGTTACGCCAGGCAGCTGGGCATAGACAAGTTGATCACGGTAGGCAATGAGGCAGCGCCTGCGGCAGAGGCCTTCGGACCCGATGCACTGTGGTTTGCCGATCAGACGGCTTTGCAGCGTGATTTTCCGACCTTGCCGGCTGAGCACACCATCTGGGTGAAGGGGTCGCGGGGAGCCGGTTTGGAGCACACCGTGGCGTGGCTTCTGACTTCAGAGGGGGCTGCAGCATGCTGATGTGGTTGAGCGAGCAGCTGCTCGCCATTGATCCGGGATTTGCCGTATTCCAGTACCTGACGCTGCGGGGCATTCTCGCAGCCTGCACGGCGTTGGCGATCTCCATGGTGGTCGGCCCCTACGTGATTGAGCGCCTGAATCAGTTGCAGATTGGCCAGACGATTCGTGAAGAAGGGCCGCAATCTCATCTGCAAAAAGCCGGCACGCCCACCATGGGCGGCGCACTGATTCTTGTCACCGTATTGGGCTCCACCGTGTTGTGGGCAGATTTGGGCAGCCGCTATGTCTGGGTGGCGCTGATCACCACCGTGGCCTTCGGCGCGATCGGCTGGATTGACGATTATCGGAAGGTGGTCCGCAAAGACACGCGAGGCCTGCCTGCGCGGTGGAAGTATATCTGGCAGTCGCTATTTGCCTTCGGCATCACCCTGTATCTGTTTGATACCGCGCTCCTGCCTGAAGAAACAACGCTCTATGTGCCCTTCTTCAAAGATGTGGCCCTCGAGATGGGCTGGCTGTTCGTGCCGTTTAGCTATTTTGTGGTGGTCGGCTCGAGTAACGCGGTGAATCTGACAGACGGGCTGGATGGACTCGCCATTATGCCCACGGTGATGGTAGCGACGGGTCTTGGTGTGATCGCCTATCTCGCCGGACATATTGAATTTGCCGAGTATCTGAACATTGCCTATCTGCCCGGGACCGGCGAGCTGATGGTGTTCTGCGGCGCGATCGCCGGAGCCGGCCTCGGCTTTCTCTGGTTCAACACCTACCCCGCCATGATCTTTATGGGCGACGTCGGTGCGCTGGCGCTGGGCGCTGCACTGGGCATTGTCGCGGTCATGACCCGCCACGAGATCGTGCTTTTCATTATGGGCGGCATCTTTGTGCTGGAAACCGTCTCGGTGATCATTCAGGTCGGCTCGTTCAAGTTGACGGGCAAGCGGGTCTTTCGCATGGCGCCCATTCATCATCATTTCGAACTCAAAGGATGGCCCGAGCCCCGGGTGATTGTCCGTTTCTGGATTATCACGGTGATGCTCGTGCTGTTTGGGCTCGCCACGTTGAAGCTGCGGTGACGAACGGATGATGACGAGCGCAACCATCACCAGCTCGGAGAGACGCCTGATTTTCGGTCTGGGCGCCACGGGGCAGTCAGTCGCCCGCTGGTGGCGCCAGCAAGGCCTGGCCTTCTCGGCACTCGATACCCGTGCAGAGCGTGCTGATGATGCTGCAGCCGTAGCCGATATTGACCGAGACAACGCCGCTTTCGGTGACGTGGATGCGGCGTTTGTCGACCACTGCACTGAGATGATCGTGAGCCCCGGGGTGGCGCTTGACCACCCCCTGATCGAAAGAGCCCGGGGGCAGGGTTGCCGGGTGCGCGGCGACATTGACTTGTTTATGGAGGTGGCTCAGGCACCGGTGGTGGGTATTACCGGTTCCAACGGCAAATCCACGGTCACGTCGATCCTCGGGGCGATGATTGCTGCCTGTGGCGTCAAAGTCGCCGTGGGCGGCAATCTGGGTCGCCCCGCTTTGGATCTGCTGGCAGACGAGCCTGAGTTGTATGTGCTTGAGTTATCCAGCTTCCAGTTGGAGCGATCTGAAACGCTGGGTTTAGCCTTGGCGACGGTCCTCAATGTCAGCGCCGATCACCTCGACCGCTACGCTTCGCTGACGGACTATCACCGCGCCAAGCACACCATCCACAAGCAGGTCGGGCATGTGGTGGCGAATCGGGATGATCCCCTCACGATCCCGCTGGTGCCAGAAGACACGCCGGTCACCTGGTGGCGATCCGGAGAGCCTGATCTCAATGAATTTGGTCTCCTTGAGCATGACGGCGTCACCTGGCTATGCCGAGGTCCGGAGAGACTGGTGTGCACCGATGAACTCCAGCTCGCGGGCAGGCATAACCACCTGAATGTGCTGGCGGCGCTGGCACTGGGTAGCGCGGTGAAGATGCCCCTCGAGGGATTGATCGAAGGAGCAAAGCAGTACCGCGGTCTGCCCCATCGGTGCCAGCTTATCAGCCAGCTCAATGGCGTGCGCTTCATCGATGACAGCAAAGGCACCAATATCGGTGCGACAGCGGCCGCGCTGGAGGGTCTGGCCGGCGCGGGACAAATCTGGCTGATTATCGGCGGGCAGGGTAAAGGGCAGGATTTCTCCCTACTCAAGCCCGTGCTTGCCCGGACCAATGTGCGGTTGCTGGTCATGGGTGAGGCGACAGACCAGATTCGCGTAGACCTTGGCGAAGATACGCCGATGGACGTCATGTCCAGCCTTGAGGACGCCGTTAATCTCAGCGCGGCGTCCGCTAAACCGGGAGACATCGTCTTGCTGTCACCCGCCTGCGCGAGTTTCGACATGTTCACCAGCTACGTTGAGCGTGGCGAGCGGTTTCAGGCAGCGGTGGCGGCACTGGAGGTGGCAGCATGAATCGCGGCGCCACCTTTGCGATCTATCGAGGGGATCCCCTCTTGCTGATGCTCGGCGCGGTGTTGGTGAGCATCGGTTTGATTGCCATCGCCTCGGCCTCGATTGAGTACAGCGATTTCCATTTTAATAATCCCTGGCATCACACCGAGCGTCACGCCCTGTATTTGCTCGCCGGTCTGACCGCGGGTGGGTTGGCCTATATGCTGCCGCTCGAGACGCTGCAGCGACTGTCACCGTGGATGCTGTTCTTGGCCTTTGCTCTGTTGATACTGGTGTTGATGCCCGGCATTGGCCGTGAAGTGAACGGTGCGCAGCGCTGGTTGCCGCTGGGTCCGATCACGGTGCAGCCGTCAGAGATCGCCAAACTGGCGCTACTGCTGTACGCGGCGGGATACCTTGTCAGACAGGAAGAGGCGGTGCGGCACCATTGGGGTGGCCTTGCGCGATTGATCGGCATCCTGGCCGTTGTGGCACTGCTGCTACTGTTGGAGCCGGATTTCGGAGCCACTGTCATCGTCATTGGCATGGTGGTGGGCATGATGTTTTTGGCCGGCGCCCGGCTGCTTTATGTGCTCGCCATGCTGGTCGCGGTTGCTGTCGTCTTCGCCGGCTTGATTCTCAGCGCGCCTTATCGCTTGCAGCGTCTTACCGCTTATCAGGACCCCTGGGCAGATCCTTTCGGCTCGGGTTTTCAGTTGATCCAGTCATTGATCGCCTTTGGTCAGGGTGAGTGGCTGGGTGTCGGCTTGGGCAACAGCGTGCAGAAATTGTTTTATCTGCCTGAGGCCCACACCGATTTCGTGTTCTCCATTTGGGCAGAAGAGACCGGTTTGATCGGTGCGACTGCCTTGATTGTGCTGTTTGCACTGCTGATCGCCCGAGTGCTGCAGACCGGCTGGACCGCTGCGAGCCGGGGACGACACTTTGCGGCCCACGTGTGTTTCGGCACCGCGCTAATGTTTGCGGGACAGGTTTTCGTCAACATGGGCGCCAGCTCGGGTCTGTTGCCCACCAAAGGGCTGACCCTACCGTTTGTTAGCTATGGTGGTTCAAGCCTGATTGTCAGCTGCGTGCTGCTGGGCATTGTCTTACGCATTGCGCAACAGTTGCGGGATGAAGTTGAGGGTTCCGAGAGTCCGCTGCGGAGGGCACCCGCATGAGCGCCTTACCCTCAATGTCAGGGCGCGCCCTCATTGCAGCGGGGGGCACCGGTGGGCACGTCTATCCTGCTCTGGCGGTGGCGGGGCTATTGACCGAGCAAGGCTGGTCCGTCGACTGGGTCGGTACAGAGCGCGGTATCGAGCAGCGCTTGGTGCCGGCTGCGGGATTGCCCCTACATCACCTTAGCGTCTCTGGGTTGCGCGGCAAAAATTGGGTGGCGCGAGCACAGGGCGCGCTGCGCCTGGTCGCGGCGCTGTGGCAGTCCCTCTCACTTATTTGGCGCGTGAAGCCTGACGTAGTGCTCGGCATGGGTGGCTACGCTGCCGGACCGGCGGGACTCGCCGCCTGGTTAACGCGACGTCCACTGGTGATCCACGAACAGAATTCGGTGGCCGGTACAACCAATCGCTGGTTGGCGCCGCTGGCGCGACGGGTGCTGTGTGGATTGCCGGGCGGATTTGCCGCACACCGCAAGGCAGAAGTGGTGGGGAATCCGGTTCGACAGACGCTGACACCGGTCGACCGAGGCGAGCTTAAACAGCTGGCGGCTTTCTCTACAGAGCGTCCACTCAGGGTGTTGGTGTTGGGCGGCAGCCTCGGTGCTGCACCCTTGAACGCGTTACTGCCTCCCGTGGCAAGACTGTTAATGGACCGGGGGCTGGGTCAATCGCTGTCGCTCTGGCAGCAGTGCGGGGAGCGCAATCGCGCCGATGCCGATGCCGCATGGATCGATAGCCCGTTCAATGAGAGACGCTGCGACGACTTTATTGACGACATGCCAGCGGCTTACGCTTGGGCAGATGTCGTGATCGCACGCGCCGGTGCCTTGACGGTGTCGGAGCTTGCGGCAACCGGCACTGCGTCAATCTTGATCCCGCTACCGCATGCGATTGATGACCATCAGACCCAGAACGCGCGGGTGTTGGCGAACGCGGGTGCGGCGGTGTTGCTGCCTCAGTCAGAAGCGGCGCCTGAGCGCCTCGCCGGGTTGCTGCGTGATTGGATTGCCTCACCATCATCTTTGGCCCAATTGTCTAGCGCGGCGGCCGAGCTTGCCGCGCCTGAGGCCACCCATCGGGTTGTTGAGGTGCTCACGGGGGTGGCGCATGCAAGTGGTTGAGCCACGTCCCGTCATGGCGGGCATGGGCCGGATTCGTCACATCTTTATGGTGGGGATCGGTGGTGCCGGCATGAGCGGTATTGCCGAGGTGCTCGCCGGTCTGGGCTATACCGTGACAGGCTCTGACCGAGCGGAGAGTGCAGCGGTGG
>Ga0181556_1004500_pt1 | contig 11298 bp, 14 predicted proteins | sample 011ome_14_FD_148651 | JGI IMG/M metagenome (GOLD analysis project Ga0181556, IMG submission 148651) | Coastal salt marsh microbial communities from the Groves Creek Marsh, Skidaway Island, Georgia - 011505AT metaG (spades assembly) | ecosystem: Environmental > Aquatic > Marine > Intertidal zone... | reverse complement strand
GCGCACTCACCAACCTCGGTCTCGGTGAGGCAAAGGCACTCGTTGACGGCGCTCCCGGTGTTGTGCTCGAAGGAGCCAACAAGGAGACCGCTGAGAAGGCCAAGGCTGCTCTCGAAGAGGCTGGCGGCACCGTCACCCTCAAGTAGTCACCTTGAGAATCTTGTGGGCGCTCACTTCGGTGGGCGCCCACAGTCGTTAAGCGGGCGGTGGAGCTGTGCTGGCGCGGATCTTGAGATCAACTTGGAGCTCGAGGTGGGAATCGTCGGACCCATCCCACGCTCCTCCCAGCTGAGCGAGAGCCTCAGAAACAGCCATACTTCCTTGGCGAGAAGGATGCTGATTCATGGTGGAGAGTCCAAAAGTTTCCCCCAGAGGATGACCGTCGATTCCAATGATGGAGAGGTCGTCTGGGATGCGGATTCCGAGTTCACGAGCGGCTGTCATCACTCCAATCGCGATTTCGTCCGAACCTGCCACAACCGCCGTGGGGCGCCACTCGGAATCACCGAGAGCCTTCAGTGCGCTCCGGTAACCCCCTGCGATGTCAAAATCATCCGCGAAAAAATCACGGGAGTGACTTAAGTTGGCATCACGCAGGGCTTCGCGAAAGCCTTCGAGTCGCTTAGAGTGAACCTCGAAGTCGAGCTGTTTCTCCTGGTCCCCACCGATGTGGATGATTGTGGTGTGACCCAACTCAAGGAGATGTTCTGTCGCCTGTTTTGCGGTCCTCACATCGTCGATGGAGAAGGTCGGGATTCCTGGGATTTGACCTCCAATTCCGACAATGGGTTTGCCCAACTTTCGGAGCCTCTGAACTTCGTCATCACTGACAAAAAGAGTCAGTGCAATGACCGCGTCTACCCCTTTTCTTACGAGGAAGTAATCAAACAAGGCTTTGCGTTGGTCTGTGTCATTGGTGAGTCGATACAAAGTGAGGTCATACCCGGCACCAATGAGTGCCGACTCCACTCCGTCAATGACTTCTGCATAAAACCAGCGGTTGATGAAGGGAGTCACTAGGGCGATGTTGCGCGAGCGTCCTGTTGCGAGACTTTCGGCGGCACTAGAGGGGACAAAACCCAAATCTTCGGCCGCCGCGGAGACTTTTTCTTTTGTCCTCAGGGAAACTGAGCCACGACCAGACAGAGCTCTGGAGGCCGTTGACTTCGACACTCCAGCAAGCCTTGCGACATCGGCGAGTGTGCTCAAGATTCCACCGTCAAGGGCCGCAGCTTTCGCTTCAGTTTTCTGATGAATGATTCTTGTGGCGTGATTGGACCGAACAGTAGCTCTTCCATGACCCGCGGTCCTGCAGACTTGTCAGAAAGACGCCTCATTGCGAGCCAATGCATCATGTCTGCGAACTGGATGGTACGCCCCAGGTTTCCCAGATCAGCCTGCGTCAATTTCGATGTCTTTGCCACGCGAAGGACTGACTCCCGGAATAGAGACGCTTGTGTATCCCAATTGGGCCACCACTCCGCTGTTCTTCGTGCACCGTCCTGAAGCCTCTCCCACAACTTAAGATCTAGTGCCAGTGAATCGATAGCTCTACCCACCCCTGGTTCGTCGTCCCACATAACCACAAGGGAGTTAACGCGGTCTTCAATGTACTCCTCTGCTCCGGTTACCGGGGTCACGATAGCCGGGAGACCGCAGTGGAATCCCTCTAATGGGGGTCCGAACATTCCCTCCGCCAGGGGGGTCTTCACTTGAACGTGGTGAGACCGATATAGCTCAGCCATCTCCTGGAAGCTCAGGCCACTGTGGATGAAGTGATACCTCAAGTCTTCTGTGTCGAAAGCCCGGTTTCCCACATGGGTGATTTTGGTTACCTGAGTCGATCGAAGACTTCCTTCAATCGCATATGCCGTGTTCTTGGCCAGAGCATCGAGTGAGCCCTCGATGAGAACCGAGAAGCCTTCGCCTGGACCATGTGGACGTTCCTTCTCAGAGAAGATTCTTTTATCGACTCCGTTAAGGACAACTTCTACGGATCGATCGGGATTCTCTGAAACGAGGAGGTCTTTTAGCCAGTGAGCTTCGGTAACTACCGGAAGCGGAATTGATCCAGCAATCTGCATACTGGAAATACTTGGATTGCGGTCAGGGAAGAAGCGATCCTCGTAGAGTTGGCAGAACCATACGTAGGACGATGCTTTCACTTTGCCGAGGGTGAGTATTGTCTCCCAATAGGTGGCAATGGCAATGTCGTAGGTTGACCGCCCCCAGTCCTCCTCGACAATTACGGCTGATTTTTTGACTAGCGGCTCGTACCAGCTCTCATCAACCTCGTCACGGACAAGGAGGGATACCTCAGTATCTCCTCTTGATGCAAGCCGAGACGCGTGCTGCAGCACAACGTTCACACCACCGGATAGTCTGAGGTCATTCAGCACAAAAGCGATTTTCATGGGGCTAGTTTGTCACTTCGGATACGAACTTTCAGGGAAAAGAAGGTGAGCAATGTCACTACCCCAGAGCTTGACAGTGGTTGGCTCTCAAAGTCTCTTTCGGCACTTCCTGCCTTCTTCAGGCGATTTCTTTAAGTCTGCCCAATTTTTGTGGGCCGCTCCCAACAACGCACAGGAGGTTTCGGCAGCGCTTGCCGACGGAGGGACCCTAGCTATATTGGTAAACCCTGAGGATTACGATGCTGCAGTAATTCCGGACAGAATGGACAACACCCTACTGTGGTTCATGAGGCCACTCAGTTTGAAGGGGAAAACCTTCCTTCGCGACGCACCAAATTTGCGTAGAGCTGAAGAAAAATTGGCTCAGAATCGTCAACACTTTATCGAGCAAATTTCATGGTGGGATGGGATAAGAATCGTAGTCTCAGATTGGTCTTCCTACGCTTTTTGCATGTCTAGGTCGCTCCCCGCAGCGCTCAGTGCCCCCCCCGTGTCGGATTCCCTGTTTTCAAATTTACAGCCTGATTTTTCGACTATTGCCCTGTGGAACCCGGGGGAGGTTTCTTCCTTTTCGAGCTTCTTCTCGAAAGGACTCCCGCCACTACCTATCCTCACTACCTCTGGTTCCGAGAGCAACGTGACTGACAAACCGGGAGTTGCCATTTTATTGGACGAAGGCATATCTGGGTCTTTTCACTACGAAGCGGCTGTCAGTTTTTCACTGGGCCAGGCTTTGGTATCGCCCTACATAATGACTCGCTGGGGTTTTGAACCTGGGATAGATTTCTTGGAGTACTCAACTCCAGACGAACTTGACCTAATCGTTAACCATTTGATGAGGAATAAAGGTTCACTGAAACTAATGGGCTTCCGAGCAAGACAGAAGGCGTGGAATCTGCGCGCATCCGCGGTGTTAGGAAGATTATTCGGGGTTTGGGGTATCATTTGAAGCACTCATAGTGCAGGATGCGAAGTTTCTTGTTTCCTGTTAATTGCCCCGGAGGCTTTTATCAAAGAGTAATACAAGAGTGGGGTCGCGATGGGTTTTAGATTTGCGCCGAAGTCTCAGAAAATTCGTGGGCAGATACTCCCTCAGAGCCGCCTGGGACTTTGGCTTACGATGCTGTCGGGGAGTTCACATGTGTCCGAGATTGTTGAGGTTGGAACTTGGAAGGGGCTAGGAACAACGCTCTGTATCCACAATGGAATTTCGGGAACGTCGAAGAATGCGCTATCCATCGAGTGTGACATCGACAATTTTGAAGAGGCCAAACGAAATCTGCCCAAGGACTCTCGTGTGCGTTTGGTGTACGGAACTTTAGTCCAAGAAGAAGATTTGGACCGAGAAGGGCTGACGTTAGAGGAGAAGCGCTGGTTTGAACAGGATGCCAAGCTTATTTCGCAGGCCCCTGACGTGCTTTCGGTAATTCCTTCACAGATAGATCTTCTCGTTTTGGATGGTGGAGAATTTGGTTCCTGGGCAGAGTTCTCTCTCCTAGAGGACAGGCTGACCAGGTGGATTGCCTTGGATGACACTCTAGTTCGCAAGAACGAGAAGGTTCACTCATATCTCCTTGGTAACGGGTCCTGGACGCTCGCTGATTCAGGGTCAGATAGACACGGGTGGTCAGTTTGGAAGCGCGTTTAGTTAAACCTTTCATTCAACGCTAATTCTCAATCTGTGGCGATCTTCTTTCAATTCGTGTCCAGTCTTGTCGAAGTGTTTGACGGTGTCGATGGTCACCCACGGTCTCAGGTCGGGCGTACTCGTGCACAAATCTCTTGCCTCTCGAGCCGAGTGATTCAGCGAGAGCCAAGAACGAGCTTTCAATCATGTGGAGCTCTGTCGCATTCTCAATTAGTTCTCTATACGCCAAAATCTCCACACCCTGGCGCCTAATTGGGCGGATGATCTCCGTTCCATCTGGAATGAAGCTCGTATCTACGTTGAAACCTCTTTCTTCGTCATCGTGGACAAATATATAACCCTTCAGATCTAGTCCCGAGGTTATGTTTGATGGAGGCGAAGACCGCTTGGTACTCGGAATTGAGAACTTGTTCCAACGGGCCTCGAAAGCCAGATTCGCCTGGTCATAAAACTGCTCGTCAAATGATTTTGAGTTGCCGGGCAAAAAGTAGTCTTTCCCAAAGAACCCGAGTCGTAGCACGGTCCATCCGAGGATCTCAAGCCCTTTTCCTAACCACACTTGGAATCTGTCCGCGAGGATTGAGGGTATTGGAATCACGTTGAGATTTGGCACGTCAGCAAGCATTGTTCGCACAGATCCGTAGTTGTGAGCTTTGACTATAAAGAGGATTTTCGCAAAGCTCTCAGCCTTAGTCCGATAGAGACCGTTACAAATGATGTGGTCACCAAGCCCCAAGTGGTGGACAATAAAAAGCCTCCGTGACTTAGTAGGAGGCAATCCGGACTTCATCCCCCTCACCTCCATCTATTTAATGTCATCAGTTTTGAAGTCTCTCGTATCAGCGGCAGAGCAATTCCAAGAGAAGATTTGGAAAGTTCTGTCGTGCCGCATTTTGAGACGCACGGCTCGGCATGTTCCTATTTTGTATTGAGTTCCCCGGGAGACTTCATGATCTAGCAAGATCATTGTCAACACTTTTATGAACTGACCATGGGAAAAGGCAACCACCATGTCTTCCTGTGAGCGTTCGAGTAGTTCCGCCTTTACATTGCGTGCACGTAAAACCACTTCGCGCAAAGTTTCCCCTGGTGCCGGCGGACCATCGCGAAATAAATCCCACTGCGCATTCCTTTGACGAAATATTTTTGCATTTTCTCCCTCTATCGGCCCTAAATCCCACTCAGCTAGATCTGGGTTGATTACAGGATTCTCGATACCCGCGATAACGGCAGATTCTCTAGCTCTTCTAAGAGGAGAAGAGAGAAACGATACTCTCTTCTCTGATTTACTCAGCCAAGACCACTCTTTGGCCTGTTGAGCACCATGTTTCGAAAGCCCTATGTCCCGGAGGCCAGAATAAATCCCAGCCCTGGAATCTCGTGTTTGGCCATGCCGAACCAAAAGAACTTCAGTCATTACTTAGTTCCTCAGCTCGGACCGCATAAGTCCCGACACGGCTGACGGCGATTGCTGCCGCAGAATTTGCCCAATGCACTGCTTCGATGAGGGGCCGACCACGCATGAGCTGGACAGAAATCGCAGCTACGACTGTGTCTCCTGCGCCAGTCACATCGGAAACCACAGAGGGGTCTGTGGGAATTTCAGTAATCTTTGAATGCGCAAAGAGCAACATGCCTCTTTCCCCAAGTGTCACAACAACATCCGCCCCTGTTTTGCGGTGAATTTTCTTCGCCGCTGTTTCAGGGTCCTCTTCACCGGTTGCGCGCTGAGCCTCTCGCAGATTTGGCGTTAAGAGGGTGGCACCGCGAAATTTTGAGTAGTCCGTACTCTTCGAGTCAACTAGTACAATTCCTCCATTCTCGTTTGTCGTCCTGATGGCAAATTGAGCAGTTTCTTCATCAACGACACCCTTTCCGTAGTCTGAAATTACAAGGACTCGACATTTGAGGCGAACAATTTTGGACAGGATTTCTTCTCGGATTTCTGCGTTAAGAATCGAGTCTTCGTTGTCTACCCGAAGTAACTGATGGCTACCAACCAGGAATCGGTGCTTATTGATGGTTCGGTGAGCATTGCTCTGCGGGCCCTGAAAGCGAATATTACGTTCGTCGCAAAGTGACGCGACAATATCACCCTCATGGTCTGATCCAATCACTCCAACAAGTGACGATTTCTCTCCCAGGCTTAGGACATTGGCGGCAGTATTTGCCGCGCCTCCTAGCGTGTATTGCCGTTGTGGATTTTTCAAAATTACTACCGGAGCCTCCGGACTGATCCGAGTGGCAGTTCCAATGTCATATGAGTCCAACATGATGTCACCGAGGACTGCGATTTCAGGATCCAAGTGTTACGCCCCGCCCAGAATCGTCGACGTTGACACACCTTCCACAAGGGGAACTATTTCTATGTACCCACCGTTTTTGAGAACTACCTCTCCTTCAGGCAAATACTTTCCAAGATAATCTCCCCCTTTGACATGAACAGCCGGACCAAGCTTCTCAATTAGTTCGGTCGGATTGTCTTGATCAAAAACGACTACATGGTCAACCGCAGAAAATGATCGCAGGGCGGAAATCCTCTGATCCAAAGTCTGGACCGGTCGTGTAGGACCCTTTAGTCGTCGCACACCGTCATCACTATTGAGCGCGACTACAAGGTAGTCACCGAGATTGCGGGCCGCGGAGAGTAACGCTCTGTGGCCTGAGTGGAAGAGATCAAAAACTCCACTTGTTGTGACAAGTTTTTGACCAGTGGCCGAAAGCCAGGATTTGAAGGGCTTGATGTCGGGGTCCGCAAGAACGAAACTGAAAGGGTTTGCTGATGAATCGTTTTCTAGAGGGATGAGGAAACGCTCACTGATTTGTGCAATCTGATGAAGGATGAGGTCGTGGACCTCCTGAATTCTCGCTGTCTCAATAGATGGAACCCCGAGCGAGAAATCTGCCTCAAGCTCGTCTTCGCCCCCAACAAGAGAACAGGTGAAGGCTCCTAGTTTTCTCGCAGCAGCAATTCCCTCAATGATATTGGGGCTCTTTCCGCTCGTTGAAAGAGCGAAAACTATGTCCTCTTGAGAGCAAAGGGCTTCGACCTGACGAGAGAAAACCTCTTCGAAACCAAAATCGTTCGCGATTGCTGTTAATGCAACAGAATCTGCGGACAAAGAAATCGCAGGAAATGGCTTGCGAGGCATTTTGAGTTTCCCGCTGAATTCTCCCGCGAAGTGTTGCGCCGCTGCGGCGCTACCACCGTTGCCAAGTACTAGGATTTTTCCGCCATTTTCAATGGCAGACGCGACTCGGCGGGCAACGAAGAGTATGTCAGGAGCAAGGCTGGCGACATGGTGTGCCAAAAAGGCACCTCGGCGCGAGGCGTTCTCAATTAGGGCTAGAGCCTCACTATCGCCGAGCACTCGCTCCCTCCCCTCGGAGATTCACATAAGAACGTGTTTACCTGCCCCACAAATAGTTATCCTCTCAGAAAAATGCAGTTGAGCGAGTGACTGACTAAGGAATGTATCTTTTTGCACGTCATATGTTCTGAGAAATGACATGGTGTGCAGAGGGCTGAAAGTCCGGCAGATTGGATGTTAAGCCACCGGTAACTTTGACCGGAGCTGTTTCTCCTGAAGTTTTCGGATTGGGTGAGAAGTTCTGAGTCGCTCAAGGTCTCTTTTTTCAGGAAAACCCCCCGCTCGTATCCTCACAAGTTCAGTGCCTATAGTGGCACGGGACGGGACGTTTCGTAGTGCCCACTTGAGGTGCTTCTCCGGGTCCATTGGACCAATTTGTTGAGCGAAAACCTCAGCCGAATCAAGTCGGAAGAAATAGTCGGGCAAGTGTTGGCGGGGCACAAAAGCCATCCGATCATTCAACCCGTTGAATTTCCCCCAACTGGGGGTCAGCACCGCCTGTTTACTTATCGTTAGACCAGGAATTGGAATGAACCGATCGAGGACAAAAACGTCGGGCCTCACAAATAGGACTGCATCGGAGTCACCTTCGAGCATCTCTTCACCTGCAATTTTCAAAAGAGACAAAAACTCGAGATAGTTTCTTAGATTCCGCCCTGATCCCCCAATCCACTCGCCAAAACCAAGGATCCGAGAGTACAGGTCACTTGTTCTTGAACGGAGATCCTCCAATTCGAAAAGAGCAGCGTTTTCAGCAGTGGTCTCGTCTAGGTCGATCTGAGCTGGACTGGTTTCGCTTGTTCTTGGATTGTTGAGAGGACTATTGGTATAGGAGAGCACAAACGACCACGTAACGTCAATCCCGGGGGCGCGAGCAAGACTTCCAATGATTTTTTCGTTGATTGACGGAACGCAAATCGAAAGTGACCGTGCTAAACCACAAATCATGACGTGCACATGCATCTCTTCTGTAGCCTACCCCTGCGTCATTTCAACTGTGGTGCTCCGTACTAAAAGAAATATTTTCAACCGAAATCGTCATCAGCCACGCTGCGTGTTCCTGTCAACAGTTGGCAGGCAAACATGCAGAGAGCGGGCCAACCCCGCGATTGCAATCCTGACCTTCAATGACGTTCACACCTCCAGACCTTTCTTGAGACCAACGTACTGCCCATTGAGTAGACAGGTGGCTTGGGATAAATGCCGTTGGTTACTAACTTCTGTCGGATAGGTCGATGTGACCTAGGCTTCTTGTGTGCCCAAGGAATTCGCCAACCCGGATAGTTTGGACTTGATCGGCCCTCACTCAGGGTCATGTGAGCTTTTTGTTCTCACACGTTTGGCTGAAAGCCTTCCGGGCAAAGAGGCAAACCTTGCTTCTCGGGAGTGGATTGAGAATCAGTGCCAATTCGTAGAACGCTATTCGCGCCCAAGCCTTGAATGCCAAACTGACCAGAATTTTACGTGGGTCGTGTCTGTTTCGGACAGACTTTCAACTCCCCTGGTCAAGCGAGTCCGACGAGCTGTCGAACCTTTTGGAACAATCATTTTCCAGCAAGGAGATGAGCATTCGTCGAACACTTTTGCACGATTTCTTGCCCCGCAATCAGAAGAATATTTGACCGTGAGATTCGACTCGGACGACGTGCTCCATCCCACCTTCGTCGAAAACGCAAAGTCTTGCCTTCAGCGTGACAGAGAAGTCTTCAGTTTCATGTCGGGGGTTGTGTATGACTTGGATCGGCAGATCGCGGGTTTCTGGCCCCATCCGAGTAACACCTTCCTTTTTCACCGCGGAGCTGCTGGAGCAAACGTGTATGGACTGGGTGTTCATTCCCGAGTAGAGAGTGTTTACGGAAGAACGATGAAAATCGTCTCGACCAGTCACCCAATGTGGATGAAGCTCACGCATTCGGCCAACGGTTGGGGTGACACGATAACGGATGCTGACCAACCGTTGTTTGGAGATTTCGTGCAACGGAACTTCATCAGCGGAACTTTCCCTACTGAATTTCGGTTGCGAAGAGATGGGCTGAGAATATTCGGGTTCTTGGCCAGCAGATTGCGCAGATATCTGAGAAAGCCGCTGAGGTGAATTAGTGCGCGATGGCCGGGGCCTGAACAGCGAGTTGGAAGAGAAAAGTGTGCTGGATTCTTCACGGATTTCCGTTAGTGGGAAAGGTGTGGCCACCTGAGACCAGAGGGTGTCGGGGTTGTAGGTGGCAGCTTGGTCCTACCCTGTTCTCTCGTTTTTCAGAGGTGTTGCCGAATAAGAAAGAATCAGAGATTCTGAGACATCAAAGCCCGGGGCGAGTCTCAACGACCGGGATGTGTTTGCTCGATAGTTGGTGGACAGATTTCGAGAGAGCGTGCGAGCCCAGTGATGGAAACGTGGAGTCTCACCTGATTGACCTAAGATACTGGCTTGGGGTGCCTCCCAGCCTTTCAGAAGACAGCTCTAGTGCCGGGATTGACTAGCTGGAGCTAATTTTCCCACCTAAGCTAGCAATGTGTGGGGACGCTACTTCAGGAGAAAGCATTTTCTGGATCGATTGCTATTTATTTCGCGCAAACTCCCTGCGGGATTACTCCGCCAAAGGTTAGAGATTAGTTTTCGTGGGCTTCCTTCTGGTCATTCTGTTGGGTGTCGGGCCGCACGCTTAAACTCTCTTGCGAAGCAGATGTCTCGTTGCGAGGATTATTTAGAAGTCGGCGTTCAGTACGGTTTCACTCTCGCCAATGTCGAAGTCAAGAACAAAACTGGTGTAGATCCGAACCTCATGTTTAATCCCAAACTTGCACGCGGTGTTATGTTGCACAGAACCACTTCCGATGAATTCTTTTCTGAACTAGCCGAGGAAATTCAATACGACTTAGTTTTTTTGGATGGGCTCCATACCTTTGAGCAGACCGCCCGTGATTTTCTCAACGCACTTAAGCATCTAAGACCGGGGGGCGTAATTGTAATTGATGATGTGGTTCCTGACACCGAGGCTAAAGCCCTTCCTGACCGAGAAGAGTCGTTATACCGACAGCTTCTGGAAACTGGGCAGACAAGTGGAGAGTGGTTTGGAGATGTTTGGAAACTTCCGGTGGCTGTGAAGGAGGTCTTTGCGGACTTACTCGTTGTTGAGACTTTTGGACACGGAGTTTGTGGTCAGTCCGTAATTAGATTCGGAAAGGAGCCGTTTCGAATTTCTGAGATTGCAGAGCGCGCACTCACCACTTTTGGGTCTTTGGAATACGCTGACTACTTCAGAGAGGGAGAAAACCCCCGTCTACCTGGTTATCAGGTAGAGGGGGACCCAGACTGACGAGAGGACAGTGTGGCTTGGGAGTTCACGAGAATGACCTGGTTGCACTGGCCCTTCAGATTCTGTCAACGTTTTTTGAGTGCTCGTCTCTCAATTTGTAAATATCCTGAATCTTGCAAGGTGATGCCTTCTCTTGGAACCGTAAACACTATTGTCCTCCACTGAAGTGGCTGCCAAGTGACGTCTATGCCAACCCACCCGAGCTAACGGGTGGACAATTAGCCGCCGGAAAGCAATTCAAAGTAACGCCGCGTTTGGCGAGCTGATTGTTTTCAATTGAGCATATGGATGTGAAAAGGAGAACTTCCAGAGCGAGCTCAAACCAAAAAGGAGGTCTTCTGCTGGTTGCCCCGCTCGGGCTGTGCTGGGTTAATGATTGTTTCGTCGAGCGGCGGAGGATGGGGGATTCGAACCCCCGAGGGCTTTCACCCAACACGCTTTCCAAGCGTGCGCCATAGGCCACTAGGCGAATCCTCCGTTGCGATAGCTGGATTTACCCGACCAACGCAAGTTCCATCCTAACGATAAACTCGGGGTGGCTCCTCGCGTGG
>Ga0181556_1004487_pt1 | contig 11318 bp, 8 predicted proteins | sample 011ome_14_FD_148651 | JGI IMG/M metagenome (GOLD analysis project Ga0181556, IMG submission 148651) | Coastal salt marsh microbial communities from the Groves Creek Marsh, Skidaway Island, Georgia - 011505AT metaG (spades assembly) | ecosystem: Environmental > Aquatic > Marine > Intertidal zone >... | reverse complement strand
CGGTATCGGCAGGCGAACCGGCCGAGGCGCGCAAACATGCCAGCCGCGCCGAGCGTTTGTTAAAAGAACCAAAACTCACCGGCCTTTTGGTGGCGCAAGCAGCGCATCTTGCCGGTGATCATCAAGCAGCGCGGCGCTATTTCACGTCAATTTTGGATGATCGCGAAACAGCTTTTCTTGGTCATATCGGGTTAATGCGGTTGGCGCTTGATGACCATGATCCGGTCAAGGCTCGCCAATCGGCAAAAGCTGCGCTGGCGCTCAAGCCAAATTCGGTGCTGGCGGCTGATCATCTTTTCAAGCTTGAGACCGGCCGCAAGGATTGGGACGCGGCGCTTCCGGCGTTGGACGTGATGGCGCGCCAGCAGAAAAAAACCAAACCAAAAACAGCGCCTGATCAATTGGCGCTTATTACGCGTCAAGCTTGCGCGCTGCATTTTTTAAAAGCTGGTGAATTGCAAGAGAGTGATCGCAAATCAGCCGATAAAGAGCTTTTGACAGCGTTAAAGATTGACCCAGGATTCCTGCCAGCCGTCACCATGCTTGCCGATCATTATCTTGATGACAAAGCGCATGGGCGCGCGGCGAAAATTCTGGAAACAGCGTTCAAAATTCACCCCCATGACAGCATTGCAACAAGGCTAAAAATTGCATGGAAAAGCAATGATGGCCAATTTATCGCAAAGCTGAGCAAACTGTTGGCACAGATTGAATCAAGCCAGCAGAAAGCGGCCTATTTTCTGGTTGCCGGACAGGCACGCGATGCGGGGCTTGACGGTGAGGCTGAACGATTATTCGGCGCAGCGCGCGATCTTGATGGTGGTGAAGAAGATACCCCGTCACGATGGCACTGCACATCTTGTAAAAGCAGACATGATGATTGGCAAGCATTCTGCCCCGCTTGTGATGAATTTGCCACTTTGGTTTGGCAGCGGCCAGCCGGAACAAGCCCGCTTATCACGCATGATTCATAGCCCCGTTAAGCCCTATGCCACCGCCCCATTGGCGTGGCTATCGACAAGATTTCATCACGGAACTGATTTGCTGATGTTGCGTCAGACGCAATAAATAATGCGCTATGGTTTGTCGCGTTTATCCGAAGCGTTACGTCCACGAATAATATTTGCGATAAACATGGTTGTTCTTGGGTAATAGGCATAGGGCTTGTCATCGCTGGATACCGGCCGTGCAATGGCGCGCCAAATGGTAAAGCTCATCAACAAAATATGCGCAACGGAAATATAAATGAACAGATATGATGTTCCAAATCTGCCAATAATATAGCCTGCGATGATCGGTGAAATGATGGCACCAAGCGCATAGAAGAAAATCAAAGATGCGCTGAGGTCCAAAACATCATCAGGTTCGGCAAAATCATTCGCATGTGCAGCCGATAATGAATAAATCGGAAAGGTGCTAATGCCAAATGATAGAGCAAGCAATAACGATACGCTATGCCCTTGCGCGGCGAGACCGACAAGATCACTGCCAATCGCCAAACAGACAACCGTCGAAAGGATGCTGAAAAACATCAATACCGAGCGGCGGTCAAAACGGTCGGCCAGAAAGCCAGCTGGCGGGTGAACAATAACACCGCCAATAACTGCCGCCGTCAAAAAATAGGAAATCTCTAAATTCGACATGCCCAGATCGGCAACATAGAGCGGTGCGATTGATCCAAAGGCCGATGTTGAGATACCGGCAATCACCACGCCAAGAGTGGCAAGAGGTGATATTTGATAGGCCAAGTATGGACGAAATTTCTGGGTCGTTGGAAGGCTTGGCTCTTTGCTTAGGGTTACCGCCAGCGGGATGAGCGCAAGACACATGATCATCGCAAGGATATTATAGGATATATAGCTTGCCGGTGTCAGCACGCCGATCAGACTATTCGCAAAAATCTGCCCGGCGAAATCGGCAATCCGGTAAATTGAAAAGACTCGTGCGCGGATTTGGTTAGTGGCTTTGGCTTGAAGCCAGCTTTCGATAACGGTGTAACATCCGGCAACCGCAAAACCGCCAAGAATTCGCGCAAATGTCCAAAAATATGGATCGGCCTTGATCGTATGAGCAATGATAGATATTACGCCAACAGCAGCAAGAATTGCAAAAGCACGTGAATGTCCGGCACGATAAACCAGCTTTGGACCAAGCAAGCAGCCACATAGGAATCCGGCAAAGTGCCCCGAGGCAATTAGCCCAATATCAACGCTGGTAAAGCCAAGCGCCGCACCCGAGATGCTGTCGAACGGACGAAGCGCGCCTATACCCATCTGCACAAGCATGACGGATAAAAGCAAAGCTGAAAGAGAAATCAAAAGCTGCATTGTGGCGATTGCCAATCTGCTAATAATGACGCCATTACTGTGCCACCGAAATGCATTTCAAAAAAGCCTATTTACGTTTTGATGCGTGGCAAGAGATGGTTATGGGGCTGGGCAATGATCAGACCGCCTATCGCGGTGGTAACGTTAATTCGGCGGTAACATGATGTTGATCAAGTGAGTTTTGAAGACCGCCGTTCGCAATCAACTCGCCAATAACATTATTTAGAAATGCAACGGCTGTTTGTTTGGTCTTGGCGACGCCGCAGGCTTGCAAAACACTGGTGAAAGGTGGTTCGATGATCCGGTAGTCGCTGTCTGTGGCAATCTCGTCCAATAATTTTGACTTCAGGCTCGCCAGAACATTCGCGCCCCCAGATTTGAATAATTCATGCGAAGCCGCAATTGTTGGTGTTCGGATCATGCCGGCATTTTCAAAATTGCTTGTCAGCCACAGATCATAGGCACTGCGTCCATAGGCGGCGATGGAAATGCCGCGCTGATCAATATCGGCATTCGTGCGATAGGGATCATTCTTGTGAATCATGAAATTGGCATCAATCTGAACATAGGGCCGCGTGAAGGCAATATGTTTCGCACGGGCAGGTTCGACAGCAATATTGCCAATATCCCAAATATTGTCATTCACGCAATCAGCCAATTGGCCAGGATTTTCAAAACAGATGAAGTCACAAGGCACATCGAGTTTATGGGCAATCTGGCGGGCAAGATCAGGCGAAACCCCATCTGGTGTACCATCGGGGCGCTGGCCTGTTACCAGCAGGAAATTAGCCATATTTATGCCAACCCGAAGCCTGCCTGTTGGTGCCAATAAAGCGAGAAGATTCTGGATCATTTGATAAGCCTCATTAGCGGCGGAATTACAGATCAACCTGCGGAATATGGCAATGGATGATATGCCCTGGTGCGATTTCCTGTGCAGTGGGTATATTGGTTTCGCAGATGCTACCAAGCTTGCGTGGGCATCGTCGCTGGAACGGGCAGCCCGTTTTTGGTGGTGATAATTCAACCGCATCATCAGCCGTCAGACGTGGCGCAACATCCGGATCAGGTTCCAGCACCGCACCAAGAAGCGCATCGGTATAGGGGTGGAAAGGCGCCGAATAAACCGCGGCAACGGGGCCAATTTCACAAATGCGACCCTGATATAAAACAGCCACCCGATCTGAAATTGCCTTCACCACAGCAAGGTCATGTGACACGAAAATATAGGTTGTTCCGTCTTGCCGTTTCAACACATCAAGAAGATCAAGCACGGCCGCCTGTACCGATACATCAAGTGCCGATGTCACTTCATCACAAAGAATGATCTCTGGGTCTGCGGCAAAAGCGCGGGCGATTGCGACACGTTGCTTTTCACCACCCGAAAGCTGGCTTGGAAGCCGTTCGAGATAATGCTCGCCAAGCCGAACCTGTTCGAGGATGGCGATGCAACGGTCGCGAAGGGGCGTGCCGGAAAGCCCGTAATAAAGACGCAGCGGCTGCGCCAGAATCTGTGCAACCGTATGACGCGGATTAAGACTATCATCAGGATTCTGGAAGATGATTTGCACTTGACGAAGATAGGCTGCTGGCCGTTTTTCGACCATTGTATCCAATGGTTCGGTTTGGTTCAAAATGATGTTGCCCGATTGAGCTGGCACCATTCCGGCAATGGTTTTCAAGATGGTTGACTTGCCGCTGCCGCTCTCGCCAACCAGCCCCAATGTTTCGCCCTTTTTTATGTCAATCGTAATCCTGTCTACGGTGCTTGGCGGGGTATCTTGCGGTGTAAACAGCTTTGACAAAAGCCCGGGCCGGCTGTAGCTAACCGCCAGATTGGCAAGTGAAAGCGCAGTATCCTTATCCGCGACAACGGGGTTTGACCTTGCTGATTTTTCAGGCTTTCGATTGAGCTGGCCAATCTGGTCATGGTGAAAACAGCGAACGGCCTCGCCAGTTTCAAGATGGTTCAGTGGCGGCGGTGACGAATGGCAGGTTTGATCAGCCAGCTTGCACCGATCGGCAAAAGCGCAACCCGTAATGGTTTCGCTTGGCATTGGTGGCCGCCCGTCCAGTGCCTGTGGCAGGCTGGCTTCATTCAACCGTGGTATTGATGCCAGCAGGCCATGTGCATAAGGGTGACGCGGCGATAAAAGCACCTGCTTTGCGCTACCGGTCAGAACGGTTTCGCCAGCATACATCACCATGACTTTGTTGCAGACGCGGGCGATTGCACCAAGATCATGGCTGACATACAGCATCGCAAGATTTCGGTCTTTCGCCAAATCACGAAGCAGCTCCATAATATGGGCTTGCGTGGTGACATCAAGACCGGTGGTTGGCTCGTCGAGCAGCAACGCTTCGGGGTCGCTAGCAAGCGCCATTGCAATGGCCACCCGTTGTTGCTGGCCGCCCGACAATTCATGCGGATAGCGATCGGTAAGCCCAATCGGATCGGGAAGGCGAACCTGACTCAAAAGATCAATCACACCCGCGTCAAAGCGGGTTGCCGGAAGATCGCTATGCAGGCGCAAGGCTTCAGTGATCTGCTGTCCAATCCGCAAATTCGGGGTCAAGGACTGGCCTGAATTTTGCGGGATCAGCGCAAGCCGCCCGCCACGTAGGCGTTGCAGGGCATTGCGCTCGATATTCAGCATGTCGATCCCGTCAAACTGAACCTGTCCTGAAATCACATGAAGCCCGCGTTTGAAATACCCCATTGCGGCCAGCGCCAAGGTGCTTTTTCCCGATCCGCTTTCCCCAACCAGCCCGATGCTATCACCTCTGGTAATGCTTAGATTTACATCACGCAGAACCGGAATGGTTTTACCGCTTCGGCTGGTATAGCCAACTGAGAGATTCTTTATATTAATGAACGGACTTTGTGGCATTTTACATAGGTGCCTTTTGAGCGCGGTCAATACCAAGCGCCTTGGCCAAGGCATCGGCAGACAGGTTAATGCCAATAATCAGTGATGACAGGCCAATGACCGGTGCGATCACGCCCCATGGGGCAAAGGACATAAAGCCGCGTGCATCCGAAATCATCAATCCCCAATCAGGGGTTGGCGGCGACACGCCAAAACCAAGAAAGGAAAGTGAGGAAAATGCCAGTAACATCCATGACCAACGCATAGCACCTTCAACCATCAATGTATCAAGAACATTGGGTAGAAGTTCGCGCCAGATAATGCTGATCCGGCTATGGCCTCGCGCCTTTGCCGCCCAAACAAAATCGCGCGCGATGATGTCATGTGTTGCGGCGCGGGCAACGCGTATCACCGGAATCCCATAAAAGAACGTCAAGGTTGGGATCAGCACGCCAATACCGGTGCCGAAGGTGACAATCAAGACCAGCATTTTGAGAATCCACGGCAATGACAGGAACGCATCGACGATCCGCATCAGCACTTCATCAACACGGCCACCGACAAGCCCAAATAAAATGCCAATAAACCCGCCCCAGATCACGGCAAGCGGTGTTGCAATGCCGGTCACAAGCAAGGCCTCGCGCCCACCCATCAAAGTGCGTGACAAAATATCCCGCCCCAGATGATCAGCGCCAAGCCAATGTTCGCTGGACGGCGGGCTTAACATCAGGCTCGAATTCTGTAATTTGAAATCATATGGCGCAATCGAGGGGCTTAGCAGTGCGAGCAGAATATGAAAAAACACCAAAGTCAGGCCAATACGCCCTGATGGCCGTGCCAGAATATCCCTCATGACCGTCATAAAACGACCATGTTCCTGCTGATGGCTGGTAGAAGATACGGTCATTATTTTCTCATATACATCGTACGGAGTTTGGGATTGGCAATCATCGTCAACAGATCCGCTGCAAGATTCACGCATACATAGACGCTGGCAACGATCAGTGCGATTGACTGAACAACCGGCAGGTTTCGGTCAGAAATTGAATCGATCATCAGCCGTCCAAGGCCTGGATAGTTGAAAACGACTTCGATCACAACAACACCGCCAAGCAACCAGGCAATGGTCAATGCCACAACATTGATCGCCGGCAGTAACGCGTTAGGAAGCGCGTGCCGAAACACCATCTGCCAATAGGGAACGCCTTTCAAAGTTGCCATCTGAACATAGTCGCTGGCCATCACATCGATAACTGATGAGCGCACCATGCGCATGATATGAGCGCACATCACAAAGGATAAAACGATCACCGGCAGCAAAATTTCAGGAAAGAATTCGTTTGCCGGTGCCGCTGCCGAGGTCAGGACAATGCCGGGCAGCCAGCCAAGCCAGACGCTGAGCACAAGAATAAGTAATGTTGCCGAAACAAATTCGGGAATGGTCATGGCAAAAATAGCCAGAGTTGAGGCAATGATATCGGGAAGGCGGTCACGCCATAGCCCACTGACAACACCAAGAAGCAGCGCCAGCGGAATGCCTACAGCCATGGCGCAGAAAGCAAGAAGCAGGGAGTTTTTCAGCCGGTCGCCGACAATTGTGCTGATTTTGGTTGTACCATCGGCGGCAAGACCAAGATCGCCAGTAATCGCGCCCTGTGTCCATTCGGCAAAGCGGTCAATCGGCGGCCGGTTTAGATCAAGGTCCTTGCGACATTGAGCAAGAAGCTCTTCATCCGCCTGATATTCACCAAGAAACTGAGTGCAAGCATCGCCTGGGAGCATCTCAACACCAGCAAAAATGATGAGAGAAACAATACACACCGTCACGCCACCAAGTAAAACCCGTCTTATCAGCATGAAAAGCACAGCGCATCCACCTTTTGCTCGTTGGTTTGGTTCGCATAAAAAAGGGCCAGCTCTACAGCGTGTTGCGCCATCAAGCTGGCCTCATCATTTTTAGATGAATGGATCCAATTATTTGACCGTTACTTTATGCCAACGGATAGAATGGTTTTCCACCGCATCAATGCCGTTAACATTGGCACCCATCACATACAGCTTGGACACATGATAGGGGATTAATGTACCAGCGGTTTGGTAAAGATGCTCTTGTGCCTGAACATACAGCGCCCGGCGTTTGTCAAAATTCAACTCACGGCGTGCCTTGCCCAGAAGGGCATCAAAATCAGCATCCTTATAATAGGATTCGTTCCATTTTGCTGTTGAAAGATAGATTTCATGCAAGGCTGAATCGGCTGGACGCTCGTTCCAGCGTGTTGCCGAAACGGGCTTTTGCATCCATGTGTCTTTCCAATATCCATCGGATGGTACCTGTTTGATATTCACCCGGATACCCGCCTTTGCGGCCTGCTGCTGATAGGCCTCGGCAAGGGTTGGCCAGGTTGGTTCCAATGTTGCGACATAGACATCAACATCAATACCATTAGCAAAACCCGCTTCGCTTAGAAGTTTTTTGGCACCGGCAATATCTTGTGGACATTTAATATCAGCACGATATTGGTCATCAGGCTTTACCGGCGTGTCACAGGCAATTGTGGCCGATCCGCCCATGATAAGCTTGACCAGTTCACCACGGTCAGCCGCCATGCGAACCGCTTGACGAACGCGAATGTCGGTAAAAGGAGCAACATCAGTACGGAATACCAGACCGCGCCAATTGCCAGTCGGCACTTCCATCATTTTGAATTTATTATTGCTGGCAAACATAGGCTTTTGCTGATTGGTCACCTTGTCCTCAAAGTGAATCTGGCCACCAAGCAAGGCTTGCAAGCGTGCCTGACCATCACCGATGCCGATGATTTCCATGTTTGCAACGCCCGGTGCACCTTCCCAGTAATCCATATTGGCTTCAAGCTTGGTGGTGCCAGCAGCGTCAAATTTTACCAGCTTAAACGGGCCAGTGCCAATGCCGGATGCTGCGATGCTGTCACCCGATCCCTCTGGGATGATCCGCAAACGATAATCCATCAGTTGAAGCGGTAAATCGGCAAATGGTGTCGACAGTTTAAAGGTTACTGTTGATTTGTCTGGCGCTTCCATCTTTTCAATCATCTTGATGGCGGATCGCGCTGGCGATTTATTTTCCGGATTCAGGACACGGTTGAATGTGTAAATCACATCGCCAGAATCAAAGGCACTGCCATCGTGAAATTTAACGCCATCGCGCAATTTTAAAGTCCATTCGGTGGCTTGTGAATTTGCTGACCATGAAACGGCAAGATCCGGGCTTGGTGATCCTTTCATGTCTGGTCGGATAAGGCGGCTCATCAGCTTTTCCGTAATCTGCATGACACGGCCGCGTGATGCCGGATCAAGGCTGGATTTGTCGCCAAACCCATATTCATGGGCCTGTTTGAAAGTGCCGCTTGGCGCAGCGATTGCACCGCCACTAGCTAACACCATCAGTGTTGCTGCAATAAGATATTTTTTCATTGCTAATTCCTCCTCGTGATGCAGTCCCTTTATAATTTACATAAATCAGTGACTTGCGCTTGACTATGCAGAGAATTGGCCGACCGACAAACTCTCGCTTTACCCAATTATTGGCACGTAACTATGGTATTACCAATAATTGATAACAAATATAATTTGCAAATAAATACATTTGCATACCGTATAGGTTATATTTTTTAATTCGCATTGCCTATTCAGAAAAAACTGCTCAGACTGATGTTGTTTGCAAGACGAAACGGCAACCAAAGCGAAAGGCGCAATGCGACGCCAAAGCTGCCGGATAACGGAAATCATGGCCAGATTTTGGAAAGTGATATGAGTGGGCTGATTCAGGTATTTGTTGTTGGCGGCGGAGGTTTTACCCATTCGCAAGATGGTGATGGTCGTGATGCACTGCTTGAAGATCGCCTGCTTGCACTGGTTGGGCCCGTTGCCAAATTGAAAATCGGCTATATCGGACACGCCAATAATGATCGGGCGGATCGGCTCGCGGCTTTTTACGCGCGGTTTGCGGGCTGTGCGCGAACAACGCATTTGCCAATAACGGCAGATGCGGCGATGGCGCAGGATTTTTTGCAGGATCTCGATATTCTATATGTTGGCGGGGGAACAACAACAGCAATGCTGTCACATTGGCGCAACGCAGGTATCGCCGATTTATTGGTAGCGGCGGTGCAAAAGGGACTTGTCGCATCAGGCGTTAGCGCCGGAGGGATTTGCTGGTTTTCCGATTTGCTGCTGAAAACCAAAGATGATTGTTTTGAACCCCAGTTTGAACAGCATAAGGGGCTTGGCCTTATTGCGGGAAGCGCCTGCCCGCATTTCAGCAGCGAGCCAGCCCGAAAACAGGCCTTTGAAATGGCGATTGCCAGTCGGCAACTACAATCAGGAATCGCCATTGATGATGGTATTGGCGTGCATATTATAAATGGTGTTGTTGCCGAGATTGTGCGCGCCCGCAGCAGCGGATCGGCTTATCTGCTGGTACCAGATGGTGACATAAACACCCATCAGCCGCTTATGCGCGGTCACAGGCTTGGAATGGGATCAACAAATGGGGATGCAGGCATATGAGACGGGGTGAAGGGTCGGGTCGATCAAGAACAGGGCGCATCAGGCGGGATAAAAACGCTGCTGATAACTCTATCGAAAGCCTCGATGAAAAACGCATTATTGGTTTCGGTCGAGGCAATGGCCCCTTGCATGACAATGATATGGTCGCGATTCATGAGGCGGCCTTGACAGTGCTTGCAAATACCGGCCTTGGCGAAGCTTCGTCAATTGTTGTTGATCTTGTTGTGGCCGCTGGCGGCCAGGTTGATTCGCGTGGACGGTTATTATTTCCTCCAGATTTGGTGACGGCTGCGCTTGCTGGTTTGCGGCGCGATATCACGCTCTATGGGCGCGCCGGTGATCATGACATGACACTTTCGTCTGGGGCGGTTTATGTTGGCACCGGTGGGGCATCACCATTGATCTTTGATGCGGGGCTTGGCAAATATCGCGAATCCAATCTCGTTGATCTTTATGATGCAGCACGGCTTGTTGACCGGCTTGATCATGTTCATTTCTTCAGCCGTCCGGTTGTTGCCCGGGACATGCCAGATGCACGTCATCTTGATGTGAATACTGCCTTTGCCTGTATTGCTGGCACGGCGAAGCATGTTTTTACCAGCGCCTCGTCACCAGAATCGGTACGGGATATTGCAACCATCTGCTATCAAATTGCCGGATCTAAAACGGCGTTTCGTGACAAGCCGTTCCTGTCGCTGAATGTTAACCATGTTGTGCCACCATTGCGGTTTGATCCGATTGCGCTTGATGTGATGGTCGAAGCGGTACGCTGCGGCATTCCGGTGATGGTCAATTGTTTTGGCCAGCTAGGTGCCTCAAGCCCAGTCACAATTGCCGGCTGTGTAACGCAAACAATTGCCGAAACTCTAGCAGGAATGGTGATTGCCTGGTTGGTTAATCCGGCGGCACACGCGGTTTTTGGCCCACGTCCGATGATTACCGATTTGCGAACCGGCGGCATGGCTGGTGGCAGTGGAGAACAAGCCTTGCTGACCGCAGCCGCCATTCAGATGGCACGCTTTTATCAGCTTCCCTCATCAACAATTGCGGGGGCGACCGATAGTAAAAGCCCTGACGCGCAAAGCGGTTATGAAAAATGCTTGAATGTCGCACAGACGGTTCACGCGGGCGCCAATATCATCACGCAGGCCTGCGGTGCACAGGCTGGCCTGATGGGGCTGTCGCTTGCAGCACTGGTTATTGATAATGACATGCTGGGAAGCATTCTGCGCGCCAGCAGCACTGTTACCGTATCGCCCGAAACAATTGCGCTGGAATCGATTGATCGGGTGGCGTGCGGCGTTGGTCATTTTCTTGGCGAGCCAGAAACCTATGCGCGGATGCATTCAGATTTTCTATATCCAAAAACTGTTGATCGTTTGGGCATAGAGGCATGGGAAGAAGCAGGCAGCCCTGATATTCGCGATCATGCACATGATCGGGTCGAGATGATTCTTGACGATCATCACCCGACCTATATTGATGCCGAAAGTGAAATGATATTACGCAAGACACTTCCTATTTTGCTGCCGCCAAGAGATCAAACCTAAGGTGCAGATTTGATAATCGGGTC
>Ga0181556_1004484_pt1 | contig 11324 bp, 13 predicted proteins | sample 011ome_14_FD_148651 | JGI IMG/M metagenome (GOLD analysis project Ga0181556, IMG submission 148651) | Coastal salt marsh microbial communities from the Groves Creek Marsh, Skidaway Island, Georgia - 011505AT metaG (spades assembly) | ecosystem: Environmental > Aquatic > Marine > Intertidal zone... | reverse complement strand
GCTTCGAGAAGCGAGGTCTTCCCCGCACCCGTTTGGCCAGTAATCACCGTGAATGAGCCAGGTTCAATGGCTGCGGTTACCTCAGTAATTCCTCGTGACGCCCACGAAAATCCGGTAAGCGTAAGCGCGGGACCTAAATGGCCTGCACTCTGATTTACTTTTCTGACAATCAGCCCCCGTGAGTGCAAGGCGGTGTGAATACTCGTGGCATATTCGAGGGTCTGTTCAAATACAGGAAGCAGAAGATTCCTTCCCTGCTTCACCTTTCGGCGCTCGGCTGCTTGCTTCGTCTCGTGATGAACTCTTACGAGTACCGGGAGCATCGACAGTGCGATCACCAGTGCAGTCAGAAGAGTCTTCCCCTTCTTCACCATGGGAACAAACAAGATCACCCCGCGCGGATCCCACCATGCAAGAGCTAGCCCAGACACCACAATCACGGCAGCAAAAGGAATTCCAGAACTTAGGCTGCCAAGAACGCCTTCTGTGGTGACATCTCCACCAACAACAATGTGTGAGAACACCCCCCGGAGTGCGAACTGCGGGATGGAGAACAGAGGCTCGCCGCTTCCTCCCGCCCCACCAAATAAGACGCGATAGACCACACGAACTGCGAGAAACACAATCGCGCTAGACAGCGCGAGTAACACCACTCCCCATGGATGTGGTCGCTTCATTAGGGCCCAGTGCTCGGGATGACGATGTCATCGCCGCTTGAGAATGCGAGTCCAAGGGATGACCCAGGAGTGACCATTAACGTGCCCACGCCTTCCATCGCGTAGTCCCACGGAGACTCCTGGTCTGGTTTCTGCCACAGTGCCCAATAGGCAAACGCAGGAGGCATGTCGGCGCAGGTTTCGAGGTAGGGCTCTTCACCGGCCACCACGATTTCGACTGTGGCCGAGGGCAGTTCATTCACCCGGCACACCACGAGGTCTCCATAAGCCTCGGTTCCTTCAGTCGTGACTCCTGCAAAGGCAAGAACGTCCGACGCGAGCGCCGATTCACCCTCAAACTCCACACATTCTGCAACTGACTGATCCGATAACACTCCGTAATCGACCGCGACGATCACACCGGAGCAGGCATCGAGCTCCCCCTTTGATAAGCCATTGGAATCTACGGGGTCGCATCCGGCAAGGGCCACAAGGGTGGCAGTGCTCAAGAGTGTGGCGAGTGATTTCATTGAGCCTCCATCGTAGAAAAAACTTCGGGGCTCCGAAGCTTCCAGCCTATCGTGCGCAATTCGGAGGAAACTTCCGGGTCACCCACCTAGTCTCAGGGCTATGCGAATGGTCGTGACCGGGGCGTCTGGCTATGTGGGCGGGCGTTTAGTCCCTCGCCTGCTCGACAAAGGGCATGAGGTGACCGTTATTGTTCGCGATCTCGCCCGAATCGACGACGTCCCCTGGCGTGCCAAGGTCAGGATCGTGCGCGGCGACTTAGAAGACCGACGTGTCGTGAAAGAAGCTCTCGCAGACCAAGAGGTGCTCTACTACCTGGTGCATTCGATGGCGTCATCGTCGCAATTTGACCAACTCGAGGCGACGATTGCGTCAACGGTCGCGGAAGAAGCAAAAAAGGCTGGCCTGAGCCGAATCGTCTACTTGGGAGGCCTGCACCCCGACGGCAAACTCTCCAAACACCTTGCCTCCAGAAAGAGAGTCGGTGAGATCCTTCTCGCCTCGGGTGTGCCCACCGCTGCCCTGCAAGCGGGGGTCATTATTGGATCCGGCTCAGCGAGTTTCGAAATGATTCGCCACCTCACCGAGGTCCTTCCCTACATGCCCGCCCCCAAATGGGTAAGAAATTTCATTCAACCCATCGCCATCAGGGATGTCCTTCACTACCTTCTCGAGGCAGCCCATGTGGACCCAAGCGTCAACCGCGCCTTCGATATCGGTGGCCCCGATGTGTTTAGGTACGGCGAGCTGATGAACGGCTATGCCGTAGAAGCGGGGCTGAAACCGCGGATGATCATGACTCTTCCTGTGCTGACGCCCTATCTGGCGTCCCAGTGGGTGAACTTGGTCACCCCGATTCCCCGCGCCCTCGCTGTGCCCATCATCGAATCGCTCCTCCACGATGCCGTCATGACCAACCACGACATTGACGACGTGATCGCTCCTCCACAGGAAGGCCTCACTGGCTACCGCCGGTCAGTGCAACTTGCCTTGGCGCGGATGCGCGAAGGACAAGTGGAAACGTCGTGGCGAGAAGCCACCGTGCAGGGCGCACCCCATGACCCACTCCCTAGTGACCCGGAATGGGCCGGGCATACGGTTTATACCGACATCAGGACAGTGACATGCGCTGCGGATGTGTCATCGCTGTGGTCGGTTATTGAATCAATTGGTGGAGATAACGGCTGGTATTCACTCCCCGGAGCCTGGGCACTTCGCGGCTTGATCGACAAGCTCGTCGGCGGAGTGGGGCTCCGCCGTGGGCGACGAGACCCCGACCACCTGATCACAGGCGATGCTCTTGATTTTTGGAGAGTGGAGAGGGTTGAATCCAACTCAATCTTGCGCCTGAGAGCAGAAATGAAGCTTCCTGGCCTGGCCTGGCTGGAGTTCTCGGTCGCCGCCGACGGGCCTTCGTCGAGTGTGCTCACCCAGCGGGCAATCTTCTTCCCCCACGGGCTTGGCGGTCGACTTTATTGGCTGGCGGTAATGCCTTTCCACGGCATCGTATTCCAGGGAATGGCTAAGGGATTAGCGAAAAAAGCAGAATCCCTCGCCGCCAACTATCCCGCCGGGTAGGTTTCCCATCGTTCGGCCGGCACGGCGAGAAGCGGCGTGAGTGTGTCTCGCAACCGCCCAATCGCAGCGGTTTCGAAGTGGTTTTGCCACGTGTGCCTGCTCGACCACGTCTCAATCAACACCACGACATCGTCAACGCGTCGATAAATCTCGTAGCTCTCGCAGCCTTCTGCCTGACGAATGTCGGGCAGCTCTGTTCGGACTGCGTCCACAAGAGCGTCGGCCATATTGGGAAGCGGGGTGAGCGTGACGATGACAGTGCACTGCATCATTCAAAACTAGCCCCCGATAGGTTGAAAGACATGGCGAACTACAGCGTGACTGAAATTGGCCCACTTGATTCCTGGCGAGACCACTACGGAGGTTTCGTGCCAGAGACCACCCGCGATGGTCGGCGCGTGGTGGATCACGAACTCAATTCGGAGATCATCGGCTTTACCGCCACGTCCTATCTGCCCGGCGAAGAAGCGGGCTACTGGCACAGCCATTCCGAACTCGAGGAGGTTTATCTGTTCCTCGAAGGTGAGGGGCAAATGGGCCTAGACGACGAAGTGGTTGACGTTCATCCAGGGACAGTGGTTCAGGTGGGAACAGGAGTGATGCGCACGTGGAGGTGTAAGCCAGATAGCCCCGTCAACCTAAAGTGGATTTGTATCCGCGCCGGGCAGATTCCACTCCCCGCCATTCCAGATGACGCGGTGCCCATTCGCGACATCCCAATGCCCTGGTAGTGACCTCAGACTTCTTCCACTTCCACTAGAACTTCGTTTCGACGCATGAATCCAGGTGTGGTTGGAGGGTTATAGCGAGCAAAAAACGCCTCCCCCACTGGACGATACGCTGAGGAGGCGAGCGCTGCGACGAGCTCGCGTTCGTGTTTCTTCACGAGCTCTTCCCGCCAATATCCCCGGAATCGAAGGGCGGCGACCAAGCACGCTGGCCTCTGTTCGACCCGCACCCTGGGATCTGAGGGGTGGGGCCAGGATTGGCTCCCGTTTGCGGCAGGAAGCACGAAGCTCACCTGGTGATGGGTTGGGTCGTGCGGGGTTTGAAGAACTGGCGCGGTCATCGCAATTGACTGGGCCGAAGCGTTATTTCCTGATATGTAGTTCACCAAGGGGCGAAACCCAAGGCTTCCCGCCTCTGAAAGATCGGCAACGACGTCCACACTGACTCGACCGTGCTCCGGATAGTTACGGATTTCTATTCCGCCAGCAAGCTCCGCAACCACCGAATACTTCTGCTGCTCGACCATAGGCCCACAGTAGCGAGGAAATTTGTACACCCCCCGGGACTCGAACCCGGAACCCACTGATTAAGAGTCAGTTGCTCTGCCAATTGAGCTAGAGGTGCGGAAAGGCGCTTAGGCCAGTTGCCTAGCGTAGCACCTCGGGAGGTGGCGAAAAAGTCACCTGGTTTTCGGCAAGACGTCAGCTTCGACGCGTACGCTCCAGATAGCCCCCTCGCCCACCTCAAAGGAGTCCCCATGTCGAAGGTCGCATTGGAACCAGGAAACGCTGCCCCCGATTTCTCGCTCAGCGACAAAGACGGAAACACCGTGTCCTTGTCTGACTTCCGCGGCAAGAAAGTAATTGTCTACTTCTACCCCGCCGCGTCCACTCCCGGCTGCACAACCCAAGCCTGCGACTTCCGCGACAACATGGCCTCTTTGCAAGCAGCAGGCTACGTCGTTCTCGGAGTGTCCAAGGACGACCTTCCTGCTCTCCAGAAGTTTGCGGACAACGAGGGGCTTTCCTTCCCGCTGCTCTCCGACAAAGACCTCTCGGTTCACAACGCATATGGCGCTTACGGCGAGAAGTCGATGTATGGAAAGACCGTCCAGGGTGTTATTCGCTCAACCTTCGTCGTTGATGAACAGGGCGCGATTGAACTCGCCCTTTACAACGTGAAAGCCACAGGACACGTTGCATCACTTCGCAAGAAACTAGGGTTAGACGCTTAATTCAGCTATTCAAAGTGGGCGCGGACGCCCTTGTTGAACAAAATCAAGCCGATCGCGACCACCGCAGGCACTCCGATGAGCAGTGCGAGGTCAATGCGGGCAAATAGACCCTGCCCACTGGCAAGTCCCACCGCGCCTTGAAGCACCTGCCACACCAGTGATGCGCTTCGCGCGGATGATTTGCCCTCCCACAGCCCCTTGGTGATTAACGCCAGCGCAAACGCGAAGGCTCCCACAAGCGCGGTGAGGAAAACAGCCGTGACGAGTGAATCAGCCCTCGCGACAAACAAATCCACCACCAGAACCGCTGTGATGCCTGCAATGGCAAGGGTTTCCAGCGCGGAAATGCCCACCAGGACCTTGACGCCCAGCTGGGAGTTATCTGAGTGATTCACAAAAATTTATCCTTCAACTCTTGATTGAAGCTCCTGAATGTGGGAGTCTAGCGGTCGGTTGTTGTGATGTTCACGTCGAAGTGGGCGGAGTTCCTCCTCTGAGAGAGGCCAACTCTCGAGCCCTGTCGTGTGTCACGAAAGCCCACAAGCAACGCGAATATTCGCACCCAAATGAAGGAGCACCCATGGACTGGCGCGATCGAGCAGCCTGCCTCACCGTTGACCCTGAACTGTTCTTCCCGGTCGGAAACACTGGACCTGCTGTGGACCAGATCGACAAGGCTAAAGCTGTGTGCTCGACCTGCCCCGTCACCGAGTACTGCCTTCAGTACGCACTCGACACCAACCAAGACTCTGGTGTGTGGGGTGGACTCAGCGAAGACGAGCGTCGCGCTCTTAAGCGTCGCGCAGCTCGCGCACGCCGCGCCTCCTAAACCAGCGGAATAGCAGCCGTCATCGGTTGATCCTCCAAATATTGGAGGGGAACATCGACGACCACTTCGGTGCGTTGTCCTTCCACGCTGTTCCACTCGATCGTTCCACCCAGTTCACCTTGAACAAGCGTGCGAACAATTTGGGTTCCGAGGCCTTCGCCCACGCTTCCTCCTGGAAGCCCTCCCCCATTGTCGGCAACGACAACGTTGAGACGATCCGGTGACCTCGTCGCAGTGATCGTCACTTCACCTTGCTCACGACCGCGAAGCCCGTGTTCCACAGCATTTGTCACCAATTCGGTGAGCGCCAACGCCAAGGGTGTGGCGTATTCACTGGGCAAAATTCCAAAGCGGCCCTTGAGCGTCGGTTTGATCACCTGGTTCGTCCCTGAGGCAACTTCAGCGGCCAACATTCCCACCCGGTCAAACACTTCATCAAAGTCGACGTTTTGACTCAGCCCCTCAGACAAGGTGTCGTGGACGACTGCAATTGCTGCAACACGACGCATTGCCTGATTCAAGGCGTCTTTCGCCTTTTCATCCGTTGCGCGGCGCGACTGAATTCGAAGAAGCGATGCCACGGTTTGTAAGTTGTTCTTCACGCGGTGGTGAATCTCGCGGATAGTGGCGTCTTTTGTGATGAGTTCGCGCTCTTGACGGCGAAGTACTGTGACATCTCGACACAGCACCAGCGCGCCGATGCGGTCGCCGCCTAGTTTCAGAGGAATCGCCCGCAGGCTCACGGTCACACCTGAGGCCTCAATATCGCTTCGCCATGGTGCTCGTCCGCTCACCACAAGCGGAAGCGACTCATCCACAATCAAGGTTCCAGACAGCAGAGAGGTCGTCACTTCACCCAAGACTCGGCCTTCTAGCTCTTGATCAAAGCCCAGTCGACCAAATGCCGACAGCGCATTGGGGCTCGCAAAAACCACGCGACCTGAAGGGTCTAGTCGAATCAGACCATCCGACGCACGAGGAGCGCCCCTGGAGGGAGTACTCGGGGCATCCTCATCGGGGAAGGTTCCCTCGGCGACCATGCGGAATAGGTCGTTCGCGCACTCATTAAAGGTCAACTCCAGCCGGGACGGCATCCGCGATTCGCTGAGGTTTGAATGTCTCGTCATCACCGCCACTGGTGTGCGATCTGGGCTGTCTGCCTTAGCTCTGTCACGTCTACACACCGGCACAGCTTTTGTGCGAGCAGGGGTGTGTTCAAGCCAGTCTGGGTGAATCGAATCGACAATTTTCTTACTGTCGTAGGCACGCTGGATCAGCTCTTGCCACTCGGTCCTCGGCGCTGTTCCCACAACGTCTCGGTAAAACAATGTTGCCGATGACGAGGGGCGAAGGTGAGCCGCGGCAACAAAGGTTCCGTCGTTTTGCCTGGTCCAAAAAACGATGTCAGCAAAGGCCAAGTCAGCCATCAACTGGCCCTCACCCACTACCTGCTGGAGGGTTTCTGCATCTTCTTCGCTCAACACCGCATAGACAGAGGTGGAGGCATTAGTGCGAGACACCCCTTCAGCGTAACGCGATGAGGTTGGTGATTTTTTTCATCAGAGCTGACCCGTCCTTCTGTGTCCGGTCACTACGGTCGTGACCAGATGGTGCGCGCGAATTTCGAGCCTGAACCAAGGCCCCTAACTCCTCAACAGGCCCAGACAGCGCTTGGATGATCGGCTGTTTCCCTCCCAACGCCACGAGAGCATCCCCCGCCATGCGTGCCCCTTGGGTGGATACAAAGTCGTGCGGAATTGACCAGTACTCATCCACGCCGGTAAACCGCCACAGCGCCTCCGACAACACCGCTTCATCACCCAAGGCGCGTCGTGCGGCATCCACTTTGTTGAGTAGATATCGCACCGGTTTACCAGATCTCAGTTCATCAAAGCCCGACTGGGCTCTGGCAAACCTCGCCACCCCGACCGGCGACGCTTCGATTACAGCCCACACCAGATCGGCTTCTTCTAATAGTTGCGCATTGAATGCCGCCCCAGGGGTCGACTCCTGGGCAGCAGGTTGATCTGAAGTAGACAGGTCAGATCCAAGATCAATCACTATGGCCTCGTAGTTCGACCTCAAAGCCACCAGTGCCTGTTCAACACTGTCTCGTGGCACATCCGTGTCACGAAGGTGACGTGCTAAGCCGGTAAGAACATCAACCTCGCCGTGGGGAAACCGATACCGGCTCGCTAGTCGTTCAATTTGGGTCGAATCCAACTCGCCCCGGCCAGCCAAACGACACAGTGCCACGAAACCGGGAACCTCATCGAGCAGGCCCAGGCTAGTCGCGACTGTTCCGCCACGTGGGTCCGCGTCAAGCAGCACGGTCGAAGTGCCTCCACCCCCGAGCATGGTGGCAACGGCGGTCGCTACTGTGGTGCGCCCTGGAGCGCCCGTTGCGCCCCACACCGCAACAACCAGGCTCAACTCATTACCAAGTGGCCGCCGCCTGCTCGAATGACTCCTGGAGACGAGTTCGAGCAAGTCAATGGGCTGTCGGATGAGGTGCCCCACTCCCCGCGCGGACGCAATGTGGTCGCTCTCTGGCGAAGTGATGAGGGCGGCCACCACAATCCCCCGCCGATCGGCTTCCTCCACAAGATCCGCCGTGAGAAGGTCGTCTGTTGCCTCGACGACAACAAACTCTGGAGACTCGACCTCGCACAGCCTCTCCCAGTGGGGCGCTGCGTGACTGGTGAAGGCGACTTCTATGGCGGGATTGAGGCCAGGCTGGACAATCTCCCATGAGGTAGGTGTGATGACGAAACCAACGCTCATGGCGTATCTACCGTTGTGGACACGGGACTTAGTTGGATTGAGTAGCCGTTCGCTTTGGCGTGGATGAGTGAGGCGATACCCCGTCGAGGTACCAACAGATCCACAGTCACTCGAGAGGAATCAGCTGCAAACCCTTCGTCGACCCGCACTCCCGTCACTAGCGCTCGGGGTGATGACACCACCGGCACCGAAAAGTCTTGGTCTTTAAGGGGAGCAGCAACCCATATTTCTACCCATTCCCCTGCCACAAGCCACGGAGCTCCCCCGATGTCGAGCTCAACGGTGAACGTGGTGGTGTCAGCCGGTGGGGGTGTGCCTACCATCCGCTGATCGACCAGGCTTCCCGCGGGAAGGGCGACATCCGTGGTCAGGTGCCCAAGGGCATCTTTCGTTACGGGTGAAATGTAGGGCAAGGACACTCCTGGCGCCGAGAGATAGGCCAGTTCAAACTCGATATCTGAAACTTTGGTGCCTGCTGGGACGGGCGAGACGGTCAGCACATAGGGCTCGAGATGATTTGTTTCCTGCACCACCCACCAGGCGCCTCCCCCGGCAATGACAATGAGAGCTGCTCCCGCGCTTCTACGTAGCGAGCGTGCAACAGGAAGCCGCCTTCGAAAGGGACCTCGCTTCTTGGGCCGTGGATTTTCCTGTGATTCAGAGCGAGTCATTGTCACCACCCCCAATCACGGACACCACGTGACGGAAGGGGATGAACCATGTGGCCGGCTTCCCGACCCGGGTGCTACGAATAGCAACGCCCTGATCAAATACGTCACTGAGCTGGCCGACAAAATTATCGGCCCGGGTCTCGACTCCGATATCGTCGCCCCGGTTTTTCCAAATCTGGAGCAACCCCGCAAAAGAAATGGGTGCAAGAGTGGCCTGCTCATCACGACACTGTTGACCTTCGTGTATCGCGACAATGGCGTCGAGCAGAAGGATTCGTTCGCCGCCACCTGCTAATCGACCCGACACCCAGTCTCGGCCGACGGCGCGTGGGCTCAACCAGTACTCACCGCCTCGCACATCCCGGATTAACACTGCCGATTTGGCCGACTTCGCTCCGAGGAGGAGCTGTTCGAGGGGATTTGGCAGTGTGTTCGATTGCTTAGGAGTCACGGATGTGTGCCCGGCCAACAGCTCCTCAAAGCCGTATTCGAGCTCGTCAAACAGCAAATTCCATCTCATAACCCCCAAAATTGACAGATTTGCCGGGTCAATAATTTTTTTTCCCACAACCCTGTGGAAAAGAAACCGCGTTTTTCGGGGATTTTCGCTAGCTTGACGCGCAATTGGTGAGGCCAGCGGGGCCCGCCAGCTATCGGAAGGCGGTGAGTGCCGTGACTGATAACCCAGAAGTAGAACAATCAACGAGTGAGTCGAACAACGGAGAAAAACGAACTCGAACCCACTTTCGACACATTGAAAACCAGGAGGCGTTTGGGCCACAACCCACACCCACCTCGGAACTACCCGACCCGAGCGAATTCGCGACCCGTCTCGTCGGCGGAATCATCGAGTGCGTTCACGGCTTGAGGGAACCTATTCAGTTCACGAGATACGTCACTGAAGACGTGTATCACGCGCTGGCTCAACACGCGAAGCGCCTGAGTATCGCGCACGGTGAAACTCAGAAGAAGAGACCCCGGCCCCAATTCACCATGGGTCACGTGGTGATCAACAACCCTCGTGACGGCATCGTTGAAGCCTCCGTCATCGTTCACGGGCCCGCGCGAGTGCGCGCGGTAGCTCTCCGCCTAGAAGGGATCGATCACCGCTGGAAGGCCACGTCCTTCAGCTTGCTCTAGCTATTTCTTGCGCTTTTTCGCCGCACGACGTTGGGCTCGGTTAGCCGATGGTGCCTGGCCTTGCTGGGGTGCGCTTGTCTGGCCAAACGCGCCAGTTCCTTGACCCTGCCGAGGGGCAGGCTGTTGTGCCTGCCTGGCTGCTGGAGCAGTCACCACCGGTTGGCTCGGGCGCTGGAAAGCATTGGCCTGTTCTGGTTGTTGAACAACCTGGCCGGATTGGTTTCGCACCTCCACTTCGCCGTCAGCGGTGGGTGCTGAATAGCTCAGCCCCTGCTGCGGAGCCTGCTCCATCAAGCCCTTCGCTGAGACGATTGGTCCCACCTGAGCAGTGGGCTGTTGAATCTGGACTTCAAGGTTAAAGATGTATCCCGTGGTGTCCTCACGGATTTGACCCATCATGCCCTGGAACAAGGCATATCCCTCGCGCTGGTATTCAACGAGCGGGTCGCGTTGTGCCATGGCGCGCAGGCCAATACCGTCCTTGAGGTAGTCCATCTCGTAGAGGTGGTCACGCCAACGGCGGTCGATCACACTCAACACAACACGACGCTCGAGCTCACGCATCACGTTCTCGCCGAGCTTTTCTTCACGCTTTCCATATTGGATCGTCACATCGGAGAGGACTTCGCGCACGACAGCCTCAACAGCGGGCCTGGATCCGAGCTCTTCAAGCAGCTCGTCGGTGCTGATGTCGATGGGGTAGAGCGTCTTGAGCTCAGTCCATAGCTGGTCGAGATCCCACTCTTCGGGAGGAAGATCGGCGAGCTTTTCATTGACGACCGTCTTAATGGTCTTTTCGATGAAGTCATGGACCTGTTCGGTGATGTTGTCACCTTCGAGGATGTGACGACGGTCATCGTAAATTGCTTGGCGCTGACGGTTCAACACATCGTCATATTTAAGAACGTTCTTCCGCACTTCAGCGTTTCTCGCCTCAACCTGCGCCTGCGCGGATTGAATGGCACGCGAGACAACCTTGGACTCGATGGCCAAATCTTCTTCACCGTCTGCCGTTCGCGCCATCAGCGATGCGGCAGCACCCGCGTTGAACAGGCGCATCAAGTCGTCTTCGAGCGAAAGGTAGAAACGGCTCTCACCGGGGTCACCTTGACGACCGGATCGACCACGAAGCTGGTTGTCGATACGACGAGACTCGTGACGCTCGGTTCCGAGTA
>Ga0181556_1004480_pt1 | contig 11336 bp, 9 predicted proteins | sample 011ome_14_FD_148651 | JGI IMG/M metagenome (GOLD analysis project Ga0181556, IMG submission 148651) | Coastal salt marsh microbial communities from the Groves Creek Marsh, Skidaway Island, Georgia - 011505AT metaG (spades assembly) | ecosystem: Environmental > Aquatic > Marine > Intertidal zone >... | reverse complement strand
GAGATGTACTGGTAGGACCAGTAATACCGTCCGTTCTCGTACCAATCGACGCTGCGATAGGTCGAGAGTGGAACGGCGAGCATGTTCTTTGGCCCCCAATATTGGAAGGCTTTGGACTCGTACGTCGCTTCGGACCAGGACCACGACCACTCGTGTGCTCGGTCTCGACTTACGGGCGAAATGCGCAAGGCTGCATCCTGTCCGGGTTGGGTTGGGTCGGACACGTCAAACAGAGAAATTTGGGTCCCGGACCAATCAAGGCCCGTCCCGTCCTCGTTGGCGGGTGCAAGGCCGATGGTCAACAGATGGTCGCGAGACAGCGGATGAATGTAGGTTGACACGCCCGGGACCTTGAGCTCACCGAGAATCACGGGTTGGGTCGGGTCGGCCACGTCGATGACCCAGAGCGGGTCGATTTGCTCGAAGGTCACGATGTAGGCTCGATCACCGTCAAAGCGTGCGCTCCAAATGCGCTCGCCGGGAGCGATGCCGTCAACACGCCCGGCCTCGAGCAAGATTTGCTCGTCGGTCTCGACGTCCACGGAACGAACCAGGGTCACCAATTGCGATGACATCGGTTCTGGGTCGGCCATCCACCACCGTCCCCACTGGCCCGTGGTCGTCGCCACGCGCAGGACGCCTTCGTGTTCAGACAGAGCGAATTGGTTCACAACGGTCCCGTTCACTCGCCCTGAACCCGTGTAGAGGGTCGCATCCGAGGCGCTGATGTCAAACGTGTGAAGATTGGTCATTTCATCCATGGCGTCGTTGTTCCAGAACCACCACCAATCGAAGGCGGACTCGGCCAACACCAACACATCGGTTGAGGCATAAACTTGGGGGTAGGTGCCGACGATGTGGTCGACTTCGTAATCGAACGAAGACGAGGTAAGGTCGAGCGAGAAGATGCTGGAAATCCCGCGGTTAAAGCCGTCTTGTGGTGCAACGAATTCTCGGCATGCGTTTTCACTCATCTCGTGAGTGGTGACCGTTCCGTAACTGTATTCGTAAACTTGTGGAATTAACTCCTCAAGCGTCAATTCAGCCAGCACCTCAGCGTTGGACTGCATGGTCTGCCAGGCCACTTTTTCTCGGATTTCCAAACGGAGCGGATCGTCGTAGTCGAGGTTCCAGTAGCCGTTGGGCAGATTCAACCAGGATTGGAGGCCTTCGATGTTCATCCATGCGTGGGTCACGGTCCTCACCGTTCCGCTGACCTCTCGCGCCGTGATGTATTGGCCTTCGATGTACAATTCCCGGTCAACCTCGGGTTGGCTGCGATTGGTGATGTCGAGGACCGTGAATTTCGTCAGGCTGTTCGTTCGCCAGTTGCCGTAGGTCTCGTCCCAACCCATGGCGTCCACCACGGGGTGTGAACGAGAAATGCTCCACGGATTCACGTTTGAAATCACCACCAATTGGTCACCGTCAAGCATCATGGCAACGGGCGTTCCGGAGAGCGAGAGCGATGATGTTGCTTCGAGGTCGCCGAATTCGGGCACGCCAAAGATGTGGAGGTTCTTTCCTTGGAGGTAGTAAATGTGGAACCCATCGGTCTTCAGGAAATCCGCTTCATCCACGCCCGCTTCCTGATTGTTGGTCCCCGAGAAATCCTCCCCTTCGACCCGATTGGGCGTGGAGCGGGGTTGACTGCTTGGAGCGCCGGTTGCGGCTGCATCGCCGTCCATGGCAAACTCAACATCGTCTTCCGCCCACATGCCGCCGCCGTAGTAATACTGTTCAGCCACGGCTTGGAGCAACATCACGCGATATTCTTCCTCGATGGAACGTTTCAATTCCCGCTCAAGATCCTCACAGTCGTCGTAAGCGTACAACTGCGGACTCGTGACCGTGCGGAACGCCGTGGTTGACCAATCCTCAGGAAGTTCGACATCGGGAACTTCTACTTCCCCCTCGTAGGACAAGCATCCCGACATCAACATGGTCAAGATCAAGCCAAGTGCGACGGCCTGTTTCCGGTTCATGAACAGGACTCGCCACCCGCTTGATATTAACGAGTTGGTAAATTGATTGGACACTTTACAGGGTTTTTTGCAAGGAACGGCTCGCCTGCAAGCGCTCTGAACCGTTCTTGGAAACACGCCATGCCTTGCGCTCGTTCCCAGTTGCCCGTTCAACCAGTTCGTTGGTTTTGAGATCGTTGAGGTGGTGGCTCAGAAGTTGGCGTGAGATGTCAAGGCGCTCCCGCAACTCCTTGGTCGTCGTCCCGGCTTGGCCTTTTTCGGCGAGGATCTCGAGCACCGCAAGCCGGGTTCCCGTGAGCGGGTTTTGAAATCGCTTCCGCTCGTGCTTGGGTACGGAGGAAGACGCGTACCTTCGGTTTTTTCCAGATTTCCAAGAGAAAATTTTCCCCTCCCGCTCAAGATTGTTGGTGTGGTATGCAGTGACGCCGTTCGCAAGGCCGAGGCCGTCTCGCAAAGCCGAAAAATGAATACCAGCATTGGCTTCGATATAACCGAGGATTCGTCCTTTGGTCAGGTCGTCTTCTCGGTGACGGCTCTTTGCCGCCAGCATGGGTGCAACCAGAGCGACCAAAACCACCACCCGGATGAATTCAAACACCAAGCCGGAAAGCATCACCACCCCCATGCCCAGCAGCCCACCCGTGAGGAAGGTGTTGTTCGCCGCTTCCCCTGCGGGCGCATCAAGAACGGGGGCCTCATCGGCGGCAACCGGAGACTCAACCTTATTGTTGGCGTCTGCCGATTCGTCCTCGCCAGCGGCTGGCTGAAATGCGGTGTTGACTTCGGGCTCGGCCTGCTTGGCAAAGGGTGAACCTTCGAAGTTCGGGTTGAGGCTTCCGTACACGGCAGAGAGCAGGCAGGTCAAGAGGAGGATTCGGACCGCCCACACCCCTCGCATGTTGCCAGCACGGCGGATGATAATATCAGGGCCTTGGTAAAATGCTTTGACGAATCAAAGCGGGAGCATGCCTTGCGTCGCCGCATAGCCAAGCCCCGAGAGCGCAGCCACCACGAGCAAGAGGAGGAAACGGCGCTTTCCTTTCTTCTTCGGCTCCGCTGGTTCGGGAGCGGCAACGACGAGGGCGGGTAAGGCGTCCAAGGGAGGGAGTTGCCCTGGAAGGGGTAGGGGCAAGGGAAGCGGAGCGCTCATCGGCCCTTCATCAGCCTCAATTTGAACGCGGTCGGGATACAATTCATCCAAGTCTTCGAGGCCGGGCGCGGTGGGGATTGGGCCAAGAATCGTCGCCCACGCCGCTTCAAGCGCTTCGCTCGAAATTGGTTTTTGCAGCCAAGTCACGGCTCCGGCCGAATAGGCAGCATCCCTTGCGACATCGGCCATGCGAGCGGGGGCAACGAACACAATGCGACTTTCACCGCCGTGTTCTCGCATTTCCAATGCAGCGAGGTGGCCGTCCAAGGAAGGGATGTCGAGGGACAAGACCACGAGTTCGGGGTCCAATCGGATGTATTCATCAACGGCTTTGTCGCCGTCTTCGCATTGTTCAACGACGAAATTTCGTGTCTTGAACAGGTTTGCAAGACGCATGCTCGACATGGGGTTGTTGTCGACGATGAGCACGGTAGGTGCTGTTTGGTCGTCCACCTCCGTGACCAATCCCATGCCTATCAACAACCCGCAACGGGTGCTGGCTCATCAATCAACCGCTATTCTTCCTCGCCAGATGCAGGAGTTGAGAGATCTTCCACCGGCCCGTCCCGTGGTTGTGCGAAGGTTTCTCGCACCACATCACTTTGCGCTTGCTCCTCTTGCCGCTTGCGATGGACATCCGGTGCTTTGGTGAACTGCATCTGGAGTTCGCTGATGATCGCCCGGAGCATCTGTGTCTCCCGGTCGCTCAAGTTCCCTTGCGTCTTCTTTTGGAACATTCTCAACACCTCGATGCCCTCTTTGGCCTCGAGAAGATTGTAATGAAACGCGCCCTCGTGGTCGGGCACGTAGCCCATGTGCAACATCGTGGACCTCTGGAGCATTTGAACCACTTGAAAGAAGCGGGCGGCGTCTTCGTCTGCGAACATATCGGCCATGATTTGTGGAGCACGCCGAGGTTCTTTTGCCCTGCGCCTCATTCAAACAACTGGTCGAGCAACCAATTGGGTTGGAACTGAAGCAGGTCCCCGTATTCCTGCCCGATACCGGCAAATACGATCGGGCGACCGGTCGCAAACGCAATCGAGAGTCCCGCGCCCCCTTTGGCATCGGTGTCCATCTTCGTCAAAACGGCGCCGTCAAAGCGCATGATCTCTTGAAACATCCTTGCCTGTTCCACGGCATCGTTGCCCGCCAATGAATCGCCAACGAACAAGGTGAGGTGGGGATTCGTAACCTTGCGAACCTTGTTCAATTCGTTCATGAGGTTGGTCTTGTTTTGCATGCGTCCCGCCGTGTCAACAAGCACCACGTCAATGTTTTTCGCTTTTGCAGATTCAATAGCGTCCCGTGCAATGGCTGCCGAGTCGCCCCCTCGTTGGCTGGAAATGCAGCGAATGCCGAGGCGTTCGCAATGCGATTCAAGTTGTTGAATGGCCCCTGCACGAAACGTGTCTCCGGCGGCAGCGATGACGGAATGACCGTTGTTGAGCAATCGATGGGCAATCTTCGCCGCCGTGGTTGTTTTTCCCGTGCCGTTGACACCAACGAGCATGATCACAACCGGGACATCGCCGCTGTCGATGAAACCTTGAACGGTGGCATCGAAATCCCAATAGCCTGCATCAAGTAAACCGTGGAGGGCTCGCTTGAGGGCAGCTTCAAGGACCTTGGAGAGCTCTGCACCTTTCCGGAGTCGGGCGCCCACGAGCGCTGTGCGAAGACTGTCGATAATGGCGCTCGTAGCGTGCTGGGAAATATCGGATTCAAGCAACACCCACTCAAGTTCTTCGAGCAGGTTGTCCAAGGCTTCACCGGCCTTGATGATGCGCCCGCCATCGGCGACGACGCCTCCGCCAAGGTCCACGGCGATGTTTGACCCGACTTCCGTTTCGATGGTCGTGGTTTGGGTAGCGCCCCGAGGCGCTTGTTGCACCTCGACCAACTGCCTGCCGGTGGTGGTCCGCATCATGGCGAGGTCGACCCGCGAGCCTTCGGGCCTGGCCATTTCAACCGCACCGCGCTTCTTCATGGCCTTGGCCGCTTTCGCCGTTTTCCGTTCACGGTCCCGTTGCTCTCGCTCCAGACGTTTTCGCTCCTTTTTGGACAGATGAAGCGGAACGGTCGGTTCATCGTCGTCCCACGTATCCCAGTCGTCATCTGATTCGATAGGGGTCGGGTCCGCAGGCTCTGGTGATTCCACCTCGGCATCAAGGTCTTCCCAATCCTCTGTTGGCAAGGATACCTGCTCCTCGGAATCGAGGTAGGCTTTGGCCTCCTCAGAATCGGCTTCCACCGAAAGGGCCTCGCCATCGGTTTCGTCTGCAACTTCATGGATGCGTTTTCGAAACCGGTCAAACAATCCCATGAAACTCCCCTCAGTCGTCCAGTGTCAAGTCGTTGCCAAACATCCCGCGTTTACGGGAACGGCGAGAAGGTGCGGATGACGTTGCCTCGTCCTCCCCCGGCTCAGAAGTTTCGGCCTCCACGGTGGGCGGAGCGGTCGATGGAGCCGGCTGTTTCATCTGCTCGGCCAAAGCGTTGAACGACGTGGCTGCTTTGGCCAGCGAGGCTTCGGTTTGGTCGGCTTGCACTTTGAGTTCGTCCCGAAGGTGTTGGATGTCGCTTTTCCGCTCGGCCGTCAGTGCTCGTGCGTCGCTCCAGGGCCGTTCGCCAAAGATCCCCGACCCAAGGTCAACCAAGGCAACGCCTTCTTCGGCGCCAGCATGACGGTAAGGCAGACTTACTCCCGAACCGATGGGAAGGTGTGTGGAGATGGTTTTGCCGTTTTCGTGGCCGAGCAGGGCGCCGAGGACGGCGTCGGTAACGACGTGTTCAGCGAGCACGGTATCGACCTGTTCGATTCGCAGGTTGATCTCGTCCATCCGCTTGCGCAACGCCTCGACTTCTTGCGCCAAGCGTTGAAGTTGGGCACGGTCAACCATGGGACTCGTCCCTCGGAGTGGCTTGGGGTTGAAGAAGCCCCCGTTAAGAGATGGTGGGGCAACGGTTCTGCGGTTGAAGTGGACTTATTTAGGACCAAATTGTGGTGAGCGTCGGCGATGCACATGAACGAGAACTGCAACCCGACGTACGGAAAGGTCGATGAGATCCTTGACCTTCTCACCAAATCAAAGTCGCTTCACCTGTTGATGGAATTGGACAGGGCCGAGAAACCGTTGCGTTTCACGCAGATCAAGCGGCGCGTGCAGGCCTCGTCAACAACCGTCTCAAGGCGCCTCAAAGAATTGGAGGAATTTGGTCTCATTGCCCGAGACCAGCATGCCGACAAGGCACCGTCGAGCGTTTATGTTCTCACGCCAGAAGGGAAGAAATTGAGCCCCGTTATGCAATCCTTGTACGAGTGGGCCGAGAACTGGAGCATGTCGCCAGCCATGGCGGCCAATTCTTGAGAAGAGAATCACTCTTCTTCGGCGGCGGGCGCAAGGGTGCCGCCTTGAGCAGCAATCTCCTCACGGAAATGGTTGAGAATGGAGGGTTCGGTTGAGGTCCGAGGGTCGATTTCGTCAGCGGTGTCGATGTGGATGCTGCGGCGCTTCATGCGGTGGCGAGAGCCGAGGATGGAGTAGACATGCTCTGTAGCTGCATCGCTGTTTGCGGCGGGGACGTCGTAGGAAAAGGGCTGTCGTTGGCTGCCAAAGGGCGCCGTTCCAGTGACACGGTAGGCCTTCATCGGGTCGCCCGACTCGCCATCCATCCTTAAACGCGCTGGCGCGCAGATGCTTGAGCATCCAACCGATAGATTGAGGCAAAACAACCTGCTGGTGTTTTCATGCGCGTCGGGTTGATGGTGCTCTTGCTCCTTCTTCCTTTGGCCTCGGGATGGCAGATGCCGGCCGACCCAAAAGCCATCCCGATATCAACGCCTAACGGAGAGGAGCGTTTGCTCGTGCTCGAAGAAGGGGTTTGGACATCCGCCGACTGGCAGGAGCTCCTTGACCAAGGCGTTCAACCTCTGCGGTCCGTATCTCCACAAAGGCTGCTTGTCTGGATGGTTGGACCCGTGGAATTGGCCCGAGGTGTCGAGTCGCTTCCGTTCAACGATGCGGCTTTTTTGGAGCCGTTGATGCCTTTGGACGACGGTGAAATCCCCGTTCGCGTTCTCTTCGAACCTCGCCTCCCCCCAAGCGCAGTGGCCCACCTGAACGACCACCTCGCCACGGTGACAACGTCCGGTTTGCTCGCTCAGCAGGGATGGGCGTCCCTACCGGCTTCCACGGTCATCACCGTGCCCCGGGCGGTTGCGATGACCGAGCTCCCCCTTCTCGATGGCGTGTTATGGGTGGAGCCCGTGTTGACGCCGAACGGTCGAAACGGCCAAGCCGCTGAACTGCTTCAAACAGGGTTGTTTGATGCCGTTCCGTTCTGGAACGTTGGTTTGAACGGTCACGGCGTCGTCTTGGGGGTTGCTGATAGCGGGCTTGACGCCGACCACGCTTGTTTTCGAAACGCAACCACGAGCACGAGCATGCATGCAGAACCGAATGCAACCTATCCCGCCGTGGGCGTCTTTGGCGATGACCATCGCAAGATCCTCCATCTCAACACCTCGGTCGACGACAACGACACGCCCGGCCACAGCGATTACCGACACGGAACGCACGTCATCGGCTCGTTGGGGTGCTACGAAGTGGGCGCCCAACGCAACGGCACGTTTCCAAGCAACGGGTCCACCTTGGCCTATGAAGCCAAATTGGTGGTTCAAGACATCGTGTCGGGCGACGGTTGGGTGCCGCCTTCTGTGGATGAATTGTTGTGGGAGGCTTCCTCCTACGGGGCCGTGATTCACTCCAATTCATGGGGTGACGACACCACGGCTTACACGGAACGTACCGGTCGGTTTGACAGTTATGCGAAAGCGATGCCGTGGTCCGTCGCCGTCATCGCTCCGGGAAACAGCGGGGAAGGTATTCTTGAGCCGGCCAACGGACGCAACGTGATTTCGGTCGGGGCGAGTACCAAATCAACCACGCCCGAACGCTGGTCGTCTTCATCGTACGGCCCAACCGAAGCGGGGACGGACGGGGTGTTTGTTCTGGCACCTGGCGCCACCATTTCTTCTGCAGCCGGTGATGGATTCTGGTCGTCAAACAACAACAACCTACGGCCATCATCGGGGACCAGTATGGCGACGCCGCTCGCCTCCTCCGCCATGGGCATCCTCCAACAAATGTACGAAGAGGGTTGGCTTCACGGCGCCCGTGAACCTCTTACGCCCGTAGCGATGCATCCCCCCGTATGGTCGTCTGCGGTTCAGGCAGAGACCGTTTTGCTTGGAGAAGGCTTTACTCCATCGGGTTCCTTGCTGCGAGCCACCCTCGCCATGGCGACCCACCCCCTTCAAGCGTCGGAGCGCAACGGCGGCTCGAGCACCGACGCCCTTCACAACCCCTACGACGGATGGGGCGTGACAAATTTGTCTCGCCTTCTCGACGTCGGCGCCTTGGAGAACGGGACTTCGCCCTCCTCCTCCCTGTGGGTTCATGACAGCTACCGGATGGACAAAGGGGCGGTCTCAACGTGGTTTGACACCCACGCGAACGGAGCCAACAACCTCTCGGGATTGAGCGAGGTGTCGTGGGACGGTACGGGCGCAGCAGGCCCGTTTTTGCAAACCGGCGATGTGTTTGAAGAACGCTTCACTCCGATGAACAACCGGTCCGTGCGCTTACGGCTGGCTTTCCCAGCCCAACCCGAACCGGCCATGGTGGACGACCTGCAACTGCGTGTCGTGCTGGAGAACGGACGCGTGTTGCTTCCCGACCGTTTGAACGCCGAGGGAGAGCCGATCATGTACAACGCAAGCGTGGCGAATTTGAACGACATCGATGTGTTTCCGAACTCCAACGAGACGGTGGTCGGTCTTGACATCCCCGCACACTACCTCGCCAATGCATCGTGGTTTGACGTCCAAGTCGTGGCCCGCTATGTTCAGCCTGGAGGGTTGGCCGGAACCGTTGGGTTGGACGGGGATGCAGCGGGCTTCAGTTTGGTCATTCAAGGCGTGGAGCGCGATGCAACCGACCACCTTGACGGAGACGGCGATGGGGTAGCCAACATCGACGACCTCTGTCCGTTCGAAGATGCAACGGCCGCCGATGCCGACCGGGACGGATGCTTGGACGACGGAGACGGCGATGGGGTGGCCGACCCCTACGATGCGTGTCCAACGGTGAACGCAACCGAATACGACACGGACGCTGACGGTTGTTTTGATGACACCGACGGGGACGGCGTCACCGACAACGATGATGCCTGCATCACCGAGGATCTTGCTTGGCCCGTGACCGCCGCAGGATGCTATCCAGTGGACATGCCGCCCTCGCTATCGGTGTCCTTTTCTCCGGAAAACAACACCACGCTCGACACCACCGTTCTGATCGAATGGGCGCTTGTGGACGCAGACGGAGACGGAGCAAACGTGACCCTCGCCCTCGTGTTTTCCGACCAACCCAACACTACGGTAGTGGCATGTAACCGGTTTGTTGAGGTCGCTGAGGTGCAAACCTGCCAGTGGAAACTTCCCGACGACCTCGTTCCGTTCTACATCGCCGAGGCTCGTTACGACATCGTTGCCGACCTTGAAACCGGTAACCGCTCCCCCGCCGCCGTGGCTGACCGAATTCACGAGGTCGTCGCTGTGAACGTGCTCCTGCCGCAAGAAATCACCGTCGTTTCTGGAGGAGATGTTCGCGAATCGGGGGGTTCGGCCGTCATTCTGGGTGCATTCGGTCTTCTTCTGGGCGCTCTCGTGGCGCGATGGAATCGCTCCCGCCGGCGGGGTGGAGAGCCCCCCGGTGTCGCCGCTCCGTTCCGACGGACGCCGTAGAAAGGGGCTTCCGGTGGCGGAGAGGAAAAGAGGCCCTTGAAGCGCTTTTTTCGAAATGGTGGGTTGAAACGAGCCCAAAATCGCGAGGTGAACCTTGAAGTTCAGTGCCATGCTCGGTCAACCCGCCCAAGCGGCAAGGTGACGAAAAATGAGCGACCGCCTATATGTTGGAATTGACCTAGGAACCTACCAATCAACCATCGCGTCAAGCGCTGGAAAATTGCACACGATCGAGACCGTTGTCGGTCGCCCAAAGGACCCCGTTGCCCGCAATTTCCTCGGACGGGACGTCCTGTTTGGTGATGATGCTTTGAAGAACAAGCTCGCCTGCAACCTGTATCGCCCCATGGCCGCAGGTGTCACGCAAGACGACGAGGCCAACCTCGCCGCTGCCAAGGCGTTCGTTTCCCACCTTCTCGAAACCGTGGACCCTGAGGAGTTCGACGAAGTTCTCGGCGTCATCTGTTCGCCAAGCCACGTTTCGTTCACGGACAAGTCCAACCTCGTCGCCACCCTTCGTGGACAAGTGAACGCCATCATGGTCGTCACGGAACCTTTCGCTACCGGCTACGGTATCGACCAGCACATGGGCTCCATCGTCGTCGACATCGGCGCAGGAACCACCGACATCGCTCGTCTCTACGGAACCTTCCCCACCGACGACGACCAAGTGACCATCACCGAAGCCGGTGATTGGCTTGACAACCAACTCATGACGCTCATCCAGAAGAAGTACACCGGCGCCCAGGTCACGAAGGACATGGTTCGCAAGTGGAAGGAGGCCTCCTCCTACGTTGGCGGCGACGTTCGCGAAGTCACGGTCGACCTCTCGGTGGAAGGAAAGCGCCAAGTTGTTGACATCGGTGACTTGATTCTTGAAGCATGCGAATTGATCATCCCGAAGATTGGAAACGCCATCAAGAAAATTGTGGCCGGCGCTGACCCCGAATACCAACAGTTGCTCCGCAACAACATCATCCTTTCCGGCGGGGGCTCCCTGATCGAAGGGGTCTCGGAGCGCATCGCTAAGGAAATCTCCGACATCGGCGATGTCAAGGTTTGGTGCGTTGAAGACCCCATCAACTCCGTGGCCGCAGGCGCTCTAAAACTCGCCAGCGAAATGCCGGACGACATGTACACCGCCATCAACTGAAACGGCGGTTGTTCCGGGGTGTGAAATACCCCCTGTGAACCCAACGCTGTGCGGTAAGGTTCAAGTGTGGTAAATCTGCGATGCGTTGCCGTATGGCCGTAGAGAGTTCCTCACCGGGTGGTGTCCGAAGAGTCGGAGGCACGACAAACGACGAGCGAGCTGCCCTTGAGGGGATGCTCAAAGGCTACCCTGTAGAACAACTCGTTGACGAGGTGTTGGTGGCTTGGGACGAGTTGGGCA
>Ga0181556_1004478_pt1 | contig 11342 bp, 8 predicted proteins | sample 011ome_14_FD_148651 | JGI IMG/M metagenome (GOLD analysis project Ga0181556, IMG submission 148651) | Coastal salt marsh microbial communities from the Groves Creek Marsh, Skidaway Island, Georgia - 011505AT metaG (spades assembly) | ecosystem: Environmental > Aquatic > Marine > Intertidal zone >... | reverse complement strand
TCAGCGAGGTCGACCGCGTCGAGTTTCTCGGAGGCCCGGCGACGCTCAATGATGCCCGTGCGCTGGCGAATCCACTCGTCGGACGAGTCAATCGGCCCGACAAGGTCATCGTTGGGAACCACGACATCACCGCGGGCAGCACCCAGAGAGTAAATGCGGGAGTGGGCCGGACCAGTGGGTTGGTTCAGAGTGGGCATCAGTTACTAGCGTCGCTTCCTACAGCTCATCCAACTGTTCGGGCAAGTCTAGCTTTGACGCAGCGACCTCTTTTAGCGCCCGCTTGGCAAGCCCCACCAGCGCGCCGGCCGGCGCTAATTCGACCAATGAGGTGACTCGATCGCGGGCAAACGATTCCATACACAAATCCCAACGCACCGGCGAAGCCACTTGGCCAATCAGAAGCTCCACCATCTGGGAACCCGACTCCACCAACGAGCCATCGCGGTTGGTATAGAGCGGCGCGACCGGGTCGTGGGCGATGATCGATTCAGCGACCTCTCTCAGAGCATCGACGGCCGAGGACATGAAGTGGGTGTGAAACGCGCCCGCTACCTCAAGCGGAATCACCCGGGCGCCCTCGGGTGGGTTGTCTTTGAGCTCGGCCAAGGCCGAGAGCTCACCGGCGGCGACGATTTGGCCGCCCCCGTTGACGTTTGCTGGCACCAACCCGCGCGCCTCTAATTGCGGGGCCAACACGTCGTATTCCAGCCCCAGCACCGCCGACATTCCGGTGGCGACCTTCGCTGCGGCCTCGGCCATGGCGCGACCGCGGGCTGCCACTAACCGCATCGCATCATCGTCAGAAAACACACCAGCCAAAGCACTCGCGGCAAACTCTCCGACCGAGTGTCCCGCGTAGCGAAGTGGCTCGTCACCGAGTTTTTCCTGCAGCGCCCGGCCGGTGAGAATTCCGGCGGCGACAATCAGGGGTTGGGCGACTTTGGTGTCGCGGACCGTGTCAGCGTCTGAGACGGTGCCGTGGCTAATCAGGTCGACCTCAGTGAGGTCCGACCAGCGGGAGAGAGTGTCTCGTGCTCCGGGGCGATCGAGCCAGGGGGCGAGAAAACCGGGTTTTTGAGAGCCCTGTCCGGGCGCAACGATGACACGCATCCCCCCAGTGTGGTCAGCTCGCGAGCAGCAGACATTGTGAGCCACGGCACACAAAAGCGAAAAACCTTAGTGGCTGAGCTACTAAAACGCGGTGGTGGGCTTTCGCGACGCCGGTTTTTCGGCGATTCTGCCGAGGATGATAGCCAAGTGGATGATCATCGCATCGCGCGGTTCGGAGGGGTCATAGGCCAAGGATTCGGCGATTTTTTTCAGGCGATAGCGCACGGTGTTGGGGTGGATAAAGAGCTCTTTCGCGGTGAGCTCAAGCGAGTGCCCGGTTTCGAAGTAGCTCCACACCGTCATCAAAAGATCCAGTGGGTGGTCTCGCAGCGGCTCATACACCTGCGAAATGAGTGTGGCTTTCGCCAACGGGTCACCCGCCATGGCGCGCTCTGGCAACACGTCATCAGCGTGGAAGGGGCGGGAGGAGTGGCGTAAAGCACCTGAGACGGAGAAGGCAGAGAGAGCGGCCTTGGCACTGTGGACCGCTTCGAGCACGCTCGACACCACCGGTCCAATCACCACGGGTCCCGGGCCAAACCATTCATCGAGTGCTTTCACGATGTCGCTAAAGGACGTCGGCGGGACGAGGGGTTGACCCTCCTCGGGCAGACGGTGTCCGATGACCACCACCATGCGCTGTCCTTGCACGCCGATCAACACATCCGAGTTCAGGTGGCGGGCGGTGCGACGAATCTGGTCCACCTCGGGCTGCCTCGGGGCAGTACCCACCACCACACTGACGTCGCCGTTGCCACCCCAGCCCAGGGCTGCGATGCGGCTGGGAAGCTCTTGATCCCACTCACCGGAGAGAATCGAGTCCACCACGAGCGCTTCGAGACGCTGGTCCCACAGCCCCCGCGCCTCCGCCGCACGGGCATACACGTCAGCCGCCGCAAAAGCGACCTCTCGGGAGTACAGCAGAATGCCCTCGCGCAGCCCCTCCGAGTCATCCTTGAGGTGGTCTTCCACCACTTCCACCGTGACTTTGATCAGCTGCAACGTTTCTTGCAAGCTGACCGAACGCAGAAGCTCTCTCGGCGCCGCATCGAACACGTCTTGGGCAATCCACGGGCTCGACTTCGGGTCTTCATACCAGCGAATAAAAGACGAAATACCCGCCTGCGCCACTAACCCGACTGCCGAGCGCCTTGACGGGGGCATTTTGCGATACCACGGCAAGGTCTCTTCGAGTCGAGCCAGGGTCTGCGTGGCCAGCTCACCGGAGACTGCCCGCAGCTTCTCCAGCTGTTCTTGTTTCTTCTTAGCCGGCAAGGCGAGGGGTCCTAGGCGTCCCCGCCAGCGGTTCCACTGGTTCCCGCGGTCACGTCGTGAAGCTGATACTTCTCGATCGCCTGGGCTGCGAACTCGGGCGAGAGTTCGCCGCGGGCTGCGAGTTGCTGCAACACCCGAACCACGATGGATGGTCCGTCGATGTGGAAGAAGCGGCGGGCCGCTGGACGCGTGTCGCTAAAGCCAAACCCGTCAGCACCCAAAGTGGCGAAGTCGGTTGGAACGAAGGGTCGAATCTGGTCGGGCACCTGGTGGTTGTAGTCACTGACACCCAGCACAGGTCCCTTCACTCCGCTTAGTCGCTGGGTGACGTAGGGCACCTGGCGCTCTTCGGAGGGGTAGAGGAAGTTGTGCTCTTCCGCGCGCATGCCGTCGCGACGCAGTTCCGTCCACGACGTCACGGACCAAATGTCAGCGGAGACTGACCAGTCTTTTTCGAGTAGCTCCTGGGCTTCGTACGCCCAGGGCACGGCCACACCCGACGCCAAAATCTGGGCGTGAGTGCTGTGCTCTTCTTTCGCTTTTTCGAGCAGATACATGCCCTTCACGATGCCCTCGACATCGACGTTTCCTGGCTCGGCTGGCTGCACGATCGGTTCGTTATAGACGGTGAGGTAGTACATCACGTTCGGGTCCGGGTGGGACCCGCCATACATCCGCTCCAAACCTGATTCGACGATGTGGGCGATTTCATAGCCGAAGGCCGGGTCATAAGACACCACGGCGGGGTTGGTCGCAGAAATCATGTGCGAGTGGCCATCACCGTGTTGCAGACCCTCACCGGTGAGGGTGGTGCGACCGGCGGTCGCACCAATGATGAAGCCTCGAGCCATTTGGTCACCGGCCGCCCAGAACTGGTCTCCGGTGCGCTGGAAGCCAAACATCGAATAGAACACGTAGACCGGAACCAGGGGCTGGCCGTGGGTGGCGTAACTCGTTCCGGCTGCGAGAAGCTGCGCGACAGCGCCCGCTTCGTTGATACCTGGCAGCAAAATTTGGCCCTGCGGGCTTTCCTTATACGCCAGCAATAACTCGCGGTCGACCGAAATGTAGTTTTGGCCGTGCGGGTTGTAGATCTTCTGAGTGGGGAAGTAGGCGTCCATTCCGAAGGTCCGGGCCTCATCGGGGATGATCGGCACAAACCTCGCACCGAAGTCCTTGTCTTTGAGCAAGTCTTTGAACAGTCGGGCAAAGGCCATCGTGGTGGCCACTTCTTGCTTACCCGAACCGGTCTTCGCGACCTGGTACACCTCAGGCTTCGGCAGTGAGACATCGACGTACTTGCTGCGACGCTCGGGCACATAACCGCCGAGCTCGCGACGACGCTCCTGCAAATACTGGATTGCCTCATCGGATTCGCCCGGGTGGTAGAACGGCGCCTGATACGGGTCGGCTTCGAGCTGCGCATCGGTAATCGGAATGCGCATGTCGTCGCGGAAGGCCTTGAGGTTATCGAGCGTGAGCTTCTTCATCTGGTGGGTCGCATTACGGCCCTCGAAGCTCGGGCCCAAACCATACCCCTTCACCGTCTTCGCGATGATTACTGTCGGTTGACCCTTGTGCTCCACCGCGGCCTTGAACGCGGCATAGACCTTGCGGTAGTCGTGTCCACCGCGACGCAGGCGCCAAATATCGGCGTCGCTCCACGACTCGACCATCTTCGCGGTGCGGGGGTCGCGGCCAAAGAAATTCTCGCGAATAAACGCACCCGACTCGGCCTTATAGGTCTGGAAGTCACCGTCGGGGGTGCGGTTCATCAGATCACGCAGGGCACCCTCTTGGTCGGCTTGGAGTAGAACATCCCATTCACGACCCCAGATGACCTTGATGACGTTCCATCCGGCGCCCCGGAAGTAGCTCTCGAGTTCCTGAATGATTTTGCCGTTACCGCGCACCGGACCGTCAAGACGTTGAAGGTTGGCGTTGATGACGAACGTAAGGTTGTCCAAGTCGTCGTTCGCGGCGATGTGTAATGCCCCGCGCGACTCGATTTCGTCCATCTCGCCATCGCCCAAAAACGCCCAGACGTTTTGGTCTGAGGTGTCCTTGATACCCCGGTTGTGCAGGTAGCGGTTGAGTTGTGCCTGATAAATCGCGTGAATCGGGCCCAGACCCATCGACACGGTCGGGAACTGCCAAAAGCCTGGCATCAACCTCGGGTGCGGGTAGGAGCTAAGGCCCCCGGTGTGGTGAGACTTTTCCTGGCGGAAGCCCTCCAACTGGGCTTCGCTCAGACGACCCTCCAAGAAGGCGCGAGCATACATTCCCGGTGCGGCGTGGCCTTGGAAGAACACCTGGTCGCCACCGCCGGGGTGGTCAGGGCCGCGGAAGAAATAGTTCTCACCGACCTCATAAAGGGAGGCAGAAGAGGCATAGGTAGAAATGTGGCCGCCCACTGACACGGCAGGGCGCTGCGCGCGGTGGACCATAATCGCGGCGTTCCAGCGAATCCAGCTGCGGTAGCGACGCTCCAGTTCCTCGTCGCCGGGGAAGGCCGGTTCGTTTTCCGGGGCAATGGTGTTGATGTAGTCGGTCGTGGGCACCATCGGCACGCCCAAGTGCAACTCTTTGGATCGCTTGAGCAGCGACAGCATGATTTCTCGGCCACGCTGGTGGCCAGAGGTGGCCACCAGGTTGTCCAACGATTCTCGCCACTCGGCGGTTTCGGTGGGATCCGAATCCATCGGAGTGAACGAATAAGGGTCTTGATCGTTGACAGCCATCGGTGACCTTTCCGGTTGGGAGAGTTCTCCAAAAGAGATACCGCCAGCTGGGGGTCGCCCGTGGCGGCGGTGTTTCAAGTCTAGACCCGACAGGGGGTTTTCGAACCAGCTATCCGTCGCCACCAGCGGCGACGGGCGGTATACGATTGTGGGCGGGCTAGGGCCTGTAGCTCAGTTGGTTAGAGCGCCACGTTTACACCGTGGATGTCGGGGGTTCGAGTCCCTCCGGGCCCACTTTTTCACTCTCGCGAAGGAGTCGTTATGTCACACTCCGACGCTGAGCTCTCCGCGCTCGCCGCTGAATTGTTGGCAGCCAAGTCACAGCGACGCTATGCACGGCGGCCGTCCCACTCCGGCTACGCCCTCAGTGTCGACGAGGCATACGTCGTCCAAGCCCACCAGGTGCGAGCTTTAGAGCAATCAGGAGCAACTCTTCGGGCGTTGAAATTAGGACTCACCGATGAAGCCCAACAGCAGCGCGCTGGGTGGTTCGCCCCAAGTTTTGGCACCTTGACCGATCAGATGATCATCCCTGCCGGGGGCACTCTCTTAGTCAGTGCGGGTCTGCGCCCACGCGTAGAACCCGAGATTGTGGTGACCCTAGGAACGACACTCAGCGACGTTCCCACTTCTCGTGACCAACTGCTGGATGCAATTGCTGATGTTCGGGTCGGTATCGAAGTGGTGGATCCCCGCTATGACGATTCGGAATTTATCCTCACTGACGCGCTGTGTGACAACGCTTCTGCTCACGCCGGGGTCATCGCGACCGAAGGTTTTTCGGCCACAGAGAGCAATTGGGCGCAGGAGGAACTCACCCTCATCATTAATGGGGTTGAGCAGGTTCGAGGGGTGGGGGCCGCGCTCATGGGAGACCCGCTCACAGTGGTGCACGCGGTCATCGCTGAGCGTCTTCGACTCGGTTTAGCGGTGCCCGAGGGGCTCTCGATATTTACCGGAAACGTGGCGGGCAAGGCGGTACCGGTGGCGGCAGGAGACCTCGTCGAAGTAAGCGGGTCAACCTTGGGGGCGGTCGCACTCCACGTCGTGGCTTAGGCCAATAATTCCCACGCCAAGGCGATAAAGATCACCACAAAAATTGCTGGGGTGAGAAATTTCGGCACCCACAGCCAACCGGCAGAACCCTTCACCGTCTGGTCGTATTCGCCACCGGAGAGGTCCTGCGCAATATGTTCTGCTTCGCTCGCTGATTGAAACTGCACGAGCGCACTGAGAATCCCGCTTGCGAGGAGGATTCCTACGGCTGCTACCCGGGTCATTACAGAGGATTCAGCCAGCCCAAACTGCAACAGCGCAACGGTGGTGACCAGCAAGGTGGTTGGGGCAATTTGAGAGACAATGAGGTGAAGCCTGGCGCGCTGCCAGGCGCCAAATTTTTCACTCGAATTCATTCCCCGACCTTCCTGTTAACCGTGGCGACCTCGACCAGGGTAGCGGGCAGAACACAGAGAGGCCAGCCCATGTCTCACCCCCGTGCGGTGGCTGCGGTCATCATGGCCGGCGTGTTGTGGGGGACTACCGGCACGGTCGCCTATTTCATCGGTGGCGCCGTCCCGGCTTTGGCCACCGGTGCTGTGACGATGGGTGTGGGTGGCGCAATCTTGGCCATGATTGCCGGGCGCAGCGCGTGGCGGGCGATTCGCGATGTGCGGCTGCGAATCTGGATAATTCTGGGTGGCCTCGGTGTGCTGGTCTACCCACTGGGTTTTTACACCGGCATGGATCTTGCCGGGGTCGCCATAGGCAACATCCTGGCGCTTGGCACCGGACCCCTCGTCGGGGCCGTGTTGGAGTGGTTAGTCGACAAGCGACCTCCCGGTTGGGGCTGGTTTGTGGCCACGGGAATCGGCATTGTGGGGGTAGTCACTATCTCGCTGGCGGACCACGGCGGTACAACGGCGAACCCGTCGCAATTTGGTCTGGGTGTGGTGGTCGCGCTGATAGCCGGGGTGGGCTACGGGTTCTATTCCTATGCCATGGGCAAAGTGATCGATGCGGGGCACAGCCCGCTTGCCTCTGCTGGGTCAGTGTTTGGGGCAGGAAGCATTCCTCTGCTGTTAGTGGCGCTGTGGTTTTGGCCGGCACTGTCACACGCCGGCGAGGCGTGGTGGGGTTTGAGCTATCTCGTCGCCGGCCCCATGGTGCTCAGTTATGTTCTGTACTCCCGTGCGCTTCGACGCTTGAGCTCATCGTCGGTGATGACCATTGCTCTCACTGAGCCTGCTGCCGCGACGGAGATGGCCGTTGTGGTGGTGGGGGAACGCTTCGACCTCGCCGGCGCCATCGGTCTCGCTCTTATCGCCATCGCCGTCGTGGCCAGTTCCTTCACTGGTTCCGTGCGAAACACACCAGATTCGACCTAAGGTTAAGGCTATGACTGAGGCGAATGAGCCCACTGACGGGACGACCAACGACGATCGGCCACGACGCTCCACCTACTCGCCGGCCGAGGTCGAACAAGACGTTCCACTCAACCTCGGAGAAGAAACCATCGAGGCTCCCCGCGTAATGCCAGCACCGATTCCGACGCCAATCATTCAGGGACCCTCAATCCCACCGGCTCCGGTGCGTAGTTCGTTGTCAGACGAGGACATCATGTCCCAGATGGGCCACGGGGGAAACACCGAAAGTTTGATTGCTGCCTTGCAAGAGCAAATGGAGATTCGCAAGCGCGAAGACGAAGAATTTGAGACCTGGGAGACGCTTGTTCGTCAAAGCGTTGACGAAGAAACCGCGGAAGCGGCAATAGCCCAGGCTCGAGTCGAATTCGGTGGTCTCCCCACCGTCGCGGTGCCCATTGTGGAGGCGGAACCGGAAGTCGTTCAGGAGCCCGAAGTTCACGCCCCCGAGGTCGAGGTGACAGCGCTCCAAGACGAGCCTCCCGCTCTGGTAACCCCGGCGGAACCAGAGACGCTGCAGTCAGAGGAAATCGTTCTTCCCCGATTTGGCGCTCGCCCCGAAGCGGTCACCGTCGAGTCCGAAGCGGCCGCGCAAGAGGCAGAGCCGGAAGAGCAGGGCGATTTTGAGAAGCTCCTCGTTGATCCCGATGCCGTGACACCCCCGACGGACGCGTGGCCGTTGGCTAATTCTGTGGAGGCCCCCGAGCCTGCACCCGTGGCCCCACCCGTTGCCGAGGAAGTGGCTCCACCAGCACCAGAACCCGAACCGGAACCGGTGAGCTCGGCCCCCCAATCTCTGCCAATCATCACTCCGCAAAAGGAGAGTGGACTTGCTCCGGTGAAGCGCTTTGGTTTTGACCACGTGGGGGAGCAGGTAACGCCCTATACCGCCAGGGTCGACAAGACGTTGCAGTTGTTTTGGGCCTGGTGGGCAGTGGGTTCCCCTGTTGTCGCGCTGCTTTTGGGCGCCTGGCTTGTCGATACGGGTCTGAGTCTGGGCCAGGCGATTGCCGCCTCGGTCGTGGGTATTGCCCTCGCATCAATCCCGGTGGTCTTCGGTACCATCGCGGGTATTCGCTCAGGGCTTCCCACCCTCATGTTCTCCCGCTCGGCCTACGGTCTCGCCGGAAACGTGATTCCTGCGATCGCGATGGCGCTCGTTCGCCTGTTGGTCGCGGCCGGGTTTATTTGGGCGGCCACGTGGATGATGTCGGGCATCTTGATTGAGTCGAATTATTGGAATGGTGAGACCGCCATCATCAACGTCATTATGGGCGCGGTATCGGTCGTTATTGCTGTGGTACTCGCCGTCGTGGGCCGAGGAATCATTCAGCTCACCCTTTGGGTGTCTGCCGTACTGGCCACGTTGGGATTGATGGGGGTTGTCCTTGTCACTGCGGGGCCAATCAGCAGTGCTGCCTTCGGTCGCCCGGGCGCGGGAATCGATGCGGTAATCGCCGGTATCGCCATGGTGATGAGTGTGTTCTTGGTGGTGTGGGCTCACGCGGGCTCTGACATGGCACGCTTCCACGTGCCCTATGGCACCGCTGCCGCGAGCTCCGTTTCGGCTGTGGGCGCCGCTGTTCCGCCCCTGATTCTCCTGGGCTGGGGCGCTCTCTTGGGTGCGTCAAACGATGAATTCCGTGCGGGGCTATTCGACAACTTCTTTGACACCGTGTTGGAGCTCGCTCCCGATTGGTATGTCATCCCGGCCGTGTTGTTCTTGGGCCTTCCCTTAGTCGCTCTCGCCTCGATGAGCCTTCACTCATCGGGCTATGCACTGATGAGCCTCGGAGCAAAAATGCCCCGCTACGTCGCGGTCAGCATCGCCAGTGGCGCAGTCGCCTTGGGCGCACTCGCTGTCATCGTGTTCGTTCCCACCATCACCGACTACCTCAGCGACATCCTGCTGGTAGCTGGCGTGATCGTGGCGAGTTATGTGGGGGGTGTCACCGGGGAAATGGTGACCCGGCGCGTGCACCTCGACGCATCGTTACTCACCGGTCAGGCCGGGCATTATTTCCGCTGGCGCGCTGCGCCAGTCATCGGATTTATCGTCGCTCTTGTCATGGGCTTTGGGTTGGTCGAGTCGAGCAATGGTTGGAGTTGGCTCGGATTCGTCGGCACTGCCCTCTCACAAACGGGAGTGGGTAGCTGGAATATGGGACCGCTCATCGCGCTTCTCATCAGCTTTGCGTTTACCGCCCTCGCGGGTATTAAGACCGGTGTGAGCTTTGGTAATCAGAAAGCCCGCAGGGCGTGAGTAACGCCCACCCTCTCGGTGAGGTAATCGAACAGCTCGATGAGCTGTGGCCACCAGCGGGTGCGGAAGAGTGGGACGCCGTGGGCCTGGTCGTCGGCGCACGATCGCAGGACGTGACCCACATTCGCCTCGTCATCGATGTCGTGCGCGCGACCGTTGATGAGGCCATCGCCGACGGCGTTGACCTTCTCGTGGCGCACCACCCGCTCTTGCTCCGAGGTGTCACCTCGGTTTCTGAAGACACCTATAAGGGCGCCCTCGTCGCAGACCTCATTCGCGCCGGAATCGGCCTCTACTCGGCCCACACCAACGCCGACGCGGTTGATGTGGGAACCTCTGAAGTTTTGGGTCGAGCCCTGGGTCTTGGTGAGATGGCTCCGATTACCCCCGGCCTGGATGACCACAGCGGAATCGGCAGAGTGGGGGAGCTTAGCCAGCCGATGAGACTGTATGACCTCGCCACGTTGCTAGGTCGCCTGGTACCGCAGTGCGCCAGCGGCATCCGCGTGTCCGGTGATCCCGAAGCCATGGTTCAGCGGGTGGCACTGTGCACGGGCGCTGGGGATTCCCTGCTTAGCCACCCTGTGGTGTCCTCCTCCGATGTGTACATCACCGGCGACCTGCGCCACCACCCGGCAAGCGAAGTGCAGCAGCAGCGTCTGGTGTCTGGCGGACCCGCGTTGATTGACGTGGCGCACTTTGCCTCAGAGTGGTTCTTTCTCGATCAGGCCAAGAGCGAATTGGAGCGGCGTCTGCCGGGTGTCACGGTGAGTGTGAGCGACATTGTCACTGACCCGTGGGATTTCGTCATCCACCCCAGCTAGCGCCGAATAGACTTTTCGTCACGACGGACCAGGAGTGGTGATGAAAGCCGAACCCGCAGATCAAGCGAAATTACTCGACCTGCAAGAGCTCGACAATCACTTGGCCCAGGTGAATAAGAAGGCATCCACGCTTCCCGAGGCCGTGGAGTTGGAGCAGCTCAGCCAGGAGCTCTCGAGTGCGAAAGACACGCAGCGCGAAGCGCTGGGAGCCGTCGACGAGCTCAAGGCGGAGCTGAAACGCTCCGAATCTGACGTGGAACTAGTGGAAGCGCGGATTGCGAAAGACGCCGAACGACTCGACCAGTCCACCTCGGCCAAAGACGCTCAAGGTCTTGAACACGAACTGGGGAGTCTTCGAGAGCGACTCTCAGCGTTAGAAGAAGTCGAACTGGCCGTGATGGAGCAGTTGGAAGCTGCTGAAGCAACTCTCTCCGGTGCGGACCAGGCCGTCACGGAACTGATCAGCCGCGTGGAGGAAGCCACCGCGGCGCTCACGAGCGCTAGAGCGGCGCTCGAAGAAGAATTCCAAAACACCTCACGGCAGCGAGCCGACCTTGTGGCCACTCTGCCCAGCGATCTGGTCGCCCTGTATAAGCGCCAGCGGGAGCGATACGGCTTTGGGGCGTCCCACCTTCGCCGCAGCATCTCCTCGGCGAGCGGTGTGGCCCTCACAGAATCAGACCTCGCCGAGGTGCGTAATGCGGCACCA
>Ga0181556_1004466_pt1 | contig 11360 bp, 10 predicted proteins | sample 011ome_14_FD_148651 | JGI IMG/M metagenome (GOLD analysis project Ga0181556, IMG submission 148651) | Coastal salt marsh microbial communities from the Groves Creek Marsh, Skidaway Island, Georgia - 011505AT metaG (spades assembly) | ecosystem: Environmental > Aquatic > Marine > Intertidal zone... | reverse complement strand
TATTGTACTTATCAGATTTTCTTTTTTATCAGTGTCCTTGTTTACGCTTACGTATAATGTATCATGTAAATCAAGGATAAAATATGATGAATCATTCATTTCATTCCATGTTTTACATCCTAATTTAATGAAGTATCGAAAGCGTAACCTTCAAAAAAGTGGTATTTAATTGCGTAATGGCTTGCGCAAAAACATATATGATGATGTGATATGTATTTAATATTATTATTGAGTGCATTTATGTTCACATTATCTTTAGTGTCGTTTTTTATCTGCAAATTAATTTTCCCAAAAAATCTTTTGTATGAACACCTCTCTTTGTTAGAAGAGTGCATAGCATCATACATTCTAAGAGCAATTGAAATTAATTTTTCCGTTTTTATATTATTCATAGTTAAAATATTCTAAACTTTCTTTTGTCACTTCCTTTTCAATTTTTCTCTCCCTATTTTATAAAATGAATACTATTAATAATTCAAAAATATTAAGTGCATCTGTTTCAGTTTTATTTAATTACATGCTTTTTGCCTATCTTGATAAACTAGAAAAATGTCCATGTTCTACAAAAGGATATAATGGTCTTAAAGTAACAAAAGGTATGATCATTGTTAATTATATAATTATTTTCGGACTCCTTTTTGTACCCGAAATGCCAAAAACAACTGCAATATTCCTAACTTTTTACAACATAACTGTAGCCGTTTCCACATTTATGTACATGAAACACCTAAAGCAGTCCAATTGTAAATGTTCTGATTCTGTTGTTCGGGACTTTTATTATTATTATTATATGGTATTATTCCTTATTGACTTTATTTTATTATCCATGTTTAGTCTTGTCCTCTTGACCTCAATTGTAAAAAACTAATTGAAAAAACTTATATGTTTATATAATTATTTTTAAAAAATGTTTTTAGTTTTATTTTGTTACAAAAAAATGTGTTTGCAATTTACAAAACAGTGTAACATGTCTTATGAGTGGATTAAAAAACTTCCACAATATGTTCATCAAATTTGGTTTGATTTCAATGACACTTCAGTATTCACTCATGATCATTGTAAACTCGTCTCACATACTCAGTCAATGGCATTAAACTATGGCTTTAAATACAAGTTATGGTCATTGTGTGATGCAGAAGATTTCATAAAAAAGAAATATCCTTATTATTATAATTTTTTTAAATCACCTATTACTTTTAATATCATAAAATGCGACTTTTTTAGATTATTATTGATGTATCATTTCGGTGGTATATACATTGATATTGACTTTTATGTAATAAAGTCATTTAATGACCTTTTTACAGATCCCGATATTTTGTTTTATGATATTGACAATAGCATAGTAGAAGATAAAAACAACTGCAAGATTCTTATGTTTGAAGAATGGTATAATAGTTCCAATTTAGATGATAAATATTCTATTGAAGGTAGCTTTCACAATGGAATACTGTGTTCTGTATCAAAGAGAGAATCATTTTGGATTGAAATTTGTAACCACATTCAAATATATGGTAAAAATGTCAAAAACACACATGATGTATGGAAAGTATCAGGTACCAATAAACTAAAAAATATGTTTATTCAAAATAACGATAAAAAACATTTTTTTTATTGTAAATATTATGTAGCATGTCCATTTAGATGTGTATCAATAGCTACAGAAGAGATCATGGAATGTAAATCACCAAATGATAAACCTATTAACTCGAGCGAAAGCTATTGGATGTCATATACCTTATCCTTTTTAGAAAACTTACATGACGTTCGATTGTTCTTTGATTCATCAGCGGTTGTTTGTATAGACATACCTTCGGGTTCGTTATGGTTGAACAAAGTATAAGAGATTTACTCTAGATATTGAACACTACTTAAATTTTGCTGTAAATCATACATTTTACTTTGTAAAGTATCAATCTCATTTTCAATGTTTTTAATGTTTAAAGAGTTCTCTTCACTTACGTCCGTATATAAGAAATGACTTCTTATATCATTTTGTATATCAATTTGGTTTTTTTTTAAATCATTAGTCGAAGTTTTATTGTCTTGGACTTGAGCTTTTAAAGTTTCATTTTCAGTAGTTATATTGTTAATAATTTCATACATATTTACATCATTATCATGCAATTTTATTGTTGAAACAATATGATTTTTTTTGTTACGTATCACTCTAATAGCATTAAAAACGATTAATAAAAATAGAACAAAGAACAGTACAATTAAAAGAATAATGTCATACATTTTATACAATAGTATATATTTTTTTAGATGTAAGAGATGTGTGAAAATTTCATATCGTCTAATTTCCAATATTCTTTTGTATTATCAGGTAAACTTCTGCATATCAAAAAAGGAATCTTTCTTTCCTCAAATTCTTTTGTTGCAATTTTCTTGACATTACCTATTCTTATGGCCAAATCATGATCTAGATAACTTTTTGCACCGAGAGCTAATTGTTCCATACGAATCCCTATAACATTCGTTTTCTCATAGATGGTTAATATATTACTGGTTGTATTATTATTTGGATTATATTTCGATATAAAACCTTCATAGTTATCGATCTCTTTTTTGGATAAAATCTTTATTGCACTGTGAATACTATCAGTTGTTACATGTTTTGTTTCGAAAAACTGTTCCCTATTTGTTGTCATCGTATCGTTGTTAATGTTTTTTGGAAAACAAGAACCCGATTCAATTTCGTTTTCGGTTTTGATTTCGTTTTCGGTTTCGGTTTCGGTTTCGATTTTATTCTGTTTTTGCGCATTAGAAACATCTTTTTCACATTCTTCTTCTTCGTTATTTTCACATAAAGAGCTACGAATTCTCATAAGCTCGTCGGTTAAAAAACTATCTTTTGCAATTTTAAAACCCATTTCATCTTGATGACATTGCATACCCCGTTTCCATGAAGTGAGTTTTGCGTATTTTGTTGCTTTTAAAACTTTACACATGTACGGATTGATTACATTATCGAATTTCGAATGTAACGCTTTTTGTAGATCACTCTCTTTCACATCATATTTTTTTATATTCAACAATGATTTTATTTTAGATATATCATTATGACCATGTATTCCATCAAACATAAGATTTTCATACTCGTCTGGCATTTTATGATGTACAACAGATCCTAATAAAAAATGTTCAACAGATGCCCATTTTTTATTATCAATTAACAATCCGTTAATGCCCAATTTTGTGTTAACCATTATAAATTCGTTTGATAGCATTTTTCTCCAATTTGCAATCTTTCTTAACATAGAAAATACATTGTTTTTTTTATCACAAGGAGATATAATTTCCATTACACCTGAACCAGGTGGTTTGTCAGCGGAATTAGCGTTAAACATAAAAATTGTATCTTCTGACATTATTAAATTAGGATGAATGATAATATGGTATTGATACTTTACTTACTTTAATCTTTTAATTCAATTTTTTATACAAAAAAGTAAAACTGAGTAATTTATAATGATCACATAGCGCTAATTTTATCAACTTTTTTGAAATATTTGTAAAATTTTGATATTTTATTACGTCATATATACGTACTCCGTTCTTATCCGAATATCAAACATCTATATATAGATATCGCCTGTAAAAACATAGATACCTTTAACAAAGGATCACTTTACACTTATCCAAAAAAAAATTACACAAAAAAATGCCAAAACGCACTCTGGATTATGAAAAAGACACCCATGAAGTTTTAGAATCTCAAAGTGTACATTCACTTGCACGCACCATACGGTCCCTTCGAAGGACTGTACATTCATATGAACAAAAAAATCAACATCTCGAATACCAACTCCGTTTGACCTCTCAGAGATCTCTATCACCTCCCAAGAGAAAACCTGGCGAACATCATCAAACGCCGCAAGAGCAGCAAGAGCAGCAAGAGCCGCAAGTGCCGCAAGAGCCGCAAGTGCCGCAAGAGCCGCAAGAGCCGCAAGAGCAGCAAGAGCCGCAAGAGCCGCAAGAGCCGCAAGAGCCGCAAGAGCAGCAAGAGCCGCAAGAGCCGCAAGAGCAGCAAGAGCCGCAAGAGCAGCAAGAGCAGCAAGAGCCGCAAGAGCCGCAAGAGCAGCAAGAGGACGAAGGAGGAGGAGGAGGAGGAGGCGGCGCTCCAGATACAGTGGTTACCGAATATGATGACAGAAGTATCGTCTATATATATTGTGGACTTGAAGTAGCAAATCACCGAAAGCTCTTTTTCTTGACAAAGAGTACTACTGGGTTCTACAAAGTGATACGCACATACCTTTCGAGGCTTCAAATACCAAACAACGTATTCCAAACCAACTTGTTAGATACGGATCACAAGAACCTACAAGTCATTGAAGTGTTGAATACCAACAATGTTCATGGAGTTTCAGTTGAAATAGAACACATGCACAACACTAATAACTTCACAACCTGGTATCATATTCGTTTCGAAGAATTTGCAGATATTGATAGGTTGTATCGTTATTGGTACCCTAGTCGCTCATAGAAACAGTGGGAACAAAAATGAAAATAAATAAATATATTGTATAATTAAAAAAATGTGGTTGATGTTAGATGAAATTATTAAAAACCCGTCGAGTATGATAAAATATAAATTTATTATGAGAGTGATCGGGGCTTACGGTCTTATTCAGGTATTCGCACAAGATATTGGTATCCCTTCCGGATGCGATCAAGCTAGGTTTATGCATAAAATATATGTCCAAATAATTGTTTTTACATCCGTTGCATTTGCAGTTACTGATGATTTTTTACAATCATTTTTAGGAACTATGTTATATTTTTTTCTTAAATACACTCTATCATCTAATGTAACAAACGATGTATGCTTTCCTACCAAAATACAAATTGATAAATGTGGAGATGATCAATCATAATCATAATCATAATCATATATAAAAAAATCTTGAAACTATCAAATGTTTCATATTAATGTATTCAAAAAGAAACAATAAGTTACTTGAAAAATCAAATGGGTTGAAGCAAAGTAAATAACAGTGGCAGGATTCGAACCTGCGAGTGCTTAACACAAAGCAGCTTAAGTGCTTCCTCTTGGACCAGACTTGAGTACACTGTCATTTGCTTCAACTCATTTGATTTTTGTAAAAATAATTTTAGGGTAATCGACTATCTTATTACAAATACATTTATTGTATTACTTTTAAATCCTTTTTAATAAAGAATTCAATTGTATATATAAAAAAAATCCGTAGGGTTTGTAAGTGTTTTACCTTTTTAAATTGCGAAAATCTATTGGGGAGTTAGATGCGATAGCTTGTCCCATATGGTGGGATGGTTATAGACCACCTATTCATGGTGCTTTTTATTTGTTGACCGTAATTATTTTAGAAAAAAACACATCCATTATTCATAAATGTTTTGATAGCAAAATCTTTAAATTTTTGTCACATAAAAACAATGTGAAAAATATAAAAATAATTAGTTGGTATAAGAATGTTTTTAAAGCAGTTTCGTACTTTTACAAACGGATTGCCGACGAACAACCAAAGTAGAAATGCTTACAATTTACATTGGAAATATTTTTAAGTAATTTTTTTAGAATAATAGTTTATAATATGGAAACTTTATTGTTTAAGGAATCTCCATTACTATTTGTTGTAGTTACGGTATTTTTTGGGTTCATTGACATTTTTTTAAAGAAAAAAAAACTTTATACATTTGTTGTTTATACGATTTTTTTGTTATTTCTCATGTATTTTTATCGTTTTCCTGTTAGAGAAAACAGGTATCCATCGAATATTATGGTATCACCATGTGATGGAAAAGTTGTTCACATTCAAAAAATTAATTCAGTGACCACACATATTGTAGTGTCTTTGAATATATTTGATTGTCATGTTCAATGGTGTCCGATCAGTGGTATCGTTCAATCTGTCAAGCATAAAGAAGGTCGGTTTCATCCAGCTTACATGTTACAAAAGTCTAAATATAATGAAAGAACAGAAAGTATCATTTATTTACCACAAATAAATGATAAAATTAAAATAGTGCAAATTGCAGGACAGGTTGCTAGAAGAATCGTTACAGATGTAACACAAAAGGAAAAAATCCGAAGAGGTGATCGATATGGGATGATAAAATTAGGCTCAAGAGTGGATCTGTTTATTCCTCATGATAAAATCAAACTGTTAATAAACATAGGTGATCGATTATTGGGTAATAAAACTGTATTGGGTATCATTTTAAGTTAAAAAAAAATGTATTGAGTTATCAAGGTGTACATTTGTTTTTTGTATTGTTATTTTTCTAATCTTAATGTAATAGACAAAATATGATTAGTTCTGGTCAAACAGTAGTACCAAATCAATGGAATCATTTAGCCCTAAAATTAAAAAAATCAACAAACGAAGTATCTTTTTCTCTTAATAACAGTAATGTTTCGGTAAACAATGCAGATTTATCACTTTTTTCTTTTAATTCGGATGAATCATTAAAAATTGGTCATGATAGTGATGGTATAGCTAGTAACTTTTTAGGTGAAATGGACAATTTTACAATTTATAATAAAGTTATTTCTGATGAACAGATCGAAGATAATCACGCAACTTTTCCAATATTTCAGTTGGAAACTTCAGGCGATGCTAGCGTTTTAAAATCGGATATTACAATTGGTAATTCGGTAACCACAAATTCGCGAAATTATAATAACATACCAAATTCTGCATTTACTTTAGATGGCTCTTCTTCGTCACATATTGAAGTATCTGAAAAAGATTATAATAACTACAGTTTGAAACAGATGACATTCTCAACTTGGATCAATCCAAGTACATTAACTTCACAAAACACTCCTTTGTTGACTAAATCGTTGATGCAAGGTGAAATGCAAATTGGAATTAATAACGCAGGTAAGTTATATTTCAATATTAACAATAAAAAAATAGATGATGTTAGTTCCACCTACGATAAAATAACAAATGTGGTTAATACTAACGCAACCATACGAGCTACAACATTGACATATTATTATGTTATGGCTTTTCCGTATTCTAAATCACCCAAACAAAACATATTAGATATCATGAATGGGACAGCATCATCCAACGTTATCACTAATTCAATATCAACAAATACTGTTGTTGATTTATCATTGACTAATGTTGTATTTGACAATTTAACTCACAAGAGTTTCAACGTCGTTCCAAAAGTTCATATTTATTTATTAGTTTCTACTCATACACTTTCTGATCTTTTGCTTAATAAAAATACATTGATCATTAATAAAGACTATATCATTTCGGAAAGTATTGTAAATTTCGTTTCAAATGTGTACGAACCGTATGTACATATAAGCACCCTAGTCGTAAACACTGGTGGTGGTAGTGTTACCTTTTCAACATCAGTTTTTTCAAATAGCATATTCATTTCCAATGTAAAATATATAATATTTGAACAAAGTGTTGATCTTTCAGATATAAATACAGTGAAAACATTCATAAAAAATAATGGGACACTACTACCTCTTTCATCTTCACCGATTAATGCTTTGAAAGAGTTCACTGATATTGTTTATAGTGATAAAGCATTTACTGCATTAAACAGTCAAAGTGGAACAGCTAGTATATTAGAAGGATCAATTTACACATTAGCTGTTATGGCTACCTATAGTAATGGTGTATCCGCGTTTACTACAAAAAGTAGCACGTAGATTAGATAGCATTTTTTTTTGATTAAATATATACTTTTTTAATTATTTATAACTTATATGATAAATGAAAGACGATATTCAGATATTGCAAAAAGAAAACAAGATCTTGACAAATAAAATATTTGATTTACAAAATAAATATTTTTTATTAATAAATGATTTAAAAAACGAAAAAATAAAACGAATAGTAATACAAAAAGAGATAACAAACCTTTTTAGAAAAGAAACTTTATGTGAAGAGTTTATACAGACAAATAAACATAAGGATGCGATCGGTTTATACTCTGATGCATCTGTTTATCGTTTTTTCTCATTCATAAAACATAAATGGTATGATATAATTAATAACTATCAAATTTGATGTAAAATCCTTTTCAATGGATAAAATATATTGGATATTTGTTTTGGAAAATATATTACTTGTTTATCGTAGAATGATACTATAATTATAGTTATAATTGCAATGAGAACTAAAATGTATGATGTTAAATGAATATAGGTTTCTATTAGATCGTAATCATTATACGAATTTGAAGTATTGTTGTAAACACCACAAAAGGTTTCAAAATTTCCATTTTGACAATAAAGGTTGTTGCAAAATTGTTTCATACTATTTTTTAAATCGCTGCTTAATCCGTCAATATTGTCGATTGTAAAGCATGTTGCTTTTGTATAATCTTGGTACAATGAAAGTCGTTTGTTCATCTTTTTAAGATATTGTTCTTTTTCTAAATTAGCTCTCATAATTATTCTTTTTTTCTTATTTTCAGGATATTTGTGGAAATTTGATTCTGGTACAAATTCTTTCATAAAGGGTGAACCTTCTACACTCATTCCTTCTGATTGTCTATGAATGTTTGCATGATATGAGTAAGTCGGAACAAATTTAGAAATTCTTTCGCAAAAGAAAATACCAGGTTTGTAACCTTCAGGACATGATGAAAAAGGTACAATCAGTAATCGATGATTTTCATTTCCCTGTTCATAAGAAGGTGTCATAAACCAATTACGAATATCTTTCTCATTTGCAATTAAGTATTCATAAACTATTTTATAAGCTTTTCCTTGAAAAATTGAAATGTCAAATAATCGCAATATTTGCATAATTATAAGATAATACAACAGATACACAACCGCAACTATCATATAGGTTAAAATAACTACTAAAGCAAAAGTACCTGTTACGATTTTTATGATATCGACAAACGATAAAACTATTACAACGAACATAATAAAAACAGAGACAAGTAATCGGATAATAGCAACCGGGTTCGTAATAAGTTTTAATATACCAAAAATTAGTTTAAATGCACTTATGACAATCATAAATGGTTTAGCTATAGACTTACCAATTCCTTTGATAAATGTTGATACAAAGGGTTCTACAACATTACCAGATATGTCCCTGAACTCTTCTTTATCATTGACAAACTTCTCTAATATGTCAGATATTTCATGATCCTTATATCCTTCTAATGCACTATTGATTGTATCTTTGATATATGTCGATAGATTCTTTCGAATCCAAGTAAAGTAATCACGAGCCTTTTGTATTAAATCAATTAACGAAGTTAAAATAAAATTGTCATATTTTTTATGCAAATTTATTTTTTGTTTCGTAAATAATTGAGGTAAGCCTTCAAGAAATTCTTTTATATAAAAGCTTATCTTGTCAAAAATACTTTTAAATATATTATTGTAATATAGGTTGAGTCTTCCTTTATCTACACTGTGTTTTGTATCATAATATAATAATTTTGGAAACTGGTCTGATAACGATATATGTAACCTATACAACGATGTAAATGCATTTTTTATATCTGTACTATTTTTTCCTGATTTTAAGAAAGTATATGCTTTTCTTACTACTGAATGATGTTTATTAAAAAGATATAGATTTGTTATTTTGTGATACTTTTGCATAACATCCTCTATAAAAGAAAAATCTTTCATAAGAAGACCTCGTCCATATTCACTTTTGAAATCAAAAAGTAGTTTTTCAAATTCGTATTTATTTTTTTTTTCAAACAAAGTGTTTTTGGTTATATAATTGACAAAGTTTCTTGACAAGAAATTGGTTATTTCTGTATCTTTCCTGTATCTAGCTGATAAATCATAAAAATAATTTTTAAAAAAACTCTCATTTGTTTCGAAAAAACTGTTTAAAATTTCGTCATTATATTTTATTAACAATTCATTTCTTGATAAGTCATCATATATCTCTTTATTGAACTGATTCATTGTTTTTTGTACGAAACTTTCATCATTTTTCTTCAACATTGAGTCATCTATCTGGTCAATAACTTTATTAATTATCATATGAAAAAGGCTTTTATATTCTTCATGAATTATGGTATTATCTATTTTTTGTGGGAGTTCACCATCACCTTCATTATAGGAGATTATATCAAATATAGTCTCAAAAAATGAACTATCATACGGGATTATACTACCGTCTGTTAAATAATCAATTTTAATTTCGTTTTTTTGTAAAGATGGTGATATGTTAATATTTTTGTTATATTTGTCTTTTGCCTTTTTAACAAAGTATTTAATGTTATCTTCATACTCATAATCTGAATAAAATAGTTGATGTTGTATTTTAAGATTGGCAAAATTATTAGAAACAAATATAATCAAATCAAATAATGCGTATCTGCTTTGAGCATTTCGTTCGTATATATTTTCATCATCATGAATGGTAACAAAAACCCATGTTAATTTATCTTGAAGTTTTTCTTCCATATCTGATACATCCTTAAGAATATTGATATCGTCATGAAAGACCGCATCAACCTTTTGTTTCAATTGATTTAATATGTCTTTTTGAAATGATTGACCGAGTACCAATTGAATGTCTTCAACGGATAGGTCGCTTACACCTATTTTATAAAGATTCATGATATCTTCGCTAAAATTTTCTGTCCAATATAAAACTTGAGATCGTAGATCGCTGTTATATGCAAAAAGGTGAGGCATTTTGAATTTATAATCTGATGTAAAATACCAATAAAGTAATATGAATACAACCATAATAATTAAAATAGACAAGGGATTATTAAGTATAAGTGTGGATACTGCGGAAGTTATCTTTGTCCCAATGTCATCCATTCTTTTATTGTAAATATTTAATTCTCATAATAAAATTATTTGCGCTTTTAGTCAGTTTATTTTTTAGCATAATTTAATTTTCCTTTATTCAATTAAAAAAGTTTTTAATTTTTAAAATGGCGACTGAAGACTATTCAGCGATTAACATTCATCAAAAATACTCTACAGCGGCTACTGCTTTGAATTCAATTTTGACTAATAGCATTATTACAATGCCTGATCATTTACAACAAGATGGTGTTGATACAATATTAACATTAGGTTCTACAGGTGATATTCAGTTTTTGGTTCAAGGATATGATAATATGGGAAGAATGTCTGTTGATGAGGATAATGTCTTGAACTTTTCGAGTAAAGATGTTTTGTGGATAAGTGGAAACGATGCCAGTAAAACTGTCGGAGTATCTAGAACTACTTTTACCTACGATTCGTATCAAGGTAAAAACATAATCGACGCAGGTCATCATCAATTACCAGATGGGTTGATAATGAAAAAGAAATTTGAGATGGATGCAAGAGTTACAAAGTTCACAGGTAGTGCTCAGGTTGGAGGAGATATTATCACAAATGGACA
>Ga0181556_1004457_pt1 | contig 11376 bp, 16 predicted proteins | sample 011ome_14_FD_148651 | JGI IMG/M metagenome (GOLD analysis project Ga0181556, IMG submission 148651) | Coastal salt marsh microbial communities from the Groves Creek Marsh, Skidaway Island, Georgia - 011505AT metaG (spades assembly) | ecosystem: Environmental > Aquatic > Marine > Intertidal zone... | reverse complement strand
GGGGCAGAGGAGGTGGGCGTGGGGGGAGAGGGCGGGGGCGACCAAGTGGGGAGGGGGCGACCAAGAGGGGGAGAGAGCAGGGGCGACCAAGTGGGGAGGGGGTGACCAAGAGGGGGAGAGGGAGACCAAGAAAGGAGCCAAGGGACCCCGGCATCGAGCAGGCGGAGGGGGTGCGGGAGACCGTCGTCGGGGTGGGCAAATTTTGCCTATACCCGAATGGCAACCCCACCCTCGACACAACCTTCCGGGTGGACTACCCGAAACTGCCTGGGATGGGAGGGGCGACGGTCACGTTTCACCAGGAGGTTGAGGTGCAACTCCTCCTCGAACACGAGAACCTATCGGAGGAAGTCAGGACCATGATCAGACACAGGTTGCTCGAAGTCAAGACCGAGCTGGGGTCACTTCAAGAGTTGTCCGATAAATTTTAATAAACTTCTAACTTTTCTATCTTTTCAATTCTGTCTCTACTCTACTATGTGAATCGAATAGTTGGTTTTAATACGTGAAAAGTTGTATTATTACCAGTTTTATTTTTTGAATTTCGATGCATCGAATGGCGTACGATTTTTTTCCTTGTTCTGCTTATTTTCCTCCATCCATTTGTTCAGTTCCTCTCTTCCAATCTTATCAAGATGCCAATCAGACTCTTCTACAATTTTCCACCGTTTTCCTGGACTTTGGCACAATTTGTAAACATTTGCTTTTGATAGTCCCTTTACATTTTTCTCTTTCCCCCATGCAACTATCTCCTCAATCGATCCAAATCTACCAACGTCTTCATCAAATGAAAATAACCTATAAAATATCAGGGCATTCTTTCCTGCAAACATATTCCTAATGTCTTCTTCGTCTTCTTCGTCAGCGTTCCCATCAAGAAGGTCTTCCTCATGTTCAGAAAAATCAGAGTCATCGCCAATTTCTTCCTCATCATCATTCATCCTCATTTTTTCAGCGACTCGCGAAAATTATTTTCACGCAAAAAAATTCTCAAAAAAAAGCCCTGGAACCCTTCTCTCCTCTTCCCCTCCAGCGAAATTGTGATGGACCCCTGAAAAAAAATTCCACCCTACCCCCCTCCCAAAAATTTTAAAGCCCTTTTTTTGAGAATTTTTGTGCTCAAAAATATTTATCTCCGTCCCGCGATTATCATTTTTTAGCAAAATTTGTCTCAATTTCAAATTTCAAATTTCAAATTTCAAATTTCAAATTTTATACACCCTCTTTTTTTGAAAAAATTTCGTGGAACTATAGGCAGTTAAAAAAATAAATAAGATGCTGTCGGGTGGTGGAATATTTATATTTCCGATGGGGTCCTCGATAAAAAAAATTGTCCTCTCCAGTGGGTTACGTTCCTTTATCAGCGAGAATAATTTAACAATATACCCTCATTTTTTTAAAAAAATCGTGGAATTATAGGGAGTTAAAAAAATAAAAAAGATGTTGTCGGTCCGATGACCCCAGGAACCCGAAAATTTTTCATTTCGCAACAGGGCTCTCTGACGTCGCGCGTCATTTTCAGCAAAAAAAGTCTTTGTAAAATATACGACTGGTCATGATGTTTATCGATCTGAACTGGGAGGGAACCTGGATTATGACAATAAAACATCATGTTCACGAAGTGGAGGATGGTCTCCACATGATAAGGTGTTCCGGTACGGTAGAGGGACCTAATTTTTTCGATAAATTTGATTATGAATGCGAAAAATACATGGCTCCCTCCGGTGACCCCCAGGGTCCACATTCCCTAAATATTAGATATGGAGGATGTTTACCAGAATATATCGAAACAAATGTCGCGGACAACCTAAATGAAATAACCGATCGGTGGGTTCAAGATAATTTTATATAACTATACCACGATGGTGGTGGAATTCGTAATTCTGTCCGGGTTTTTGATAATTTCTGCATACACAACTATCACGCTGTGGAGAGATCACTGCGCCGTCAATAGGGTCTCAGTCTCAACATGACATGATAGGGCTAAGTTTTTTGAGAATTTTTTTGCTCGAAAACATTTTTCGCGATTCCCTGAAAAACAATTTTTAGCACAAAAATTCTCAGAAAACAAATATAAGTGAAATTAAAATCACTGAAAGACGATTTCAATGCGTCTTTCCGTGATTTATTAGCGTATTATTTATGTGCTCTCGGGGGTCTCGTTGGCGAGCTTGGAAGTCTCGGCGGCCGTCACATCGTCGCTGCGGTCGAAGACCACGTTGAGGAGGATCTTGGTGTACCCGGCGACGTGGGGGTCGGCCTCCGTTCCAGCGTGGCTGGAGGGGCTCTCCATGGTGTTCAGGGAGGTACCATCGCGGAGGGTCATTGTGAGCTTTGTCTTCAGGACGAACTGAAGGACCACGTCAATCTGGTTGGCGTTCGCGGGGTTGACCAGGTTATCCATGTAGGCCAGCTTGAGCATGTCACCCTGGCTGGGGTTGGCACCCAACTGCACCACCTCCCAGGGGCGCTTGTCTGTGGTGTTGTCCTCACCCAGGTAGGCCACCGTGCGACCCACGCCGGCATCGTTGCCGAGGCTGGCGGGGCACTTGTCGAAGATGGCCAACATGATCTCGTGACCCAGGGGGCGAGACGAAGGGAGCTGCTCATCGAACACCTTGTCGAGGAGATCCTGCATGTTCATGCCGAACGCCTCCGACACCTCGTTGGAGTGAAGGAGGGAGTTGACCGACACAACCGACCCGACCGTGGTGGTCGAGCCCTGGAGCGCCATCTTGAGGAGGTTGATGTAAGAGTCGTGCTCCACCAGGATGCGGAGGAGGTTCTCGTCCTGGGCGTTGTTGGGGAACTGGGCCGAGAGGGCGCGGGCGATGGCCCCCACCAGAAGGTTGTCGCTGTTGTACCCGGTGGCCGTCAACAGGTTGGTCTCCAAGTTGGAGGCGAACACGACATCCAGATCCTGCGCGAAGCTGTGGGTCCCATCGTGGTTCACCAGGCCGGTGTAGACGACGTTGCCTGTCAGCGAGTCGAGGTGAATCTTATCGGCGCCGGTATCCACCTGGGCGAGGAACTTCACACCCTTGCACTCGGCGGGCATCAGACCAATGACCTCCGACAGGCCCTCCACGGCGGCGTTGTAGTTGAAGTCGAATGACTTGATGTTGGCCACGGCGGCGGCGTTCTCCTTGGTGGAGGGCGCCTGGTAGGTGCGGACCGACTCCAGGTGGGTGGTGTCATCCCCCCCACCGATGACCTGGAGGAAATCGTCGCCGGTGGCGATGGCGGCGTAGCGGAGGTAGACCCCGTTGATCATCTCGATCAGGGAGTTACGCTTGGCATGGACATCGACCACGTACTCGATGGCGGCGAGATCCGCATCGAAGTTTCCAAGATCGCCGGCACGGGCGTCGGCCGCAGCGGCCTCGATAGAGAAAGTACCTGAGTAAAAGTTAAGGCGTTCGCTCATGGGTGTTGTTGTACTCTGAGACAAGAAAATTAATTTTCGGGGGGTACATCACTGTCGGGATTTTCAGAGGAACTTGAGGTCCACGGGGAATCTGTCGATTCCACGGACATCGTGGTGGCCGAGGAGGATCCCGGGAGGATCATGCGGGCCAGGTGATTCTCGTCTCCTGATGATTCTGAGGTGGAGGTCTCCAGGCTGTCCAGGGATTCGACCGTCCCCGAGGAGCTCGAGGAGGACGACGAATACACCCTCGCCGGGTCGCGGTCGCTGGAGGCAGAGCTGGACGAGGAGGAGGTGTACGGGGAGTCCTCCGACTCCTCACTCATCGTCGTCGCCGAGGACGATCCCGCCTGTATGATCCGGGGGAGCCCCGTCTCGTCGCCGGACGATGCACTGGTCGACGTCGCCGGACTATCTGCAGATTCCTGGGTGACACTCGTGGTCGATATGAATTTGGACTCACTGCCGGAACTCGAACTGGAGGAGCTGCTATTCGAGGCAGAGGACGTGAGTTTCCCAGATGAATTCGACGAGGATGCGTTGGTGGAAGATCCGGAAGAGAAGTAGTGCAACCTGGTGACGAGGAGGCTGGGCGGCAAGAGTTCGTACAGGGGCTTTCCGGTCAAGATGGACTCCCTGATGTATGGCTCCAGCGCCTCCTGGACGGGGGCGTCAGCGGGTTCAATCGAAATCTCTGCGGGGACGACGTGCAGCGCCTTCCTCATGTCGAGCTTGATTGTCTCAATCTCCTTCCTGTGAATTTCTGTGATTTCAATGAGCTGGGCTTTGAAACCCTTCTTCTGTTGAATTCTCACAATCTCTGACGCCCTATATAATTCCTCGAAGAGGTCGTGGTAGTCCATGACGTCCTGGCGGATGTAGTCCACCATCCCCTCCAGCACCGACAATTTCTCTCGGTGTTCCACGAGATCCGTGATGAGAAAGTTGGACTTGTGAATCGTCTCGCACGGCTGGGGTTCGCCCGAGCCCCCACCGGGACCCATGGCGAGGACCGAATCGAGCTTCGTCATCACCTGGTTGTGATTTCGCTCCTCCGCCTGCAAGAGTCCGTCCAGCCGCGTGATGATCTCGTCGAAACCCTCCCCGGATCCGCCCCCTCCGCAGCAGGTCTCCAGATTATCCAGCTTCAGGAGGATGTCGTCGTCCGCGTTCTGCAGGGAGTAACCGATCCTCAGGAGCTGCTGCAGGGTTCCGGAAATGTCGTCCACACCTCCCTGGGTGGGAGGGAAATACTTGACGTTCAAATTGACCCCCGCGTGAGATAGACTCATACAATAAAGCACGTATTTTATTCTGAGAGGGGGTCGAAGTCCACCAGGGGATTGTCGTCGAATTCCAGGGTGGTCAGCTCGAGCTCCAGGGACCACGGCACCCCGTTGAAATCGTAGGCGTACTCCTCGTCGACCTGGACCGCCTTGAAATTGAACGTCAGCCTGTCCAAATTCTCGATCCGTCCCCTCAGCCTCCGGTCAATTCGATAGGGTCGCTGGACGAATTTGATGTCCTCGTCGAAGGGAATGTGCACCTGGATCAGTCGACTGGTCCCGTCCCAGTACACCACCTCCTTCACGTCAACGTTGATGTGGAGGTGCTTCATCATGTTGACCCTCTTGGGCATGGAGGTCGTCGTCATGCCCGACGTGCCGGAGGTCGGATATCCCGCCACCTTCGCCTGGTAATACGACGTCGCGCGGTTGTTGATATAATTTTCCGTCATGATACGTTCGTAGGGGTATCTGACGGAGGTGTCGTTGATTTCCACCCCCCTCCCGTCGATGTTGCCGTCCAGCTCGACCGCCTCGTCCCTCCCGGCCCCCAGTACCAGGTGACACGAATTTACCACGTCCCCGAAGGGGAGGGAAAAGAGGAGGTCGGGGTCCGCGGTGTGACAGAATATCACCTTCCTGAGCAATGAATCGTAACCCGCGACGAACTTAAAATTCGTTGGGAACGTGAGGGAATTTCCTGCACCCGACTCGTCCAGGAAATAGAGGGAGGGGGTGGTGATGACGTCGTACAGTTTGTCGTTCAATTCAATAATGATATCCAGTATGTTGTCGTATTCTCCCTCCGTCAGGGTTATCTCGGTGTAGAACGTGGTGCCCCCGGTCTCCACGCGGAGGGGGAACGTGTCGTTATCCCTCTTCACCCGATACGTGGATTTCGGAATTGTCGCCGACAATATCTCGACAGACTCAACATTTTTTAAAATCCGAGGGAGTTTGTAACAAAACCCGTTCTCGTCCGACACTACTGACACGTAGTGTTTCAGGCGGGTAATGTTTCGACTCGCCAGCTCGTCGCCCGAGAGGCCCCACGAGCGAGCCAGCTGGTGGACATCGTTTATCCTCTTCGGGGGTTCCTCCGGTACCGGGGGGGCGGGGGCGGGGGAGGGGGTCGGTGCCCCGCCCTTGAAGTTCTCTTTGCGGGGAAATAGGACCCGCCTCAATCGAAGAATCACGAGGATTCCCAGTATGGCAATCACCCATTTCTGGTGCTGCATTTCAAACTAATATTTGCAAGTAAAATTTTTTCTCACTAATTTTCATGGAGAACGTCCTCAAGGAGACCGACCTCGAAAAACTTTATCGATACATTCTCCTCAACAAGGAGAAAATCGAATACGGACATACATCAGATGGTGACAATAGCAGCAACATCAGTCTATTCTCTGGTGCAACGAACACCACGCTAGATTCATCCATAGGAACACCCGTCACGTATGAAACGGTCCTCGCCATGAAGCATGCCATCCTAAACAAACTGGAAAACCTAAAGAATGAGATTACCACGAACCTCGAATCCCTCAACACCATCTACTGCATATGTGAGAATGACACCCACACCCACACTTAAAAAAAAATATGTATCTAATATCAAATGAGTTCTCGTACGTTTACGGTTGTGAAGATCCGCAAGCCGGGTCAGAAATCTTCAGTCACGTCCATCACATCTGAGGGGGGTGGTCGGTATGTGTCAGCATCCCCCCAGGCCGCCGCCAAGAAGGCATTCAGTCGCGCCTGCTCCGCGAAGAGGATCAAGGGGCAGTGCACCCTGGAAGTCACCATCAGGGAGACGACGGCTGGCTCGGGTGGAAAGCAATTCAGCTATAAATTCAAGCGCGTCAAGCTCCCGGAACCCGTCGTCATGCCGGGGGGTTTCTCGTTCAAGTACAAGATCGAGACGGCGTGAGGAAATAAGTTAAAAAAAATTCACGCCTAGGTGTAAGGCCATGATCGAATACCTCGGGAACGCGACGAACTTCTCCGACCCCGACATGTTCGAATACGTCATGGACGCGACGAACTTCTCCGACCCCACCTACCTGGAGGAATCGGACTCCGACTCCGGGTCGTACCTCGCGAGACCGATCGTGGCGTTCTTGATTTATACCGCGCTTAACTTCTTCTAAAAAAATAGTTAACCTATCATATAATGTCACCATGCGGAATGCCCACCAGGACGGGAGGGTCATGCAAACTTCCTGGGAATCCCACGTGTCGACATCATACAGAACCAGATAATACCGACTGTTCCATATGCCTCCACAGCCTGGGCCACACCCGGAACACCGAGGAGCTCAGGTGCGGACACAAATTCCACAAGCGATGCATACAGCAGTGGCTCAGGAATTCCTGCCCCCTGTGCAGGGCCCCCACCGCCGAACCCCACTACAAGATTACCATCGTGATTGAAAATATGGAAAATGGGAGGGTGGCGAGGTCCCGCCTGCCCCCCGACATTCTCGCCAGCGTGGGGGAGAATATCAATAGGATTTTTGGAATTCCCCTGGAGGCGGGGGTCAACATGGTCACGGAGATAGACCTGGAGCACGACATACTGGAGAACCTGATGAATACTCTCGGACAGCTGGGAATCGATGCAAATAATATTAATCTACCTCAATAGTAGGAACCCCATGAAACTCATGAAGATGTCGGGCAGTGAACCCTGCTACTATCCGGACAAATGGAACTCGGGAAATCTAATACAATATTCGCATAATTGTTATGCATATGCCCTCAATCAGCTGTTCCCCATTGCCAGGACGGGGGGGAAACCCCAACCCGGGATGATAGGATTTGGCAAACCCGCCGACAAGATTACGTGCCCCACGATGCACAAGTACGTCATGAGCGACCAGACGCCGGGTATCATGATACCAGTTAAGCCAAGTGACAAACTCAAGCCCTGCAAGGGGGGGTATTACAAGATGTACATGATGGTGAATGGCCAGGGGGAGGATTTTCACTTCGCCAGGGCAGACAACACTGGATACTGGTCCCACAAGCCGGGATCCAGCCTGGTCACGAACACGGACGCCAGCGGGAAAAAGATAAGCATGCCCCACAAGGCAAACTGGAATTATTCCCGGGCGGGGGGAATCAATTATGACGTGGGGTGCGGGTACTATTGCGTGAAGGCGGCCGCCAGGGGGGGCGTGCGGGTCTCCGGAATCCACAGTACCCCCGGGAGCGATTATAAAATTTCCATGCCACGAACCGACGTGTACAAACTCGAAACCAAAACCCTGGCTAAAATTCTTAAGAAGGTGATTGCAGACAATCGAAAAAATAGCAAGTTAAGAAATTGCATATTCAAGCACATGAAAAATCTCCAGGGGTTCACCAGGGCGGACGTGAAAAAAATGCAGTCCGAACTGATGGGGATGATGTCGGGGGGGTCGGATGCGACGTACGTGAAGATGTTATCTAAATTATAATATTTCGTATTGTTAATATGAAAGCAATTGTTGAGAAGGCCTCCAGGTGGGATATACCCCTGAAGAATCTCATCAGTCGACCGCAAACTGATGACCGCGCGGATTCGCGTCGCGTTCGCACCAGCATGATCAGGTCGTTGGGTAAAATTCCGGACGAGAAAATGATGTCGTACTTTCACCAGACAAATGTGAACCACCTGAATAATGCATTGCGTATTAAATTCCTACAGGAGAGTGGGTTCGTGCTGGATCGCCAGAACGACAACGACATCCTCGCCATCATGAGGAAGGTTTACATCGACAACGGCAGTCAGTCCATCCCGTACATGAACGACGTGGTCCTCGACATCATGATGGGACAGGTCAGGACGGGGGTGGCGGCGCGCGTGCACTACATCAAGGGTCTCGATAAACCCCTCCAGGTGTTCGACCCGCCTCAGAATACATCGACCGTAGGCCTGCGATCGGGGACGGGGCGATACAACGTGGGGATGTAGGGGAGGGGATCTCACAAAAATAAATTACGGAAAACCCCTAATTTATTTTTCTGATACTTTTTTACACCGAGGGGTAATTCACGAGTGTACGTATATTGAAAATGTGCAGCCTCATCAAGAAGCCCCGGAATATTTTTCAGAGAGTAGCCCTATTGCATATTCTGAAGAAAAGACTGAAGAAAAGATACGATAGGGCCAATAAGTCAAGAGCCCGGGTGGTTCGTATTGAAAAGATCCCGGCCCACGGGGGAAAGGAACCGGCGGCCCGGGTGGCCCGGGTGGCGCGGGGGGGCGGCCCTCCCCACGTGGGGTGCTCGGCGTACACCCTGTCGGGAAAGCAGTGCACCTTCCACGCCACCCACGGCAATTTCTGCAAAAAACACGCCAACATGACCTAGTGGGGCCTCTCGCATATGACCCTGAGCATGAACGAGTTGGCGTCCCTCCCGTTGAAATCGATGAGGTCGCCGTCACGGTTTCTCCAGTGGATGGTCAGCCTGTCCAGCCGGGCCAGCCGGGGGTTGAAATCAATGGCGGTGGAGGTCTGGGAATTCTCGAAAAATGTTTGGAAGCTCCCCGCGTCGGCGTCCAGCATGATGGGGGCGAAGGAACATCGGGACGAACTCACCTGGACGGAGCCCCGGTCGTCGGCCAACTTTCCGGCGCAATCCACCCGGGTATTCCTGAGCTCCTCAATATCCAAGTAAATATATCCAAAATTGTTTGTGTTCGCGAGTCTGTCGCTAAATAATATCTTATATCCCCCGTACGAAGCGTTGTTGGCGTACAGAACGAACGTCGCGTCGGATATGGGCTGACTGGGAACCTCGTAGGATACCCGGGTCAGACCGTCGGTGAATCCCATGATATCCTGAAGCTCCGTGGTATTGATGGTGACGTTGAAGTCCACCGTCGTCGCGGCCCGATAGAAGAAGAACTTCCCCAGGTCGGCCCTCCACGCGATCTGCACCAGGGTTAAGTTGTACATCGCCCTCGTCAATTCCAGGGCGAGATCAGAGGGTGAGTAGTGACCCCTGGGAATGGAGAACGTCTTCATCGCGGTCGTCGAGGAGGACGAAGACACGCTGATGAGGTCGACGTTGTCGTCTATGACATACAGGGTGTTCGGGACCCGCAGGTTCATCAGCTCAATCCTGTTGACCTCGCGGAGGGGGGTCTGGAGGTGGAGTCTATACGAGTTGGGATTCGAATATATATTTGTGTCACGTGCACTACTCTCACATAGGATATAGTGGGCCTCGTTCATTTTCCTGTCATATCCGCTCAAAATAATTATCAAATTTTAATCTTTACCTGAAGCCTTTCATCGCACCCAGCGCCGACTTCCCCACGCTTGCATTCCTCGACCACTGATTTGCAAAATTTTTCTCCTGCGATTTCGTTTTGGAACTGGAACTCCCGAACGGCGATTTAAATGCGGAAGACTTCCCGAACGGCATTTTAAATGCGGAAGACTTCCCGAATGAAGAGGCATTGCCACCTTTGAATTGAGACGCGGCGGACTTTCTCTTCACTGGTGGCTTCTCTAGTGTCTTTATCACATCATCGAACTCCCAGAAGGGGCCGGCGGGAATGTCATCTATGTAATCCTCAATTCTTAATTTAAGATCCTCGATACTGTCCACGTCGGGGAATATGTCGGAACTCAACAAGACAATAATAGCCGAAACTATAATAAAACCCCACAAAGCAATAAAGAAGGGGAGTACCTCTCGAACCACGATGTCAATTGGTACGGGTGACTGTGTTGATAGAACTGTAAGCCCCACGAAGGATCCAACCCACGCGACTAAGCAAAACGTCCAGTAGAAGGTTTTATCCATATAGAATAACCCTCTATCGTATTTAAGCAACTTGGATATTGCGGTGGAGGCCAACTTGAGGGGCGGCAAATTCATTATAAGGTGGGGTACCACGAGGGACAGCGTTGAGATCATCATGAATTTTGTACCTGCGACTGAGGACATCTCTACAGTTGGGTCACAATTTATTTTATGCATTACTCCTAAATGAACTTCACCGACCTCGCCACGGATGTGTGCAATTGCTATGACAATGATAAAATGATTGAATGTGGGTTCGAACTATACAACGACTATGATCTCGATATTCAGGTGTACGCCAGGAAGACCGAGGAGGGTGGGGTTCGCTTCGTATTCAGGGGGACCGATTCCGTAACCGACTGGAAGTCTGACTTCGATATCATCAAGCGGGTGTGGCACCGGCACCCCGACTGTGGCAAGGTCCACAGCGGATTCCTCAAGATCTACGAGGCCGCCAGGGACTTCCTGGTGAACAGGGCGGAGGGGGCCCGGAAGATCGAAATCACGGGACACTCCCTCGGGGGGGCCGTGGCCACCCTGGCGGCATTCGACCTGGCCCGGGAGGGGGTGGACGTCGAGATTTCAACCTTCGGTTCCCCCCGCGTCGGCAACAAGACGTTTGCCAAATGCTACAACAAGGCGGTTCCCCAGACGTGGAGATTCGTAGACCCGCAGGACCCCATTCCCCGGGTGCCCAACATGGGATACAAGCACGTCGCGGGGATGATGACGACGACGGAGGGGGGGTATCACGCGGGATACCCGGCCGCCTATACCATCGGGATTTGCTGCGTCTCTCCCGGCGAACACAGCACCGAGAACTATCTCGCCTCGATCGAGAAGGGAGAGATTCGCGTTTAATTT
>Ga0181556_1004451_pt1 | contig 11383 bp, 10 predicted proteins | sample 011ome_14_FD_148651 | JGI IMG/M metagenome (GOLD analysis project Ga0181556, IMG submission 148651) | Coastal salt marsh microbial communities from the Groves Creek Marsh, Skidaway Island, Georgia - 011505AT metaG (spades assembly) | ecosystem: Environmental > Aquatic > Marine > Intertidal zone... | reverse complement strand
AGCGACCCTTAAACGCACGCGGTGAGCGCGACGCTCCCCGCATGGGCGCGGCCCTGTGTGAGCGCTACGCGCCGATGACCTTTTATGTGAGCCCTGCCCAGCGCGCCCAGGCCACCTTTGCCGGCATGCAAAGTGGGTGGCCCGAACTGCAGGTTTCGCAAGGCATCACCACCGAGGAACTCTACACCTTTGATTATCACAAACTCCTTGAATGGATCGAACAGCAGAGCGATGACTCCGATTCTCTGGCGCTCATCGGTCACAACCCCGCGCTGACGGAGCTTATTGGCTATTTTGTGGGGTGGGCCAGCCTCGACCATTTACCCACAGCGGGCTGGGCCGAACTGGCTATCGCCATTGAGCGCTGGCCCGACATTTGCCAGGCACAAGGCCGGGGCGAGCTGGTAACGTTCCTGTTACCGCGGACACTGGGAGAGGCCCGTTAATGCTGCCGGTGATTTTCGGGTTGTCGGGTACTACGCTGACCGCCGACGAACAGGCTTTTTTCAAGACCGCCGAGCCCGCTGGCTTTATTTTATTTGCGCGTAACGTAGATCATCAAGCCCAGCTCCGTGCTTTGACCGATGCATTGCGCACGCTCACCGGCCGAGACCGGCTCCCGATTCTGATTGATCAGGAAGGGGGGCGAATCGCCCGGCTGACGCCGCCGCACTGGCGCGCCTGGCCCTCGGCGGCGGTGCTGGCCCAAGGGCAAGATGACGCGCGCGCGCTGGAGCGCGTGAAGTGCAACTACGAGGCACTGGGGCTCGAGCTCGTCGCCATGGGTATAAACGTGACGTGTGCGCCGGTACTTGATGTGCCACAGCCCGATGCCCATGACATTATCGGCGACCGTGCGTTTGCCACTGACCCCGACCGCGCGGCGGCATTGGGCCGCGCCTGTCTTGACGGCCTGCACCTCGCAGGGGTGGAGGGGGTGATCAAACACATACCGGGGCACGGCCGGGCGCAAAGCGATTCTCACCAAAGCTTGCCGCGGGTTTCTGTCGGCAATGACGCGCTGCAGTGGGATTGCCAGCCCTTCGTCGCACTGGCAGATGCGGCGATTGCGATGACCGCGCACGTGGTTTTTGACGCGTGGGACTCACAGCACTGCGCCAGCGTGTCGGCTCGCGTGATTGGGGAACAGATCCGCCAGCAAATCGGTTTTAAGGGTTTACTGATCAGCGACGATCTCGACATGAAAGCGCTGGCTGGCGATATCCCCAGCCGGGCGGTGGCCGTGTTGGCGGCGGGTTGTGACATTGCGCTCAACTGTTGGGGGCGGCTTGATGACATGCAGGGCATTGCCGAGCAGGTGCCCGCCATGACCCCCGAGACAGCCCGGCGGCTCGAGGTAGCCACCCAGCGGTGTGGCGTCTTCACCGATTCTGCCGCGCTGACGGCGCGGATTAATGCGCTCATTGCGCGCCGCGATGCCCTACAATAGCGGCATGTCTCACTCTCGTTTTGTACTGTTGCGCGCACTGCCCGTTGTTATGTTGCTGGGTGGCTGTAGTGGTCTGGCCCCCGCGCAAAAAACTGCCACGGCGCCATCCGCCCCGGGCTGGCAGGCCTGCGAGGGTGAGCGACCTATGGTGTGCACCATGATCTATGACCCTGTGTGTGGTCGTCAGACAGACGGGGCACTCGACGTCTACGCCTCTCCCTGTAACGCCTGCGCCGATGTCACTGTGACCGCCTGGCACCCCGAGTCCTGCGAGGAATAGCATGTCGCTGACTAATCGCATTCTGCTGGCAATGGTCGCCGGTATCGTACTGGGTTCACTCATTGAGTGGTGGGTCGGGGTGCTCGACCCCGCCTCTGAGCTCTCGGGATTTTTACAGGACGTGCTCATTCTCGGTGTCTTTGATGTCGTGGGTCGCGTTTTTATCGCTTCTTTGAAGTTGCTGGTGGTGCCCTTGGTGATGGTGTCGCTGATTTGTGGCATGAGCTCACTCGGCACGAGTAGCCGTATGGGGTCCATCGCTGGTAGAACCATCGGGCTCTATCTCTTTACCACCGGAGTTGCGGTATCCCTTGGGCTGACAGCGGCGTTACTCATTGGCCCGGGCAAAGGGGTCGAGGCCATGGCGGCCGTGTCCTTCGAACCAAAGCCGGCGCCACCACTCACCGATACCCTGGTTAATATCTTTCCGAGTAATCCCTTCAAGGCGATGGCAGACGGCCAGATGCTGCAAGTGATTGTGTTTGCCCTGCTGGTGGGGTTTGCGCTTACGCGCTCGGGCGAGGCGGGTGAGCGCATTGCCAACTGGTTTCGCGACATGGAAGTGATCGTCATGAAAATGGTGGGCCTCCTGATCGAGCTGGCTCCCTATGGTGTATTTGCGCTACTCACCAAGCTTTTTGCCACCATGGGTTTTGGCACGATCGTCGACCTCGCTGCTTATTTTTTCACCCTGCTTGGCGTGCTGCTGTTTCACGGCCTCGTGGTCTACAGCAGTCTGCTGAAGGTGCTGACCTCCCTGAGCCCGGTGATTTTGCTGCAGAAAATGCGCCGGGTGTGGGCCTTTGCCTTTTCCACGGCCTCCTCGGGGGCCACTCTGCCGATCACGCTGCGCACCGTCGAAAAACGTCTCGGCGTGAGTAAGAGCGTAGCGGGATTTTCTGTCCCTCTGGGGGCGACCATTAACATGGATGGCACGGCCATCATGCAGGGTGTGGCAACGGTGTTTATCGCTCAGGTCTATGGCATCGACCTGACCAGCGGTCAGATTTTGATGGTGGTGCTCACGGCTACACTGGCGTCGATCGGGACCGCCGCGGTGCCGGGTGTGGGCTTGATTACTCTTGCGCTGGTTTTGCAGCAAGCCGGCTTACCGGTGGAGGGTGTTGCGTTAATTATCGGTGTGGATCGCTTCCTCGACATGGTGCGCACCATGGTGAATGTGACCGGAGACGCCACGGTGGCCACCATTGTGGCGCACAAGGAAGGCCAGTTGGATCAAAGTATCTATCTCGACCCCAACGCTGATCATGAGGGTGACCGACAACAGCTTGCAGGAACAGGGGCCTCGCTATGAGTGTGAAAGTACAAGTTGTGCCCGTCACCCAGTACCAACAGAACTGCTCCATTATCCAGTGTCAGGCAACGGGTCTCGCCGCGATCGTCGACCCCGGGGGCGACATCGAGCGCATCGAGGCAGCCGTGTCGGCGATGAGTGCAACCGTGGAAAAGATCCTGTTAACCCATGGACACATGGATCATTGCGCGGCGGCCGATGTGCTCCGCCAGAAGCTGGCGGTGCCGATGGAAGGGCCCGAGCGCGGGGACAGCTTCTGGATCGACAAGCTGCCCGAGTGGTGCGAGATGGCGGGCTTTCCCCGCGCCGAACCGTTCACGCCGGATCGTTGGCTCGAAGATGGCGATACAGTCACCGTCGGTGAACAGACCCTCGAGGTGATTCACTGCCCCGGCCATACTCCCGGCCATGTGGTGTTTTTGCACCGCGAGACCCAACTGGCCTGGGTGGGGGATGTGCTCTTTGCGGGCTCCATTGGCCGAACCGATTTCCCCATGGGTAATCACGAGCAACTGATTCATTCGATCCGCGAAAAGCTGTTTCCTATCGGTGACGACATCCGCTTTGTGCCCGGTCACGGGCCGGACTCGACCTTTGGTCAAGAGCGCGCCAGTAATCCCTTTGTCGCCGATACCCGCTACGGCTAGATTGCCGCGACATTGCCCAGCGCTCTAAAACACAAACGCCGAAAAACACAACGCCCGCTGTTGCCAATGACCCGAAGTTGGTGATCGCGCGGCTTTGATTGTGGCCCCTCCATAATGGAGTTGTGCGGAAGCGATGCTAACAGCCCCACCCCCCAGCTAAAGGGTGGCTGCAGACATTACCCCGACACTTTGCGGCAAGGCAGCGTGTCAGGGCGGTGTCGGGTACGCGGCACCGGCGAACACCGTCGCCAGCACTTTGATATGCCGCAGGTCAGAACCGGGTACTGTCATGGGATCGGCGTCGAGCACCACAAAGTCGGCCCGCTTGCCGGCGCGAATCGAGCCGATCTCGTTCTCGCGACCAATGACCCGCGCTGCGCCTGAGGTCACCGCCTCAAGTGCCGATGCCCGCGATAGTCGCTCGGTCTCAAGGCCTTTGGCCCCACTGATGGTCTCGCGTTCGCTGGCGGCCCACACCAGCGTGAGGGGTGACAGCGGTGCCATGGGGGCATCGGAATGGAGTGTCAGTGGCACCCCGTTGCGCTCCAGAGAACCCAGCCGGGTCATTTGCGCGGCGCGATCAGGCCCCAGCCAATCCTCGGAGTATGCCTCAGACAGAATGTAGTGGTAGTAGGGGTTCACCGACGCCTGGGCGCCGAGTTTGGCCAGCTGAGCGCTTTGTTGCTCGGTGCTGTAGGCCAGATGCTCAATCGTGGCGCGGTGATCGGGCCGCGGAAAGTCGCGCTGCAACCCGGCGATTAATCGCAGAAACCGGTCGACGGCGGCATCACCATTGGCGTGGGCGTGGAGCTGAAACCCCGCGCGCCAGAAGGTCTCGCCATAGGCGCGCAGCGTCTCCTCGGGCACCATCCAGACACCTTCGTGCCCGTCGAGGTAACCCGGCGCGCCCATCTGGGCCAGGCCCGAGAAGATGGCGCCATCGATCATGAGCTTGAAGTGATTGCCTATGGCTACCCGGTCGTCGTTACTTGCTTGCCAGCCGCGTATTTCGGTCAGCGCGGCCTCGGGTGATCGGCCTCGGGTGAGGAAGTCGAGAATAATTGGCGTCAGAATAATGCGGACCGGTACCGGGTAGGCATTCGCCGCGGCGCGCACGCCGGCGATTTCGCCCACGGGGTTGCCGTAGATGCCGGTGCCCATGTCGAGGGCGGTGGTAACCCCTGCCTGATGCAGCATCGTCAGAAAATTAAACATGCCGCGGCCAAAGCGATCAGGCGAAAACAGGAACCCGAGCTTGGGTATCACGGCTTTGAGTCCGTTTTCGTAAAAGTGTCCTCGGGCCCAGTCGGCGCCTTCTTGCATTTGCGCATCGGCCTCGGTGACGCCCAATAGTTTCCAGGCAGCGTCGTTGCCAACGAGCTCATGAAAAGAGCGGTGCCAGATCATCACGGGCTGCTCGCCAAACCACTCGTTCAGCTCACCCCGCCACACCTCCCCGTGCCATAGGGGGTGATAACCCCAGGCAATAAAAGGCACGGTTGGATCAGCGTGTGCGTTTGCCAGCGTCATGAGCCGCTGCCGATAGCCCTCGGGCGTGGTTTCTCCCGGAAAAACCCCGGTGGGCAAGGTCCAGTCGTCGGGTGCCAAAAACGGGAACTGGGTTAGCACCGCAGGCAGCGCGGGATGCACGTGGGGGTCGATAAACCCGGGCAACATAATGCGGCCCTCGAATTGGCGATCTACGCGACCGCTCCGGGCAGTGATCAGCGCTTGCAGACTCGCCTCGGACCCCACCGCCACGATCTCGCCGTTCTCCACCGCGACCGCCGTAGCAACGGGCAGGGAAGGCTCCATGGTGCGAATTAATTTTGCGGTATACACCACCAGTTCGGCGGAGGCGCCAGTTGAGAGCAAACAGGCCAAGGCAATCGCCGCCCATCGCACTGGGTTGTGTGGGTTCATGCGTCCTCCGCCGGACAAGATCGCCTAGCGGATGACTTTAACCCAATCCCCGGTGCGGGGCTCCCCGCTGGGGTAGTAACCGTTGATGAGCCGCAGCTGATTCTCGGCGTCTGGCAGTTTCACGCTGCTGGCAAGGGAAGCAAAGGTGGCGCCACGTGGCGCCTGAATGTAATGCAGGGTATGGCTGGTGCCGGTAATTTTTTCGCGACCGGTGAGAGGGCGAAAGCTGTCAATAATGGTTCGAAATTCGGCGTCGGCCTCCACTAGCACGGGGGCCTCTCCCTGAAACAGAAAGCGGTAGCCATGGTCGATCACCGCCAGACGGACCGCCTGCTCACCACTGGAGGCGATTGCGGTGGAGCCGGTGAGTCCAAACTGCTCGAGTTGCTCAAATTCGGTGACATCGCCCTGCGCGCCCGCGATCAGGCTGGCCTCGGTGTCCTGATTGGGGTCGATCTTGGCGAGACCAATCGTCAGGGTGCGACTGCCATCAGCCGAGGTGGCGAGGATTTCGCGGCTGGACTGCCGCACAGTCCATCCCGGTGGGTGCGCAAAGGTGAAGTTGAGTTTGTTGTGGTAAAAACGGTCGGGTTCGCTCTGGGCTTCGGCACTGGCGCCGTACACCAGCCCCTCGGTTTGGCGCCGGTATTCCCCGGGTAGTTCGGGATTCTCCGGCATCTCGTCAATATCCAGCTCGTTAGCGGCTTTAATCACCGTTTGTAAGCGCAGGTCATTTCGTGGGTGGCTGGCATATAGCCCGTGATAGGTGCCAGAGGGTTTGCCGCTGGCTTTGGCCTGCACCCGGCGATACTGCTCCTGATCCTTGAGCACGCCAATCACCGATAGCATGGAGTCCACATCGTAACCGCTCTGGTGCAGGTACTCCGCCCCCGCCGAATCGGCCTCGAGCTCCATATCTCGGCCGAAGCCCGAAATAATCTCGGCCCCATACATGCTGGCGGCGTCATACACGTCGCCCGAGCCGGTAAGAATATAGGCCGACACCGCAGCTACCTTTGAGGTCACCTGTTGGGTCTGACGGCGAGAGTGATGACTCTCCGTGATATGCCCGATTTCATGGGCGAGCACACCGGCCAGTTCCGCCTCGGTATCCAGATACGCGAGCAATCCCCGATTGACGTAAATAAAGCCTCCGGGCATGGCAAAGGCGTTGATGTCGGGGGAGTCCAGTAAAGTAAAGGTAAACTCCGGCCGGGTAATGCCCGACTCTCTTAATAGCCGTTCACCTACCTGTCGCACATAGGCGTCGAGCTCGGGGTCATCGTAAATCCCAATATTATCGATGAGCTTCTGGTGCTCCTCGGCCACTTCCTTGGGCATCTCTACCGACTTGCCCCCCACCGTGACGGTAGAGGACCCGCTCGCGCAGCCAGCCAGCCAAACGATGGCGAGGGCGAGAAGAGAAAAGTGGGAGCGTCTGCGCATCATCGTGACTCAGTGGTGTGCAGAGAGGTATTCCAGCAGCTGGTCGCCGAGGCTGTCGCAGGCAGTTCCCTGCACGGGTGCAATAATTGGAATCGGCACAATCACGGCGGGCATATAGCTCTGGCCGCTGGTGTTTGCGCTCACTTTGCCCACCTCCACTTGATCGGTGAAATCCCAGATGGTGGCTTCGTACTCGGACTCTGTGCCCCAGGTGCCAAAGCCAAAGCAGCCGGCCACGCCCGGGCCGATGCCGCAGCTCATGGAGCCCACGCTGTCGGTATCCACCGTCTTGCCGTCAATCCAGATCATGTATTCCAGCTTCATCTCGGCGAAGCGCTCTGCAACCATTGGCAGATCGAGTAAACGATCGATCGACTGTGGCTGCATCGGTGCCGTGCGGGGTTCAAACCAAGGATAGAACTCATTGATAAACGCAATCTCGTTGATCACGTCGATGCTGGGGTCGCCGCTGTGAATGTGATCGCCAATGCACTCAATAAAGTCAAACTCGGTGTCGTAGTCTGGCGCATGACGCCTACCAAGGATCACCACGCTTGATTCCCCGATACCGGCAACGGGCTCGTTATAGGTCATCTCATCAACCGTCGCGCTGACACAGCCCCCCAGCCACAGGGCGCTTAGAACAATCCCGGCACCCTGCATCAGACAACGTAACTTACCGCGGATCATGATATGTGCTCCGTTGCCATCGCAGGATCTGCCGGTATGGCGGTAGCAGAGGTATTATCGGCCGTGTCGTCCGATGTTTCGCTGCCTGCTGTTGCTTCTGGCGCCACGCGCTCGTCGGGAATGGCCACTGTCGGCGCTACGTCGTGTGCCGGGTTTATGCCATCGTCCGGGGACTCGTTGGCAATATCGTCCAGCCACGCGGCGATGTCAGGCATTGCCCCAAAGGTCGTGATGAAGTGGGCGCCGGCGTCGCGCAGGGCCACCACCGCCGCGAGGTTAACGGCCTCTTCGTCGGTTTGCAGGAAGGCAGTCGGCGTTTTGCCATACGCCGTGATGGGCCAGGCGGCAAGGCGCTCGTCCGGATTGACGGTTAGCGCATCGTCCTCTTGCCGGTGAATGGCACTGATATCGACTAGACGAAAGTCGTAGCGCATCCAGATCTCATAAATTTTGACGTTGGTATGGGTGGGAATGGTGTACTGCAAGTCGGAGATAGCAGGGATGATTACGCCATCGAGTTCGCCACCTCGGGTTTGCACAGTTTGCCAGTCGCGAATATGCACGACCTCGGCAAACATCCCGTTGAAAACCTTATCCCAAAATTCGACCTGAGCCTCACCAGTTTTCACCAGCCAGTCGCTGTCGGCGCGCCCCTTGGCCTCATCAAAGAACTCATGCTCCGCAAAGGCTTGCGGGTAGATTACGCCCACGGTAATCGGAAGCGGGTCCATCAGCGGCGTGGGGAAATTACCCTCAACGACCACCTGCTTGCCGGCGCACCCTGCGCCGAGCAGCGTGAGGCAAAGCAAAAGGAGCCATCGCCACACGCGGGCGCGCTCAGGGCCTGAAGTCGTTGAGACCAACGAAGCTACCCCCATTCCTTAGGGTGAGTTCTCGCATCAGTGTAGCAAACCGCACACCGGTCGCCTGCAACTCGGGAGGCCGGATAAATTGGACCGGAAAGCCCACGGCGTGAATGCGCACCCGGCGCTCGCCACTGGCGGCTTCAGCGTTCAAACGATCAACGGTTCGCACCACATCCTGAATCGAGGCGCCGGTAAACTCATCGCCAAACACGTAAATCGAGATTTTTTTGCCCGGGTCGTAAAAGGTGCGCACGGCGTTGGTAATCCCCTCGACCGGAGAGGAGTTGGAAAACACATTCCAGTTGCGCAGGTTTTGCAGAATAAGGCTCCGGCGTGCGGGGGTATCTGGGATCCACTCGCCGCGGTAGCGGCTGAACAGATAGTTGCCCATGTCGTTGAGTACCTGAATGCCTTTGACTTCCGGGTAAATATTGAGGGTGGCTTCCATTTCGAGAAGCATGCGCTCCCAGGCGTAGGAGAACATCGAGCCCGAGGTATCGATGATAAAAATAATGTATTCACTGTCTACGGGAATGCCGCCGATCAGTTGATTCTTCTTCTCGGCGTTAAGACCCAGCAGGCGAAGTTCTTCCTCGGAGAGCTTTTGTCGGGCAATGGCCAACTGTTCGCGCACGATAGCGTTGGCATTCTGTGAGGTATTGAGTGCGTCGTATTCAGAACGGGTGCGCGCGAGGGCGCCCTGCAAAATGGCAATGCGCGTCTCATATTCAGAGACCTGCTCACGCTTCACCGCGAGATCCCGGTTCAGTATCGTGGTCTCTCCGCGAATTTCAAAGAGCTGCTCGGTCAGGTCCGCCACGGCGGCCTCGGCGTTGACCAGCGCCTGTTCGATCACCTGAGGCTGCACGGTTTTGGTAATCATCAGAAGCAGGATCACCGCGCCAAAGCCGCAGCAGATCACGTCCAGAAAGGACAGAGAAAACTCCGGGGGTGCGCGTCGTTGTCGCATAGCGTCTCCCTAGGGCCAGTCCGTTGAGGGGGAAAGAAAACTGCCGCTGGAGGCTCGCGCCAGCTGCCAGAATTCGGAAGCTGCCATGGGGTCGCCTTCCATGGGGAGCAGGATAATGTTCACCGGTACCCCCGAGGGTAGCTTTCTGATGGCCTCTCGGAAGAGCTTCAGCCGGTCGTTACCGCTGATTTTGCTGCCCCTGGGCGGCGTGGATCCTTGCGTGGGGAGTCCGTCGGTCAGCAGAAAAATATTATCCGGTGGAGTAGGGAGTGCGGACAGCGCCGAAAAAGCGTTGTGCAAACTGGTACCGCCCGCGGGAATCTGCTCGCGGAGGGTGGCGCTGATGGCCTCGAGTTTGGGGGTATCAGCGACTTCCAGCCATTGCCCGTCGCTATCCGCCAGTATCGGTTTTGCCTCGGTATTAAAAGTAAGCACCTGAAACTGCGCATTCACCGGTAACTGTGCCGTAAGCCAATCTACGGTATTGAGTGTCCGCACCCATTTGTCAGCCTGCTTTTGTACTGCTGGGTCCATGTTACGTAGGCGGATCACGTTCACGAGCTGGTTGGCGAGCATGCTGGCAGAGGTATCGACCAGTATGGCAATCCGGCGTCCGCCAAGATTGAGGCCGGTCAAATACTGGCGATTGCCTTCGCCCACAAATTCGCGCGCGCTTCGGCCCGCTTCGGCCTCGGCGGCTTCTTGTAGCAGCTTGATCTTCTCTTCAAGTTGATTGATTTCGGCCTGAAGTTGGGCGACGGCGTCGGTCTCACTTACCCCTGACTCCTCAATCGCCGCAATTAGCGCTTCGTATTCATCTAGCTCCTCGGTGATTCGGCGGGCCAGACCGTCTGCCTCGACAATTTCCAGATCGGCGTCATCCAGCGCGTTGCGCAGTCTGACCAGCCCCGCCTCGCCCTCACGAATGTCTTCTTCAAGCAGATCTACCTCGGAGAGCACCTCAGCGTTGACGGTTTGTATCTCGATTTCCAGAGAGTGATCGATGATCAGAAACACGAGCACGACAGCGCCGAAGCCGCAGGACATGATGTCGAGAAAGCTGAGATTAAAGGTGGAGGCTTGTCGCTTACGACGTGGCACTGCTCACGACGCCACAGTGATAAACAGCACCTCGACGCCGCCGGCTACCAGGCGATCACCCACCGAGAGGGTTACGCTGCCGTCAACGGGGTGGCCGTTGAGCTGAGCCTGAGTGTCGGAATGAACGGTGACCTGATGTGAGCCCGTGACGCTAACGCCGGGTGCAATGGCAGTGCCCGGGCTTAAGGCCGCCGCATGTCCCGCAATCACATAGTGGCTCACTGCCGGGGCCGGGGTCGCAGTCACGGCTTGTGGCGCTGGGGTGGCTAGCTGTGACGCACTGACGCAGGCGACTTGTCGCTGAAATACGAGCTCGCCGGTATTCGTCGAGAGCTGCGCAGCACCCGCAACCACTGCGCTGGGTAAGACGGCTTGTGTGCGCAGCGGCTGGCCTTGTTGAGAGGCCAGCGCCAGACCGGGTAAGGACGACAGCAAACTGTCAAAGGCAATCAGCGAAATATCGTCGGGGATCAGTGGTGTGAGTGCCGTTGAGAAGCGCTGGCCCACCGTGCGCAAGGTATCGGCGCTGATGCGGGCGGTGTGTCCTTCCACTGAGCAACTGACCTCGCCCTGAGTCGCAAGGGCGTTGAGCAAGCCCGGAATCTGTTCATACAGCGCTTGCTCCGTCTCGGCGCGTCGCTGCGGATCAAACCGCGTCTGGCTGACAAACTGCTGCCCGATGATCTCGGCAATAT
>Ga0181556_1004445_pt1 | contig 11389 bp, 9 predicted proteins | sample 011ome_14_FD_148651 | JGI IMG/M metagenome (GOLD analysis project Ga0181556, IMG submission 148651) | Coastal salt marsh microbial communities from the Groves Creek Marsh, Skidaway Island, Georgia - 011505AT metaG (spades assembly) | ecosystem: Environmental > Aquatic > Marine > Intertidal zone >... | reverse complement strand
GGACACCGAGATCAACTGCCCCTCATCAGCAAGCATCATGGCCAGCTGATCGGTGCAAAGGTTCATAGACACCACACGCAAAGGTGCGGTTTGGGCATCGGCGGCACTGGTAACCATCAGCGCCGCTATGCAAAGCGATATGAGCCTAAAACGTGCCACGAACCCCGATATAAAATGCGCGGTCGGAAGCACCGTAACCGCGGGTGGTTTGGTATTGCTCATCTGTTAGGTTATCAATGCGCATGAACAGATCAGCACCATTGGCCAAGGTGTAGGTCAGGTTAGCGTTGAGAACTGTGTAGTCTTCAAGCGGTGTTGTCGTATCAAGGCGATCAGAGACTGATTGCAGCGACAGACCCGCAGTGGTTCGTTGCCCCAAGGGCGTGGACGCGCTCAACGATACATCATGGCGCGGCACGCGGGCGAGCCTTGCGCCATCTGCCGCGCGGGCATCTGTGGATGTATAATTCAGATCAATTTCTGCATCATTCAGGAAGATGTAAGAGAGGCCCAACTGATACCCATCGGTGCGACTTGTTCCAGGCACTTGGTTATAACCTGTGGTATATTGGATCAAATCCGTAATGCGGGTCTGAAACAGCCCTGCTTCAAAGGTTACTCTGCCCATCACGTGTTCAAATCCGATTTCAGCGGATTGACTGGTTTCTGGCTGCAAGGCGGCGTTCGCGCCAAATGGCCCATATAGCTCGTTTAATGAAGGTGCGCGGAACCCCGTGCTAAGGGAGGCGCGCAGAAGGCTTGATGGGCCCGCTTGCCATGCAATTGCAACGCGACCAGTGGTTTTTGACCCATAGTCGGAATTGTCGGTCAACCGCGCAGAGATTGAGATATCAAGTTCTGTCAGGGGTGAGGTGAGCCATTCTGTAAAAACAGAATTGCTTTCGTAATCGGCGTGGATGGGGCTTGTATTATCGGTAGAAAAATACCGCTCCGTCATGGCCTCCGCGCCAATGCTGATCGTGTCACCATTGTCTAGCGATTGCACCCCCAAATAGGTTAGTTTCTCGCGCTGCCCCTCAAACAAGAAGCGCCGTCCAGCGGGCGCAGAGGGATCAGTGCGGGTTGTGCGCGAGGCTTCAATTCCAAATTCATGGGTGCTGCTGCCAAAATCAGCAAGGGCAAAAAGACGCGCTGCAAGCAGTTCATACTCGCTGAAACGTGCAGCGTCCCCACCAACACCGCCCGATGCGTCAAATTCAAAATTGGCATTCTGCGCCAAAACACTGGCGCCAAATGTTAGAGTATCTGTCGCCTGATACTCGCCGCGCAGGCTCAAGTCGGTCGATTCAAATCCATCCGCCTCCGCGTTGCCTGCGTTCTCATCTGCGGCTGAATAGCCTTCTGTATTTGTATTGCTCAGGCTCACGGCTAAGAACCCGCGCTCAAATCGGGTTCCATAAGTCAAACCTGTGCGCATCGTTTCGAAGCTGCCCATCTCAAGATTGTAACCAATCTCGCTACCAATTTCGTCAGGCGCATCGACTGTCGTGATGTTAACCGCGCCGCCAATAGCCCCAGAACCAAGAATTGCGGACTGTGATCCGTAAAGAACCTCAGCCGAGGCGATGCCAGAAGAGGTCAGCTTCCCAAAGTCAAATTGTGTTTGTAGTGAGGATGGATCCGTCACGTCAATTCCATTGATCCTGACAGGGATATACTTGCTGTCCAGACCACGAATGCGAAGGGTGGCACTAGTGCCGATGGGGCCATTTTGTGTTAGATTTATACCATTAAGCGTTTCAAGAAAATCAGAGAACTGTAGACGACCGTCATTAGCCAAATCGCGTGCGGTTATCTGGCTCACTCTAACCCCCGTCCGATCCCGCGCGACATTGGTAAGGCTTGCGGAAAAGACCAATTCATCAAGGGTGAATACATTTTGTGCGGCCAAGGGTGTGGCTACGAGGCCTGCACACAGCGCCGCGAGGCTCAGAGTGGAAGAGGGGCGCATTTTGGCTCTCCAATTACGAATGGGTGGCAAGGCACATGCCTTGCGCAAAAGTGAAAGGTCATTGGAGGGTTGGCCCTTCCGCAGACGGCGATTTGTGCCACCACTACGGAATTGTCCGTTGCCCGCTGCGCCCACCGCGCTTGGACAGGGTGATCACCTCGGCAGGTCTCCTGACTCGCGGGTCATTGTTTGATCGGGCCTTCCCGTGGCCCATGTGGGGCCGCAGTGGCATATGCCGATCGCACTCGCCGCTTACAGTTGCGGGGGCAGTCGCGGATTTACACCGCGTTCCCTTTTCACCCAATGTTGTCACCAACACTGAGACCGAAGCGAGATCGGTGTAACCTTTGGAGCCCTGCAACTCAAGGGTGAAAGCGACTGTCTGCCTCGGGAAAGCGGCGGCAAACTGTCTTAGGCTTAGGCGGTGGCTGGGCGCCGTTTTGGGCCGAACACGGCGGTAAGCGCCAAGATCAATCCCGAAACTGCTGCAATCATACCTGCGGCGCTGACGGAGTTCTCGAGGCCGATCCAAAGCGGGCCATATCCCGCCAAAACATATCCCAAACTTGCCGAGAGCGTGGCAAAACCCACGCTCCACCAAATTTGACTGCGCAAACGATCCGTCATCAAACGTGCGGCGGCGGCGGGGCATATGAACATCGCGATCACGATGATAGAGCCCACGGCATCAAAGGCCGTGACGGCGGCCAAAGCAGCGACCATCACAAGGCCAAGACTGATGGCGCGCACGGGTAAGCCAAGGCTTTCGGCATAGCCTTCATCAAAGGTTGATAGGGTCAAAGGCCGCCAAAAAAGGATCAAAAGCACAATAATCAGTGCCAAAGTCAGGGCCAGACGGGGCAGTTCTGGTGGCAGGCCCGCAAGCGCCACAGGATCAAGCAGCGAGGCCCATCCCCGCGCCTCAAGCCAGATCAGGCTTTCAAGGTTTCCCATCAGTGCGTGTTCGACATCCAAATGAACCGAAGACGCGCTGCTTTGCTCGAGAAGTAAAACACCAAGCGCAAATAAGGTGGTGAATACCACGCCCATGATTGCGCCCACCTCAATGCGCGAGACACGTTTGATCACATCAATCATCACGACCGCGAAGAGGGCCGCAGCACCTGCACCCAAAAGCATCGACCAAGCGTCTAGGGCTTGTGTCACCAAAAAGGCCAGCACGATCCCTGGCAGAACCACATGGCTGATGGCATCGCCAATCAAGGCCTGCTTGCGCAGCACCAAAAAATTTCCAGGCAGGGCGCAGGCGATTGCCGCCAAAATGCCGATGAGAATCGGCGGAAGCGAAAGGGGCACGAATTCAGCGCCGTTCATGACGCGTCCTCCAATCTTATGTCGATATGGGCCAACTCATCGCGGGTGAAGGCGCGGGATAGGTCGCTCAACCCGTCATGGCGCGACAGAAATTCGGCATAATCGGGTTTGCTGCGCAAATAGGCCAGACGCGCCTCATCGCGCTGTGCTGCTGTGGCTGCAGACTGGCCGCGTTCGGTCATCACCCCATCGGCACGCACATAGCCTTCGCGCTGTAAAAGCTTGCGGGTATAGGGCTCCAGAATGCGATAGCCTTGGGCCAAGGCAAGCAAGCCCTGTCTGCGATGCACGCGGCGTTGAAATTTGCGGTGCCGCATCGCGGAGGCCAAGACCCCGCGTGCGGGCGCAACCAAAAGCGAAATGAGAAAAAATCCGGCTGCCACCAAAACGATAATGGCGCCAGTGGGCAAATCGGGGGCAAGGCTTGAAAGGCCCGCGCCAATCAGGCCCGATGCCCCGCCAATTGCGCCCGCAATGGGCCAGATATAGGCGGCGCGGTTGCTCCAGAGACGCGCGGTGACAGGGGGGATGATCAGCAAGGCAACGATCAAGATCAGACCCACGATTTTCAACCCCGCAACGGTTACGGCTAAAACCAATGCCATGGCCGCCGCATCAATCAGGGGCACGTTCAATCCCAACGCGCGGGCAAAGTTTTCATCGAACGCCGTGAGGGTCATCGCCCGATGAAGAACAAGACCCACCATGAAAACCAACGCTGCCCCGATTGCAATCATTTCAGCATCTTCACGCAGCATTGCAGCGGTTGAGCCAAGTAAGAGTTGGTCTAAGCCTGCTTGGCGGCCCGCGCTCATGTTTTGGATCAGGGTCAACATGACGATCCCCAACCCAAAGAAGCTCGACAAGACCGCGCCAATTGCGGCGTCCTCGGATAATCTTGTTCGGGATTTCAGAAAATTAACCGCCAATAGGCCAAGTGCCGCGCTGATCGCAGAGCCAAGCAATAAGCCCTCTAATGCGCGCCCAGTGCCGCCCAAGGCGACCATCAGCATAAACCCCCCGCAGAGGCCAGGCAGGGTGGCGTGGCTGATCGCGTCCGATAGCAAGGCTCGTTTGCGCAGAAACATAAATGTTCCTGTCACCCCTGCGGCAACGCCCAAAACGCCTGCGCCAAACATGACCAAAGCGACATTATAGGTCAGTGTGAAGGCCATGATACCCATGTCTAATAGTGACCCGCTTCCCGCAATCGATCGATTTGCGCTGTCGCCAATCGCCCGCCATAGGCCTCTTGCAAATGGGCGGTGGTAAAGGCTTGGGCCACAGGCCCTTCTGCAATGAGGCGTGTGTTGATCATCGCGACATGGTCAAAATATGCGGTTACAGTTGAAAGATCATGATGCACCGCAACAACCGTTTTTCCCTCATCTTTCAGCTTTTTGAGAACCGAAATGATGGCCGCTTCGGTCGCAGCATCAACGCCTGCAAAAGGCTCATCCAAAAGGTAAAGATCAGCATTCTGGGCCAAGGAGCGGGCCAGAAAGACCCGCTGCTGTTGTCCACCTGACAATTGGCCGATTTGACGATGGGCAAAGTCCTGCATCCCGACCCGTGCCAAAGCATCTTCGGCTATGGCCTGATCGTCACGGCGGATACGGCGCAGAAGCCCTATTTTTCCATAAAGGCCCATCAAGACCACATCGCGCACATTCGCAGGAAAATCCCAATCGACACTGGCACGCTGTGGCACATAGGCAATGCGGTGGCGTTCAGAGGCCAGTGCGCGTCCGAAAATCGACACTTGCCCCGAGAGACGCGGAACGACCCCCAGCGCCGCTTTAAGTAAGGTCGATTTGCCCGCGCCATTTGGCCCGATGATGGCCGTCATCGAGCGGGGCGCCACCGTGAGGTCGACCGAGAAAAGCGCGGGCTTTTCCCCATAGCTGACGCTGAGGCCGCGTATGGCCAGCGGGCTTTGCGGGTCGAGGGGTTGGTCGTTCTGATGAAGCCGTAACATGGCCAATTCCTTGCCGCTAAGGGGTTAATGCGCCATTCATCCCACCTTCAGGGGCTGTGCCCCCAAGGGCGCGGGTGATGGTGGTGATGTTATGATCCAACATCCCGATATAGGTGCCTTCATAGCTGTCTTCTGGCCCCATCGCGTCTGAATAAAGCTCGCCCCCGATGGCGACCGCGTGACCCTGGGCAGCCGCACCTTCTTGGAGGGCGCGAATATTGCGGTCAGATACAGAGCTTTCAACAAAAATGGCCCCAATCTGGCGCGCCACCAGCGTGTCGACCAAGGTTGAGATTTGCAAAAGCCCTGCTTCTGATGCGGTCGAGATGCCTTGGATGCCCAAAACCTCGAAATCAAAAGCGCGGCCAAAATAGCCAAAGGCATCATGGGCTGTGACCAGAACCCGCGCTGCTTCGGGGACGCTTGAGAGGCTGCTTTGGGCATAGGCGGCTAGGCGATCAATTTCGGCCAAATGCTGTGCGGCATTCGCTTCGAAAATGGCAGCGCCTTCGGGATATGACGCGCTCAATGCATCGCGCACTGCTAAAACAACTGTGCGCCATAGGGTCGGATCCATCCAGACATGGGGGTCAAACCGATCCTCATACTCTGGATGACTGCGCAATCTGTCTTGTGGGATAGCCTCTGCCACCGCGACAACAGTGCGGGATTGCCCAAGATCAAGCAGGAGTGGCTCAAGTTGCGCCTCAAGATAAAGCCCATTCCATAGGATCAGATCCGCATTCATTAATGCCAGAATATCCGAACGGGTTTGCCGAAAAGAATGCGGATCAACGCCCGCACCCATGAGGGTCTTTAATTCGATCAAATCCCCCCCGATCTGACTGGCAGCATCTGCGATCATCCCTGTGGTAGCGACCACTTTGATGGGTGCAGATTGCGCAAGGGCGGGGGCGGCCAGAAAGGGCAGTAGCATCACTGTCAAAATGCGTAGGAAACGCATGAAGGCTTCTCCAATATCGAAAGACATAGGCCCTTGCGGGCCATCATTGCCGCCACAAAAGATGATATTGACAATCATTCGCAAAAAGTCAAGAAGTTGCGAATGGCTCGCAACTAGAGCGTGCCCTTGCCAATTTCTTATCCTGTGCAAAAGTGAGGCGAATTCACGCAGACGAGGCGGCCATGGTTAAGATTACAGATTTCGATGATGCCTATCAAAACGGGGCCTATATTCCCGATGCAGATGGGTTCATCACACGTTGGACAGACGCCGCAGCCAGTTTTCGCGCGGCCTATCCGCCCGTCACGCATCACTATGGGACAGGCCCGCGCCAGTATTTTGATCTATTCATTCCCGATGGCGCTCCCAAAGGCCTGACTATTTTTATTCACGGCGGCTATTGGCGGCGGTTCTCGCCGCGCGAATTTAGCCATTTGGCCCGCGCCCTACGAGATGCGGGGCAAGCGGTGGCCCTGCCGTCATACACGCTCGCACCCGAGGCGCGGATTGCTCAAATCACCGATGAAATGATGCGCGCTGTTTGCCATGCAGCGGGTTTGGTGGAGGGGCCAATCCGAATCACGGGCCATTCGGCAGGTGGGCATTTGGCCACCCGCGTGATGTGCAAAGGCGTTTTGCCCGACACAGTCGCCGCTCGCGTGGTTCAGGTGATGTCAATCTCGGGCGTGCATGATTTACGCCCTCTGCTGAACACAGAGATCAACCAAGACCTGCGTTTGACCCTAGAGGAAGCCATGCGGGAAAGCCCCGCATTGTTGCTGCCGCGAAAGACCGCCCGATTCGTTGCCGCCGTGGGGGGCGATGAGCGGCCCGAATTCATCCGTCAAAATGATCTTTTGGCGAATATTTGGCATGGCGCTGGTGTTGAAATTGAAGCGATGCATCTAGCGGGCTTGCATCATTTCGATGTGATCGAAGAATTGGAGCGGCCAGACGGGCGGCTGTTGCAGCAAATCTTGGCTGATTAGCCGCGCGCGTAAAGATCAGAGACGACTGTGCGCAATTGGGCGCGTTCGTCAGGGCCGAGGCGGTCTAGAAGATCTGTTTCGGCTTCTAGAGCGGCGGCTTGAAGGCGGCGGATTTCTTCATTCCCTTTTTCGGACAGGCGCACCACCAAACGGCGGCGATCCACTGTATCGGTCGAAACATTGATCATATCGAGATCTTCGAGGCGGCGCTGTGCGCGGCTGACGCGTGCGGCATCCATCGCGGTCAAAATGCATAGATCATGCGAGGAACAGGGTTGATTCTCAGGCAAAGCCATCATGATGCGCCATTCTGGAACCTGTAAATCTGCATCCCGCATCAGGTTCTGAAACAGGTCGCTTGCGATGACAGCCATTTGGAAAGGCACAAAATCTTTGAGGCTGAACTGGCGTGTTTGTGAGAAATCTTCCACTTTGCACCCAAGGCGTGAATAAGCATCTACCACTCATCTTTAGCGTGAAATACCCCGTTGGCGCAAGGAAAACCTGTAAATTAAATCTGACATGTGGTTGTCACAATTTAAAGACATTGGGTTACTTGTTTATTTTTGCGCTCTGCATCTCCGCTTTTGGCCGTTTGCGCCAGTCATCAACTGCGACTCTTTTGATTTATTTTCCGACTTGCACGCCGTGCAACATAGGTATAGCAGCGCCGGTGGGACACCCCTCCCCAACGAGGGGCATATATCTGTGAGGGTATCACATCATGGCTTTGACCACTCCGGCAACGCGGCCGGCTAATCCGCGTTTTTCGTCTGGCCCCTGCGCCAAACCCCCCGTCTGGACATTGGATAAACTGGCTGACGCCCCTTTGGGTCGGTCGCACCGTGCTGCGATTGGCAAGGCAAAGCTTGCCGCCGCGATTGACCAGACTCGTGAAATTCTGGGCGTGCCTGCTGACTATCGCATTGGCATCGTGCCCGCTTCTGACACAGGCGCGGTTGAGATGGCCATGTGGTCGCTCTTGGGTGCGCGCCCCTGCACAATGGTCGCTTGGGAAAGCTTCGGTGCAGGTTGGGTCAGTGATGTTGTCAAACAACTGAAACTCGATGCGACTGTTCTGAACGCCGATTATGGCCAGATCGTTGGCATGGGCGCGGTCGATTATGACACGGATGTTGTGTTCACATGGAACGGCACGACCTCGGGTGTAAAGATGCCCAATGGCGACATGATCCCTGCCAATCGCGCCGGCTTGACCATTTGCGATGCAACCTCGGCGGCCTTTGCGCAGGATTTGCCGTGGGACAAGCTCGATGTCACCACCTTCTCTTGGCAGAAGGTCATGGGCGGTGAAGCGGCCCATGGCATGTTGATCCTCAGCCCGCGCGCGGTTGAGCGGCTTGAAAGCTACACACCTGCATGGCCATTGCCCAAGATTTTCCGCATGACAAAGGGCGGCAAATTGATTGAGGGTATCTTTAAGGGGGAAACGATCAACACCCCGTCCATGCTCGCCGTTGAAGATTATTTGGTCGCGCTTGATTGGGCCAAATCCATCGGTGGGCTGCCCGCCTTGATGGCACGGGCCAACGCGAACGCGCAGGCGATTTTCGATTTCTGCGCGCCTCGCGATTGGATTGACAATCTGGCCGAAGATCCCGCGACACGCTCGAACACCAGCGTTTGCCTGAAATTCACGGATCCGCGCATCACGGATGGCGCAGCCTTCGCCAAGGCGGTTGCAAAACGTCTCGAAGGCGAAGGTATCGCGCTCGATATCGGGGCCTACCGAGACGCGCCTGCGGGTCTGCGTATTTGGTGCGGTGCCACGGTGGAAACCGCCGATATCGAAGCCATGCTGCCATGGCTTGATTGGGCGTTTGAAACCGAAATCGCGGCGCTTTCTGCTGCGGCTTAAACTCCTTTTTCTGGCCGCAATGCGGGTGTGATCCCTGCGGCCAGACCCTTTCCCATTTCGAACATATGAGGCCCTATCATGGCTCCTAAAGTATTGATTTCCGACAAACTCTCGGATGCAGCCGTTCAGATTTTCAAAGATCGCGGCATTGATGTGACCTTTGACCCAAGCATTGGCAAAGATAAAGACAAGCTGCTTGAGGTCATCGGCCAATATGACGGTTTGGCAATTCGTTCTGCGACCAAAGTTACCGAAAAGATCATCGCGGCTGCCGATAACCTAAAGGTCATTGGCCGCGCAGGGATCGGCGTAGATAATGTGGATATCCCCGAAGCCTCGAAAAAAGGCATCATCGTGATGAATACGCCGTTCGGCAACTCCATCACCACAGCAGAGCATGCGGTTGCGATGATGTTTGCCGTTGCGCGCCAAATCCCCGAGGCCAACGCCTCGACCCATGCGGGCAAATGGGAGAAATCCCGCTTTATGGGTGTTGAGCTGACAGGCAAAACCTTGGGCGTTATCGGTGCAGGCAATATTGGCGCGATTGTCTGCTCACGTGCACTTGGCCTCAAGATGAAGGTTGTGGCCTATGACCCGTTCCTCTCTGAAGAGCGCTCCACGCAAATCGGTGTAACCAAGGTAGAACTGGACGAGTTGTTGGCGCGCGCAGATTTCATCACGCTGCACGTGCCCTTCACCGAAAAGACGGCAAATATCCTATCGGCTGAAAATCTGGCCAAAACCAAGAAAGGTGTTCGCATCATCAACTGCGCCCGTGGTGGTTTGGTGGATGAGGCTGCTTTGGCTGAATTGATTAAATCAGGCCATGTGGCAGGCGCCGCCTTTGACGTTTTCAAAGAAGAACCTGCAACCGAGAACCCATTGTTCAATCTTGAAAACGTGGTCGTGACCCCGCATTTGGGCGCTGCCACGACCGAGGCACAGGAAAATGTGGCGCTGCAAGTGGCCGAACAAATGGCGGATTATCTGCTGACAGGTGCCGTGACCAACGCGCTGAACATGCCCTCTGTGACAGCGGAAGAAGCGCGTGTCATGGGGCCATGGTTGAAGCTGGCCGAGCATCTGGGCAGTTTTGTCGGTCAGTTGACCGAAGACGCGATTGAGACAATCGAGATCACCTATAATGGCGTTGTCAAAGATATGAACCTCAAGGCGCTGAATTGTGGCGCGATTGCAGGTGTCATGAAGGCGACCAACCCTGATGTGAATATGGTGTCCGCACCGATTATCGCCAAAGAGCGTGGGATCGAATTGTCGACAGTTACTCAGGACAAATCAGGTGTGTTTGATGGCTATATTCGCCTCAATGTGAAATCAGCCTCTAAAGAGCGGTCTATTGCAGGCACGGTGTTCTCGGATGGCAAGCCACGTTTCATTCAGATCAAAGGCATCAACATTGATGCCGAGATCGGCGAACATATGCTCTATACTACCAATGAGGACGTTCCAGGCATCATCGGCACATTGGGCCGCACGATGGGTGAGATGAATGTCAACATAGCCAATTTCACCTTGGGTCGTGCCTCAAAAGGGCATCAGGCGATTGCGATGTTGTATCTGGACGACCACCCCCCCGCAGCTGCGGTTGATGCACTCAAGGCGACTGGGTTGTTCCAACAGGTGCGCCCGCTTCGCTTTAGCGCACCTTAATCTACATCAGATATCTGAAAATTACTGCCCCGCCTCCCATCAAGGGGGGCGGGTTTTTCACTGGTTTTTTTTGCGCAAATCTGCGCAACCCGACACAGATCTTTTTTCCTAAAAGTGTGTACAAAGGCTCAGGATAAACACCAATTTTTTAGGCTTGCGACAGGATGAATAAAACCTGTTTCGACATCACGGCGATTTGTGATTGGGCCATGGGTTAAGCGTTTTGCAACGGGGCTGGCTGCATCCAACACACCTGCCCCGATCAGCAATTGCGTGATCACGGCTTCTGAGGCGCGGGTGCCGCCATCTTCGATTTTCATGGCAATGCCGATTTTCTTTTCGGGAATGATTGCCACAAAAACGGCCTCGGCCCCTGTTTTCACCGCAACGCGGCCCCCCATCGCCTCCATCAGGTCGGTGCAGGCGCGCCCTTCACCCGCAACCAAAATGGGGTGGGTGGCCATAGCGCGATGCAGTTTTGCCATTGCCGCCTCGCGGGCCGCGCCATCAGGGTTTGCACCTGCATAACGCGCCATCGCCCGACCAAGCCCCAAAAGGGAGCAGGCAAAATTTGGGGCAGAGCAGCCATCAATCCCAT
>Ga0181556_1004442_pt1 | contig 11393 bp, 12 predicted proteins | sample 011ome_14_FD_148651 | JGI IMG/M metagenome (GOLD analysis project Ga0181556, IMG submission 148651) | Coastal salt marsh microbial communities from the Groves Creek Marsh, Skidaway Island, Georgia - 011505AT metaG (spades assembly) | ecosystem: Environmental > Aquatic > Marine > Intertidal zone... | reverse complement strand
CTCGGCCGCCGGAGCGGCCGCCGCCCGCACGCCGCGGCGGGGCTCGGCCTGGGCGGAGGCGTCGGTGTCGGCGTCGGCGGCGGCGAGGGCCGATCCGCCGATCACGCCACCTACTCCCAGCGCCACCGCGAGGGCGCCGACCCGGCCGATCAGAAGCGCCGCTGTGCGCCCAGATGCGTTCATGACCGGGAGCGTAAAACCACTTTCCCGGGGATCCCGGAAGTGTCGGCGAATAGGTCGACAGCCCCGTCCCCCTAAAGGGTGACGGTAAACCGGACCCGGCCAGCGGTTAGGGTGTCCCGAACGGCGGGCGTCCTCCGCCTTGGATTCCCTGGCGAGAAAGTACGTGGACAGTCCATGACAGATTCCAAGACGACCGTGGGCGTCGTCGCCGAGTCCGGCCCCGACGAGCGCCGGGTGGCGCTGGTGCCCAAGGCGGTCTCGGCGCTGGTGAACAGCGGCGTCGCCGTGGTGGTCGAGTCCGGCGCGGGCGAGCGGGCGCTGCTGCCCGACGCGCTCTACACCGACGCCGGCGCCACCATCGGCGATCCCTGGAGTGCCGACATCGTGGTCAAGGTGGCCCCGCCCACCGACGCCGAGGTGAGCCGGCTGCGCTCCGGGCAGACCCTGCTCGGCTTCCTGGCCCCGCGCAACGCCGACAACCAGATCGGTGCGCTCAAGGCCGCCGGCGTGCAGGCCTTCGCGGTGGAGGCCATCCCGCGGATCTCGCGCGCCCAGGCGATGGACGCGCTGTCCTCCCAGGCCAACGTCGCCGGATACAAGGCGGTGCTGCTGGCCGCCAGCGAGTCCACCCGGTTCTTCCCGATGCTCACCACCGCGGCCGGCACCGTGAAGCCGGCCACCGTGCTGGTGCTCGGGGTGGGTGTGGCCGGCCTGCAGGCGCTGGCGACGGCCAAGCGGCTCGGCGCCCGCACCACCGGCTACGACGTGCGTCCCGAGGTCGCCGACCAGGTGCGCTCGGTGGGCGCCCAGTGGCTCGACGTCGGCATCGACGCGGCCGGCGAGGGCGGCTACGCCCGCGAACTGACCGACGAGGAGCGCGCCCAGCAGCAGAAGAAGCTGGAACAGGCGATCGGCGGCTTCGACGTGGTGATCACCACCGCGCTGGTGCCCGGACGCCCCGCGCCGCGGCTGGTGACCGCCGCCGCCGTGCAGGGTATGAAGCCCGGCAGTGTGGTCGTCGACCTGGCCGGTGAGACCGGCGGCAACTGCGAGCTCACCGAGCCCGGCCAGACCGTCGTCAAGCACGGGGTGACCATCGCCTCGCCGCTGAACCTGCCGGCCACCATGCCGGAGCACGCCAGCGAGCTGTACTCGAAGAACCTCACCTCGCTGCTCGAACTGCTGATCACCGACGGCGCGCTGGCGCCGGACTTCTCCGACGAGGTCGTCGCGGCCTCCTGCGTCACCCGGGAGGCTCAGTCCTGATGTACACCCAACTGCTGGCCAATCTCGCGATCCTGGTGCTTGCCGGGTTCGTCGGGTTCGCCGTGATCTCGAAGGTCCCCAACACGCTGCACACGCCGCTGATGTCGGGCACCAACGCCATCCACGGCATCGTCGTGCTCGGCGCGCTGCTGGTGCTGGGCAACCTGCCGGCCGACGCGCACTGGGGCGTCCGGATCATCGCGTTCGTCGCGCTGGTGTTCGGCACGCTCAACGTGATCGGCGGCTTCCTGGTGACCGACCGGATGCTCGGCATGTTCAAGAGCAAGAAAGAATTGCCGGCGGCGAAGGATAAGGAGCTCACCAAGTGACCTACCTCGTCGACGTTCTCTACATCTTCGCGTTCGCGCTGTTCATCTACGGCCTGATGGGCCTGACCGGTCCCAAGACCGCGGTCCGGGGCAACTGGATCGCCGCCGCCGGAATGGGCATCGCCGTGGTGGCGACGCTGCTGAAGGTCCGCGACACCGCGGCCATCAACTGGATCCTGATCGTCGCCGGCCTGGCGCTCGGCGTGATCCTCGGCGTGCCGCCGGCCAAGAAGACCAAGATGACCGCGATGCCGCAGTTGGTGGCGCTGTTCAACGGCGTCGGCGGCGGCACGGTGGCGCTGATCGCCTGGACCGAGTTCATCGAGACCGACGGGTTCTCGACGTTCAAGCCCGAGCAGTCGCCGACCGTCGCACTGGTGGTCGGCTCGCTGTTCGCGGCGATCATCGGCTCGGTGTCGTTCTGGGGCTCGCTGGTGGCGTTCGCCAAGCTGCAGGAAACCATCATCCCGAAGGGTGTGGAGAAGGCCTTCGTCAAGAACGCCAAGCTGTTCCAGGCCGCCAACATCCTGCTGCTGATCACCGCGGTCGCGGTGGCGGTGTACATCGGACTCAACGGCGGGCTGTCGGTCTGGTGGATCGTCGCGCTGCTGGTGCTGGCCGGCATCATGGGCCTGTTCGTGGTGTTCCCGATCGGCGGCGCGGACATGCCGGTGGTGATCTCACTGCTCAACGCGCTGACCGGATTGTCCGCCGCGGCAGCGGGTCTGGCGCTGAACAACACCGCGATGATCGTCGCCGGCATGATCGTCGGGGCGTCCGGGTCGATCCTGACCAACCTGATGGCGGTGGCGATGAACCGCTCCATCCCGGCCATCGTGTTCGGCTCGTTCGGCGGCACCGACGCCGTCGGCGGCCCGGCCGGCGGGGACCAGGGCCCGGTCAAGGCCACCTCGGCCGCCGACGCCGCGATCCAGATGGCCTACGCCAACCAGGTGATCGTGGTGCCCGGCTACGGCCTGGCCGTCGCGCAGGCCCAGCATGCCGTCAAGGAGATGGCCGACCTGCTCGAGGAGAAGGGCGTCGAGGTCAAGTTCGCCATCCACCCGGTGGCCGGCCGGATGCCCGGGCACATGAACGTGCTGCTGGCCGAGGCCGATGTCGAGTACGACGCCATGAAAGAGATGGACGACATCAACGGCGAGTTCCCGCGCACCGACGTGACCATGGTGATCGGCGCCAACGACGTCACCAACCCGGCCGCGCGCAACGACCCGTCCAGCCCGATCTTCGGGATGCCGATCCTCAACGTCGACCAGTCCCGGTCGGTGATCGTGCTGAAGCGCTCGATGTCGTCGGGCTACGCCGGTATCGAGAACCCGCTGTTCTTCGGCCCGACCACCTCGATGCTGTTCGGCGACGCCAAGAAGTCGGTGGCCGAGGTCATCGAGGAACTCAAGGCCCTCTAGAACGGCGGCGGATCGGCGGCCCAACGCCGTTCGTTGAGCCCGCGTTCCCAGGCGATCCGGGCGGCGCGCTCGGCCGCCCGGGTGCGCCGGCGGGTGGGCATCATCAGGGTGCGGCCCGCCGCGCTGCGGCGCCGCCGGGTCTCGACGGTGATCTCCCCGGTGGGCTCACCGAGGTGCGGGAAGATCAGCGCCCCGGTCGGCCGGGTCAGGTGGGTCTGCCCGGACGGGGCGGTCCACTCGATGGTGCCGTCGGCGAATTGCCTTTCCCGCCAGCCGTTCTCGCCGCCGTAGAAGGTCTTGATCAGGTGGTGGGCGCGGCACAGCAGGGCCAGGTTCGACGGGTGGGTGGGGCCGCCGTCGTCGTAGGCCACGGTGTGGTCGAGATCGCAGACCTCGGCGGGTTTGTCGCAGCCGGGGAACCGGCAGTGCAGGTCGCGGCAGCGCACGAACGCCGCCAGCGCCGCCGAGGGCCGGTAGCGCGGCTCGGCGCACAGCAGCGGCCCCGGCGTCAACGGCCGCAGCCGGGCGTGCTGCGCCAACTGCCGCAGCATCGCCGGCGGCACCGGGCCGTAGCCGGGGAGATAGCCCGGCCTCTCGGAGGTCCCGGCCAGCGTGCCCGACTCGGCCACCACGGTGATCACCACCGGGTTCTCGGCCGTCCCCGGCACCCCACCGGCCGCCAGCGCCGCCAGCGCATCGGCGCGACGCTCATCGAGCGTCCCGGACTCCTCCGGCGCCGCCGCGGCGAGTTCGTCGAGTCGCTGCTCGATCACCGCGGCGTCGGCCGCGCGCACCGACCCCCAGAACGCGACCAGCCCGGAGCGGGCCTCGCCGAACTCGATGTAGCGGTTCTCGGCGACGGTGGGCACCCGCACCGCGGCCGGGTCCAGTTGGCTCACCCAGGCGTCGATCGCCGCCGCCAGTCGCGGGCGGGACAGCGTGTTGAACCGCAGTACCCGCCGGGCCAGCACCTCGTCGATGCGGGCCATGATCTGCCGGTCGCGGATCAACTCGGTGCGGAACACCGCCGCGGCGACCACCGGCCAGTCCACCTCTCCGGCGGCGAACCGCGCGGCCAGCCGGGGCAGCCGATCCACCAGTTCCAGGCCGTAGTTCATCTGCGCCGACGCCCACTCCCGCGAGCGGCCCAACTGGGCGCCCACCTCCGCCGCGGTGGCCGCCCAGTTGTCGATGCACCAGTTCGCCCGCTGGTCGGTGGCCATGCCGGCCATCCGCCGCTGGCACAACTCGCCGATCGCGAGCACCCGCCGCGCCACCGCCGTGCGCTCCGCGTGCCGCGCGTCGGCCATTGCGGTGAACAGCTCCGGGACGTCCAGATCGTCGAACATACGTTCGATGGTAGGCGCGCCCTACGACAACTCGGCGTCCCGCAGCAGCACGGTCTCCAACGCCGCCCGGAACCCGGGCGAGATCGGGGCCGGCCCGTCGTCGCCCAGCAGCACCAGCACGGTGTCGCACACCCCGATGCACTTCCCCTCGATGAACAGCCCGGTGGAGGCGATGAACGAGGTGCGCCCGATCCGGCCCACCCCGGCGCCGGTCTGGATCATCGCCGGCCAGTGCGCCTCGGCCAGGAAGTGCACGGCGTTCTGCGAGGTGACCAGGCGCACCGGGCGCTGCTCGGCTTTGTAGGCCTCCGGCAGCAACGCGCGGTTCATCGTCGCCCGGGCGTTCTCGTGCAGGGCTTCCAGCGCGAGGTTGTTCAGGTGCGCGTTGGCGTCCATGTCGCCGTAGCGGGCGGCGATCTCGTCGATCACCGGATAGGAGTCCAACCGCAGCCGAAGCGGGTCGGGGCGGGGCGCGGTCGTCGTCCAGTCGGTCACAAGGTTAGGTAGCTTAACAACCACTACAGTGACGCCCCGTGCGCCGTTTGCGAATTCCCCTCGCCCTGCTGGCTTTTCTGATGGTCGCCGGGTGCGCCCGGCCCGCGTCGGCGCCGCCGGAACCGACCGCGGCGCTGTTCTACGCCAAGAACGGCGAGATCTTCGTCAGCGACCCGCCCGGCACCCCGGGGCGGCGGCTGACCAGCGGTCCGGGCGACAGCCGCCCCGCGCCGTCCCCGGACGGCACCCGGGTGGCCTACATCCACCAGACCGGCGACGACGAACCCGGCGGCGAACTGCGGGTGCTCGACATCGCCTCCGGGCAGAGCCGGCGGCTGGTGGATCCGGCCGCGGTCACGCCGCGCTTCGCCGACGAGGCCGGCAACGTCGACTGGCCGCGGTGGTCGCCGACCGGGGACCGGGTCGCGTTCCTCAAGGCGTCGTTCGCCGGCGGCGGTTTCCTGTCCGCGGCCGACGCCGACACCGGCGCCCTCACCACCCCGGCCGAACCGCTGTTCGCCGACGAGCGCTACGCCTGGTCGTCCGACGGCACCCGGATCGTGTGGGCGGGCGGGCGCAGCGACGTCAGCCCGGTCGACGTCAACATCTGGGCGGTCGGCGCCGAGAACCGCGCCGTGGTCACCGACACCAACGCCTACTCGGTGACCTTCAACGGCGACTCGGTGCTGTTCACCAACGGCGACGCCACCCAAAACGGTTTCGCCGCAATCCCTTTCGCGCTCCGCGCGGCCGGCATCTACGAGGTGAAACCGGGCGGCACCCCGGAGCAACTGCTCGCCGGCGGCTACTACTCCGACATCGCCGCACTGGACTCGGGCGCACTGGCGTTCACCGAGGGACGCGATGACTCCGAGGTCACCGACATCACGATCCGGGACCGCGACGGCACCGCGCGGACCGTCGCCGAGGCCACCCGCGGCGCGCAGGGACCGGTCTGGTCGGGAGACAGCGTCGCGTACGTCGGAACAGCCGACGGCAAGCCGCTACTGGTCAAGAAGGGGGACGCCGACGCCCGGCAGGTCGATACCGGTGTCGACTCGTTCGCCTGGGCGGGCGGGTCCGGTCAGACCGGCGGATAGGCCGGGGTGCCGGTCCAGTCGGTGCCGCGCAGCGCCCAAGGCAACCAACTGAAGAAGTACTCGATCTCGTCGGTCGCGTCGTAGTCGGGACTCGGATCCATATCTCGGAGTCTAAACCCGACGACCCCGGCGGGGCAGGAGTATTCGAGGGCTGTCTCTAGACTGTCCAACCAGTTGATAGGGAGGACCCATGCCACCGGAGAACGGGACGAGCCGCCGCGAGGAACTGCTGGCGGTCGCCACCAAGCTGTTCGCCGCGCGCGGCTACCACGGCACCCGGATGGACGACGTGGCCGACGTGGTGGGCCTGAACAAGGCGACGGTCTACCACTACTACGCCAGCAAGTCGCTGATCCTGTTCGACATCTACCGCCGCGCGGCGGAGAACACCCTGGCCGCCGTCCACGACGACCCGTCCTGGACCGCCCGCGAGGCGCTGTACCAGTACACCGTGCGCCTGCTCACCAACATCGCGCACAACCCCGAGGGTGCGGCGGTGTACTTCCAGGAGCAGCCCTACATCACCGAGTGGTTCACCGAGGAACAGGTGGCCGAGGTGCGGGAGAAGGAGACCCAGGTCTACGAGCACGTCACCGGCCTGATCGACCGGGGGATCGCCAGCGGGGAGTTCTTCGAGTGCGACTCGCACGTCGTCGCGCTGGGCTACATCGGAATGACGATGGGCGCCTACCGATGGCTGCGGCCGGACGGGCGGCGCAGCGCCACCGAGATCGCCGCCGAGTTCGCCGGCGCCCTGCTGCGCGGGCTGATCCGCGACGAGGCCACCCGCATCGACAGCCCGCTGGGCGCGGTGTCGGCGAAGGCGGCCCTCTGATGCCGCTGGTGAGCAAGACCGTCGAGGTCGACGCCGACGCCGGCACGATCCTGGCGATCGTCGCCGACTTCGAGGCGTACCCGCACTGGAACGACGAGGTCAAGGCCTGCTACATCCTGGCCCGGTACGACGACGGCCGGCCCAGCCAATTGCGGATCGACACCGAGATCCAGGGACACGCCGGCACCTACATCCAGGCGGTCTACTACCCGAGCCCGGTGCAGATCCAGACGGTCATGCAGCAGGGCGAGCTGTTCAGCAAGCAGAACCAGGTGTTCTCGGTGGTCGACATGGGCGCCGGCAGCCTGCTGACCGTGGACATGGACGTCGAAACCTCGATCCCGGGAGTGCCCAGCGTGATGGTGAAGAAATTGGTCAACGACGCCCTCGAGCATCTGGCCGGCAATCTGAAGGCCCGCGCCGAATCGCTCGGCCGATGAACCCGGACCCCACCGGGCAGCCGTATCTGTCGCGCCGGCAGAACTGGATCACCCACCTCGCCCGGCACGATCTGATGCAGCCGGGGGCCACCGCGCTGCGGTTCAACGGCCAGACCATCACCTGGGCGGATCTGCACCACCGGGTGTCCCGGCTGGCCGCCGCGCTGCACCGCCGCGGGGTCCGCAGCGGTGACCGGGTGATGATCCTGATGCTCAACCGGCCGGAGTTCATCGAGGCCACCCTGGCCGCGAACCAGTTGGGCGCGATCGCGGTCCCGGTGAACTTCCGGCTCACCCCGCCGGAGCTGGCCTTCCTGGTGGAGGACTGCGGATCGGCGGTCTTGATCACCGAACCGCTGCTGGCGCCGGTGGCCGAGGCGGTGCGCGACCTCGCGCCGACGCTGACGACGGTGGTGGTCGCAGACCAGGACTACGAGGAGCTGATCGCCGAGCAGGGCGAGCCCGCCCCGCCGGCCGACATCGAGAACGACAGCCCCGCACTGATCATGTACACCTCCGGCACCACCGGCCGGCCCAAGGGTGCGGTGCTCACCCACGCCAACCTGGCCGGCCAGACCATGACGGCGATCTACACCAACCCGCCGCGGCTGGGCCACGACGTCGGCTTCATCGGGGTGCCGCTGTTCCACATCGCCGGGATCGGCAACGTGCTGCCCGCCATCACCCTCGGCGCGCCCACGGTCATCCACCCGCTCGGCGGTTTCGACCCGGCCGCCCTGCTCGACGTGCTGGCCGCAGAGAAGGTGACCGGCATCTTCCTGGTGCCGGCCCAGTGGCAGGCGGTCTGCGCCGAGCAGCAGGCCCGCCCGCGCGAGTTGAGCCTGCGCACACTGTCCTGGGGCGCCGCCCCGGCCTCGGACACCCTGCTGCGGCAGATGGCCGAGACCTTCCCGGGCTGCAACATCGTCGCCGCCTTCGGCCAGACCGAGATGTCCCCGGTGACCTGCATGCTGCTCGGCGAGGACGCGCTGCGGAAGCTGGGCTCGGTGGGCCGGGTCATCCCCACGGTGGCGGCCCGGATCGTCGACGAGGACATGAACGACGTCCCGGTCGGCGAGGTCGGCGAGATCGTCTACCGGGCGCCGACGCTGATGGCCGGTTACTGGAACAACCCGCAGGCCACCGCCGAGTCCTTCGCCGGCGGCTGGTTCCACTCCGGGGACCTGGTCCGCAGCGACGCCGAGGGCTACATCTGGGTGGTCGACCGCAAGAAGGACATGATCATCTCCGGCGGGGAGAACGTGTACTGCGCGGAGGTGGAGAACGCCCTGGCCGCGCACCCGGCGATCGTGGAGGTCGCGGTGATCGGCCGGCCGGACGCCAAGTGGGGCGAGGTGCCGGTCGCCGTCGCCGCCGTCAGCGAGCCCGGACTGGACCTCGCAGACCTGCGCGACTTCCTCGACGAACGGCTGGCGCACTACAAGCACCCGAAGGCGCTGGAGATCGTCGACGCACTGCCCCGCAATCCGGCCGGCAAAGTCGTGAAAACCGAGTTGAGAGACCGTTTCGGCGGACCCCGGAAATAGGCCCGATAACAGACCGGAGGTCAATAGTGCGGTTGCGGCGTCCCCCCTATGGGGGATCGGGTACATTCCTGTGGCACGGCTCGCTACCGCTCGGTAGTGCGACCTGCATCACAGGGAATTTGGGGCGAGGAGGACTCACGCGGTGACCGCGACCACCGGTTTCTCCGGCTACGTCCGTAAGCGCTTCAACGGCCCCATGCAGGCCATGGGCGGCTTCTTCAAGATGTGTGTGCTCACCGGCAAGGCGCTGGCCCGGCCGTTCGAGTGGAAAGAGTTCATTCAGTACAGCTGGTTCCTGATGACGGTCGCGCTGCTGCCGACCTTCGCGATGTCGATCCCGCTGACCGTGCTGATCATCTTCATCTTCAACCTGCTGCTGCAGGAGTTCGGCGCCGCCGACGTCTCGGGCGCCGGCGCGGCACTGGCCTCGGTCACCCAGCTCGGACCGCTGGTGACCGTGCTCGTGGTCGCCGGCGCCGGTTCCACCGCCATCTGCGCCGACCTGGGCGCCCGCACCATCCGCGAGGAGATCGACGCCCTCGAGGTGCTCGGCATCGACCCGATCCACCGCTTGGTGGTTCCCCGGGTGTTCGCCTCGATGTTCGTCGCGGTGCTGCTCAACGGCGCGGTGATCACGATCGGCCTGGTGGGAAGCTTCATCTTCGGCGTCGGATTGCAGAACATCTCGGCCGGCGCCTATCTGCAAACCCTGACGCTGATCACCGGGCTTCCCGAAGTGCTGATCTCGATCGCCAAGGCCGTCGCCTTCGGATTGATCGCCGGACTGGTCGGGTGTTACCGCGGGCTGACGGTGGGCGGCGGCGCCAAGGGCGTCGGCATCGCGGTGAACGAGACCCTGGTGCTCTGCGTGGTGGCGCTGTTCGCGGTCAACGTGATCTTCACGACCATCGGTGTGCGGTTCGGGACGGGGCGATAGATGGCTACCGCGACAACGACATCGGAGAACAGGGCCGTCCTGCGGTCCCGCTTCCCGCGACTGTCCAAGGACGTCCGCGAGGCCGCCTCGCTGCCCACCCGGATGGTCGACGCCACCGGTCGGGTGGGCTGGTTCGCCATCCAGGGCGTCGGGCAGATCGGACACGCCCTGCGGTTCTACCGCAAGGAGATCATCCGGCTGATCGCCGAGATCGGGATGGGCGCCGGCGCGATGGCGGTGGTCGGCGGCACGGTGGCCATCGTCGGCTTCGTCACCCTGTCGGCCGGTTCACTGATCGCCATCCAGGGTTTCGCCTCGCTGGGCAACATCGGTGTCGAGGCCTTCACCGGCTTCCTGGCCGCGATGGTCAACGTGCGGCTCACCGCGCCGATCGTCACCGGCCAGTCACTGGCCGCCACGGTCGGAGCCGGCGCAACCGCCGAGATCGGCGCCATGCGAATCTCCGAGGAGATCGACGCCCTGGAAGTGATGGGCATCAAGTCCATCTCCTACCTGGTCTCCACCCGGCTGGTCGCCGCGTCGGTGGTCATCATCCCGCTGTACGCGATGTCGCTGATCATGGCTTTCGCCGCAGCTCAACTGACCACCACGGTGCTCTACGGCCAGTCCGGCGGTACCTACAACCACTATTTCCACACCTTCCTGCGCCCCGAGGATGTGTTCTGGTCGTTCATTCAGGTGATCGTCATCTCGGCGGTCGTGATGATCAACCACTGCTACTACGGCTACAACGCCAGCGGCGGCCCGGTCGGGGTTGGTGAGGCGGTCGGCAAGTCGATGCGCGCATCCCTGGTGGTCATCCAGTTCGTCGTCCTGTTCTCCTCGTTGGCGCTCTACGGCACCAACCCGAACTTCAACCTGACGGTGTAGCGGACCATGACAGCACCCCTGAACTCCGACCGGCGCCCGCCACTCAAGCTCGCAGGCATCATCCTGCTGCTGGTCCTGGCGTTGATCCTGACCTACGTGCTGCTGCAGTTCCGCGGCGCGCTCACCCCGAAAACCGAGCTGACCATGCTCTCGGCGCGGTCCGGCCTGGTGATGGACCCCAACTCCAAGGTCACCTACAACGGGGTGGAGATCGGCCGGGTCAAGAACATCTCCGAGACCAGCGAGAGCGGCCGGCCGGCCGCCAAGCTGCTCCTCGAAGTCGACCCGAAGTTCATCAAGCTGATCCCGTCGAACGTCAACGGCGACATCCAGGCGACCACGATCTTCGGCAACAAGTACGTCTCGCTGTCCAGTCCGGCCAACCCCAGCCCCACCCGGATCAGCAGCACCGACGTCATCGACGCCCGCACCGTCACCACCGAGTTCAACACGCTCTTCGAGACCGTCACCGGTCTGGCCGAGAGGATCGACCCGGTCAAGCTCAACCTGACCCTGTCCGCCACCGCCGAGGCGCTGACCGGCCTGGGCTCAAAGTTCGGGCAGTCCATCGTCAACGCAAACGTGGCGCTGGAC
>Ga0181556_1004441_pt1 | contig 11393 bp, 9 predicted proteins | sample 011ome_14_FD_148651 | JGI IMG/M metagenome (GOLD analysis project Ga0181556, IMG submission 148651) | Coastal salt marsh microbial communities from the Groves Creek Marsh, Skidaway Island, Georgia - 011505AT metaG (spades assembly) | ecosystem: Environmental > Aquatic > Marine > Intertidal zone >... | reverse complement strand
CTATCTTCATACCAGCAAAACCCTCATCCCATCCTTTGATAACTTGGCCCACACCTAGCATAAAACTAAAAGGCTCTCTTCTATCCAGTGAACTATCAAATTTTTTACCCTTGCCATCTTTTGAATTAGCGTCATAAAGCCAACCTGTATAGTGAACGGTTATAGACAATCCTTTTTCTGCCTCCCTGCCCTCGCCCTGCTTTATATCTGTAATAGTTAATTCTTGTATACCTTTTGTCATTTTTTTATCCTCTATTGATAATTCAATCGCCCCCAGAAGAAAAACTTGAAAAAATAGAAAAAGAGTGATTAAAAAATTTTTTGTCATAATTTCCTCTAGCTAATTTAAATAGAAAGTTCTGTTTATTAATTTTTCTTGCAAATTTAAGGACAGATCAGATTTTTTGTCGTTTATGATAAAAACAAACAGTATCATTTCTTTTTTTTCATTTTGAAAAAAACCTGCAATTCCATTAACATCTCTTAAGGAACCTGTTTTAAAGTGTCCCTTAGAATTAATGGGCGAATATACCATTCTTTTTTCTAAGGTGCCATCAATTGCAGAAATGGGAAATGATGCAACTAATTCTGGCATCAATGGATGATGATATATCTCCAATAAAATATTTTTTAATTGTTTGCTTGAAATTTTTATATTTCTTGAGAGGCCGGCTCCATTATCTATATATAGATCGACGTTTGTGTAACCTCGATTTATAAACCAGTCATTTACATATCTATTAACCATACCTTCATCTGCGGGCGTTGCTGAGCTCTCTGTAATCATAGTAAGCATTAAATTTCTAGACATTAAGTTAAGGCTATACTTGTTGATGTCTCTGATTGTCTCACTTAATCTTCTGGACTGGTGTGTTGCGATCAAAATCAAATCATCAATTTTATTATTTGTATATTCATAAGACCCATTAAAAATTCCCCCATTTTGATGCCATAGTTTTTTAAATATTTCAAAGAAATATTTTCCATTTTCCATGACAGAAAGATCAATTTCTTTATTTTTACAACTCTTACTAAATTTACCCTCAAATAAAATAGCTGACCGTTCTAACTCCTGCTTGACTTCATACTTCATCGCACTTCTCCAACTCCGGCATGTTTCTTGGCTCAAAGAGAGCTTATTTATAATTTCAAAGTTTTCTAATCTTGGGTCGGTTTCAATGTGAATCTTATTTTTTTCCTGAATAAACTTAAAGTTCATTGTGTTGCTTTGAATAGATATTGCGTTGGGAAGAACGTTGTATGCTCTCATCGGATCTTCATCAAAATCTATTATCTTTGGTAATGCCCCAAAATAACTTGTATCGAGAATCAAATTGCCATTAATCTCTCTAATCCCTCTATCCCTTAATTCTCTGACCATTTTTTCAAGGTCATTAATTGAAAAGGAGGCATCTCCTCTTCCTTTAAAAATTACATTTCCATCTAGCAATTGGTCTTTTACTTTTCCTTGGATATACAAATCTGATTGCCATTGAAAATTTGGTCCCAACTCTTCTATAGCCATAAAAGATGTGAGAATTTTTACGAGTGACGCAACATTAAATAATTTATTTTCGTTATGAGAAAATGTTAATTTTTTTGGGTCATTGAGGTTTTCAATTATTAAAGTGTAATTTTTTTTATCAAAAGAATAGGTGTTTAGTATTTTTTGAATTTCAAGATTTTCACTTGCATGTGAAAAAAAGCTCCAAAACAAAATTAATACAAATACGAGTTGCTTTAAATTACATTGCATTTTCAATTCCACGTAATAAAACGTTAATCATAAACTTTGCTTCCGTTTCCTTAATGCAATAAGGGGGCATCAGATAAAACGTGGATCCGATTGGCCTGATCAGAAGGCCATGCTGAAGGCAAAATTTTTGTATTTTTAGTGGATCGATTTTATGATCGACTTCAAATGCCCATATCATGCCTTGATTTCTAAAATCTTTGACGGGAAAATTTTTTAAGTCTGATAAAAGCCTATTGATCATTTTTATTTTTTGTCGATTAGATTGAATAATTTTTTGTTTTTTAAAAATAGATAACGTTGCCAAAGCTGCAGCGCATGCAAGCGGATTACCTGTGTAACTGTGGGAATGTAAAAAACCATACGCAATTCTGTCATGATAAAAAGTACGATAAACTTTTTTAGTGGTTAAAACCGCTGATAAGGGTAAATATCCACCCGTTAACCCTTTTGATAAACAAAGAAAATCTGGTGAAATTTTTGCTTGCTGATAAGCAAACATTGAACCCGTCCTTCCAAATCCAACTGCAACCTCGTCTGCAATTAAATGAATCTCGAATTCTTTGCACAGCCTTGCGACGCCATGGAGATAATTTTTGGAGTGCATTGCCATTCCCCCTGCGCATTGAACTAAGGGTTCTATAATCATTGCACTAATTGAGTTATGTTTTTTTTCAAATACACATCTCAACTCATCTAATTTTTTTTTCTCAAACTCTTCTTGTGTTTCGTTTTTTGAACGATCTCGCCAATCTGGGGAATTAACTTGAATATGTTTTTTTAGGAGATTTTTGTATGATTCTTTAAAAATAGGTACAGAAGTTACTGAAAGAGCACCGAGCGTTTCCCCATGGTAGCTCTTGCGTAAATATACAAGCTTATTCTTTTGTTGTTTTTTATTTTGTCTCCAATAATGTGTGCTCATTTTGATAGCAATTTCAATGGCGTTAGCCCCATCGCTGCCATAAAAACAATGTCCAAGCTTTGTTAGCCTGGATAGTTCTTCAGATAATTCTATTACAGGCTCATGAGTTAATCCTGCAATCATTGAATGCTCTAATAGATCAATTTGTTTTTTTATCTTTGCCTTAATCAGGGGATTATTATGGCCAAATAAATTAACCCACCATGAGCTTGTTGCATCAAGATACTTCTTTTCATCAAAATCATATAGCCATACACCTTTGCCCCTTTTAATAGGAATTAGGTTATCTTGATTGTAATGCTTCATTTGAGAACAAGGATGCCATACTGACTTTAAACTTCTTTTAATAATATTTTTATTGAGTGATTTCATGGGGCAGGATTCATGTGACACAAATGAACATGTTCTATTTCATTAAGTATTGAGTCTGAAAGTTGAAAATTAAATGCTTTTAGGTTTTCTCTGAGTTGAGCCATGTTTGTCGCACCAATGACAGTGCTAGTAGTAAACCATTGATGATAAACAAAACTTAATGCCATCTGAGTCATACTCAATTTGTTTGCTTTGGCTACTTTTGAATAAGCTAACAAGGTATTCTTTACTCCTGGTTTATTGAAACGTTTCGCATATCCCTCAAACAAAGTAACACGCCCCTTTTCTTTTGGATTATTTAAGTATTTTCCTGTTAAATGACCAAAAGCTAAGGGTGAATAAGCAAAAAACCCGATACCCTCTCTAAACAGAATCTCTGTCACCCCAAATTCAGCAACTCTATTTATCAGACTGTAAGAATTTTGAACCGCACTGATCAATGGTAGGTTTTCTTGCTTTGCAATTCTGATGAACTCTGATAAGCCCCATGGCCACTCATTTGAAAGCGCTATATATCTTGCTTTACCTGCTTTGATAATATCCTCAAGCGCCATTAATTGAGATTCAATGGATACCCATTTTATGGGCTCGCCATTTTTAAAGTCATCTCTAGGATCAAATTTATATTGACCAAACATGGGAACATTTCTCTCTGGCCAATGCAGGTAGAGTATGTCAACATAATCAGTCTGCAGTCGCTTCAACGATGAGTTTACTGCGTTTGTTATGTTGGTTTTATCAAGCGACTTTGGTCCGCCCCGAATCCATGATAGATCTCTGCGTGGGCCTGCAATTTTTGTAGATAATACAAATGAGTCTCTTTGTTTCTTTTGTTTTATCCAGTGGCCAATAATCGCTTCAGTTTTAGTATAGGTATTTTCTTTTGGAGGCACTGGATATAATTCGGCACAATCAATACTGTTAATACCTTGATCAATAGCAAAATCCAATTGCTCAAATGACTCTTCCTGATTATTTTGATCACCAAAGGTCATTGTGCCGAGAGTTATCGGCGAAACAAATAAATCTGAGTGCCCCACCCTTGAATAATCTTTTTTTTCAAACATCTCTATTTGTATTTAAATAATTTACAAAAAATATTTTTTTACCCTTGAATTTTACAATAATCGTCCCTATTATTAGCACTCTATTAATTAGAGTGCTAAAAAATTAGCATTTAATGATATTTTTAAGAATACACTATTAGGAGATTTAACAAATGAAAATTCGTCCTTTACATGATCGAGTTATTGTAAAGCGTCTTGAAGAAGAACGCACAACCGCATCTGGAATTGTTATACCGGACAGCGCTTCAGGTGAAAAACCTGACCAAGGAACTGTTCAGGCTGTAGGTAATGGAAAGTTACTTGATGATGGGTCAACTCGCGCATTGGATGTCAAGGTCGGCGATAAAGTCCTCTTCGGTAAGTATGCGGGGCAAGAAGTTAAAGTTGATGGTGAAGACCTCCTCGTTATGAGAGAAGAAGACATCATGGGAATCGTTGAATAATTAATAAATTATTATTGGAGAAATGAAATGGCAGCAAAAGATGTGAAGTTCGGCGATGATGTTCGCCAAAAAATGGTTAAGGGTGTTAACACACTTGCAAATGCAGTTAAAGTAACCCTGGGCCCAAAAGGAAAAAATGTTGTACTTGAGAGGTCCTTCGGCGCACCAACGATTACCAAAGATGGTGTTTCTGTCGCAAAAGAAATTGAATTAAAAGATAAGTTTGAAAATATGGGCGCGCAAATGGTCAAAGAGGTTGCATCCAAAACATCTGATAACGCTGGAGACGGCACAACAACTGCGACCGTTCTAGCACAAGCAATCATTCGCGAGGGTATGAAATCGGTAGCAGCTGGAATGAATCCGATGGATTTAAAAAGAGGAGTTGATAAAGCAGTCGAGGCTGCTGTTGCCGAATTACAAAAACTTAGCAAACCTTGCAATACAAGTAAGGAAATAGCTCAAGTGGGTGCAATTTCAGCAAATTCTGACGGCTCAGTAGGGCAAATTATTGCAGATGCTATGGATAAAGTTGGAAAAGAAGGGGTTATTACTGTTGAAGATGGCTCGGGTTTATCTAACGAGCTTGACGTAGTTGAAGGTATGCAATTTGACCGTGGATATCTTTCACCATATTTTATCAACAACCAAGATCGACAAATTGCACTTCTTGAAGACCCATATATTCTTCTTCATGACAAAAAAATATCAAGCATCAAAGATCTTTTACCTGCTCTAGAGATGGTAGCAAAAGCAAGTAAACCATTATTGATTATTGCTGAAGAACTTGAAGGTGAGGCACTGGCTACTTTAGTTGTTAATAATATTCGTGGCACCATCAAGGTTGTGGCTGTGAAAGCGCCTGGTTTCGGTGATAGAAGAAAAGCAATGCTTGAAGATATCGCAATTCTAACAGGTGGCACAGTAATTTCTGATGAGGTTGGTTTAACATTAGAAAATATTAAACAAGAGGATCTTGGTCAGGCGAAAAAAATCGAAGTCGGTAAAGAAAATACGATCATCATTGATGGCGCCGGCAATCAGGATAATATCAAATCACGTATTGGGCAAATAAAAGCTCAGATTGAAGAATCAACAAGTGATTATGATAAAGAAAAACTTCAAGAGCGTGTCGCAAAACTTGCCGGAGGTGTCGCTGTCATCAAAGTTGGTGCCACAACTGAAATTGAGATGAAGGAGAAGAAGGCACGAGTTGAAGATGCTCTCCATGCTACAAGAGCTGCTGTTGAGGAAGGGATTGTTCCCGGTGGTGGCGTTGCACTAATAAGAGCAATTGAAGCAATTAAAAAAGTAAAGGGTGATAATGCCGAACAAGATGCGGGAGTCCGAATCGTTCTTAGAGCAATTGAAGAGCCTTTAAGACAAATAGTTTCAAACGCAGGTATTGAGCCATCTGTAGTGGTAAATAATGTGTTAGAAGGAAAAGGTAATTACGGATTTAATGCGGCAAATGAAACATACGGTGATATGGTTGAAATGGGAGTCCTTGATCCAACAAAAGTCACTCGTTCAGCTTTACAAAATGCAGCATCTGTTGCAGGCCTCATGCTCACAACAGAATGTATGATTGCAGACCAACCAAAAGATGACGCACCTGCTGGTGGAGCAATGCCAGACATGGGCGGCATGGGCGGCATGGGCGGCATGGGCGGCATGGGCGGCATGATGTAAATTCAGATCAACTATGTTTAATACTAAAAAAGGCCTCTAACGAGGCCTTTTTTATGCTGATATCATAAAGGGAGGAATATATCAGCAGTGCTACACATCTTTAATGACATCTTTATTGGTAAAAAGTTCTTTTTTAAAAAACTTTACTTAAAAAATGATGTAGGATTACAGCCATGCAGCCAGATACACCATCATTAAATCTTCTCAACAATCTAAACAAAGAACAATCTGAGGCAGTAACCTCAAACGAGTCGTCTGCATTAATTTTAGCAGGAGCGGGAAGTGGAAAAACGAGAGTCTTAACGTCCCGAATTTCTTGGTTGATACACAATCAGATTGCTAGCCCTGGTTCTATTTTAGCGGTTACTTTTACCAATAAAGCCGCTAAAGAAATGTTGCTGCGTGTGACGAGTCAATTACCAATAAATACTCGAGCTATGTGGGTGGGAACTTTTCATGGTCTTTGTAACCGTTTTTTAAGACTTCACCACAAAGACGCAAAGCTTCCAGAAACCTTTCAAATTTTAGATAGCCAAGACCAGTTGTCCGCCATAAAAAGATTGATGAGGGCAAATAATATTGATGAAGAAAATTTTCCACCTAGGGAAGTTCAATACTTTATCAATAACAACAAAGAGCAAGGCTTTCGTTCAAAAGACGTTAAAACATATGATTCGCATACGGAAAAGATTAACGAAATATATTTATATTACGAAACACAATGCCAAAAAGAAGGTGTTGTTGATTTTGCCGAATTACTGTTGCGCTGTTACGAACTTTTTAAAAAAAATTCTCATATTCTTGCTCATTACCAAGACCGATTTAAGCATATTTTAATTGACGAATTTCAAGATACGAGTGAACTGCAATATAGATGGATAAAGCTTATTGTTGGAAAAAGCAATTCTGTTTTTGCTGTAGGAGACGATGACCAATCAATTTATAGCTTTCGAGGCGCAAAAGTATCAAATATGAAAGATCTACAAAAAGACTTTGCAATTAAAAAGGTAATCAAATTAGAACAAAATTATCGATCAAAAAATAATATATTAAATGCCGCCAATTCCATCATCAAGAATAATGAGGGTCGGCTTGGTAAAAAGCTTTGGACTGCATCAGGTGATGGGGACTTGATAAAAAAATATGTAGGTTTAAGTGATTATGATGAGTCTAACTTTATTATCGAAGAAATAAAACAGCTCCATCGCTCAGGTCTTAATTACAATCAAATCGCAATTCTCTACAGAAGCAATGCCCAATCAAGAATTATTGAACACAACATAGTTTCAAATAATATCCCCTATCGGGTATACGGTGGGCTTCGTTTCTTTGAACGAGCAGAGATTAAGAATGCCTTAGCCTATTTAAGACTTATCACAAACAAGACAGATGACAATGCTTTCTTAAGAATTATTAATTTTCCAACTCGCGGTATTGGGGCAAAATCAATCGAACAAATCCAGGATATAGCTAAAAAAAATAATTCTTCACTTTGGCAGGCAGCCACAGAATTTAAAATGCAAGTGTCAGTTAATCAAAAAAAAGGTATCCCCTATTTTGTGGAGTTAATTAAAACTATTGAGGATGAAATTCATGGCTTGACGATAGCAGAATCAATAGAGATTATTACTAACAGATCTGGACTAAAAGATCATTATTTAAAAGAGAAAGATAGTATCGATCGATTAGCAAATTTAAGTGAATTAATCTCTGCTGCTGTTACTTTTTCAGAAACTTCAGACACTGAAGATCCAGCATTAAATATGGTAGAGTTTTTAAATTATACCTCTTTAGAAAGCGGCGAACTGCAGGCTTCATCCAGTGAGGATGCCCTCCAATTAATGACAATCCATTCTGCTAAGGGTCTTGAGTTTGATGCTGTTTTTATAACTGGACTAGAGGATGGCTTATGCCCTCATGAGCAAAGTCTTGCAGAGCAAAACGGGATTGAAGAGGAAAGACGCTTAATGTATGTTGCTGTCACTCGTGCAAAGATGAAACTTTATTTGACACTGGCTCAATCAAGAATGCTTCATGGACAGACAAGATATAACCTCCCCTCAAGATTTCTAGATGAAATACCTGATGAATTAATAAAAGCAATTAATGCTTCAAAGAAAATTGATTTAATACCAACACCTCACAGAAATAATAAATATAATCTTAACAATGATTATCCATGGAAAATAGGTGCTAATGTCCAGCATCCGAAATTTGGTCAAGGAGTGGTGACAGGTTATGAGGGTCAAGAAAACGATTTACGAATTCAAATAAAATTTTTAAATCATGGTACCAAATGGTTAGCGCTTGAGTATGCTAAATTATCTGAAATTTAAATTACTGATTTAAAAATTTTTCTATAAGTAATAGTTTGAAAAGTAAACGACATGGCAATAAAAATTGTCGCCAAGATCAAAACAGAAAAACTTGAAAACAATGAAATGAGATTATTACCCAAGAAATTCATGGATGATATTAACAGGGTTATTAAAAAAATTAAGCATACAAATACAGTAATAATTATCGTCCACGCTATCAAAATTTGAAATAAATATAGAAGGCAACCTGCAAAACTTGATTTAATAGATTTTAAAAAATCAAAATTGTAAAATGCAATGAGTAACGGTGCAAACCAAGTCAGCATTAAAAAAGGAATGGTTATTACCAAAGCTTTAATTATTATGGGACTAAAATCACCAAACTGTATCTCACCAAGTCCTTGCCCCTGTGGTATTTCAACAATTCTTGCAACATCAGAGCTAATCCAGGCGGTTAATCCTAGTGTATAAACAATAGAAAGCAGGCCTATTGATATAAATCGAGCGAATTTTCCCCTAATCAAATCCATCACTTTCTTTAAATCAAAAACTTTTTTTTCAAGAATACTTAAGTAAAAAGCAACGATAAAAACTGTAACAAATGGCCATAACATAATTAAAATTGGACTAAGGATATTTAATCCAGGAGTAGCAGGAATAAACATATAAAACATCAAGTAAAACATTCCTGCTACAAGTGAAAATCGAGTTGAAACCTTAAACAAGGAAAAACTCTGATAAACCCATTCATAAGACTGATTAAAAATATTTTTCATTTAGCTCCGTTGATAATTTTGTAATATTTTTTTGAAATGCTCAGGGGCTTTAGTATATGTTATTTCTCCATCTTTTTTAAAATGGAAATCATATAGCCTAGATAGCCAAAATCGCATTGCAGCGAGTCTTAATGAAATTGGTAAAAAGTTTTTTTCGTCTTCACTTAATTCACGAATTGATTCATAACCATTCAAAAAATATCTTTTTTTCTCCACATCAATCAAAAAGAACTCATTAATACACCAATCATTTAAAGCAATTGCAATATCGTAAATATATAAATCGTAACAAGCATAATAGAAATCTATTACGCCTGTTACGTTGTGATTGTAAAATAATACGTTATCTTTAAAAAGATCCGCATGAATAATTCCGGATGGTAAATTGCTATTAAAATTCTGATCAAGAAAAATAAGCTCATCCCTTATCATTTCAACTTCATCATTGGACAATAACGGATGTATTTCATCAAAGACTCTGTTCATCCAATTCAGCCCACGAGGGTTCGCTATAAAAACCTTGTAGTCTTGAGTTAGTTGATGCATTTGTGCAAGTGAGGCTCCAACAGCAAAACAGTTATCATTAGATACCGACTTAAGCTCTCCTCCGCCTAAAAGAGAAACAAGCAAGGCTGGTTTATTTTTAATTTCTCCCAAATGAAATCCCTCTTGGTTTTGAATTGGCGTTGGGCAATGATATTTTTTATTAGACAAAAATGACATCAAATCAACATAGTACTGAATATCTTTGGGCTGCGCCTGTTCGAATATCGTCAGAATATATTTTGCATCAATAGTTTCGATAACATAATTTGTGTTGGTGACACCAGATGAAATACCTTTAAAACTTTTTAATTCAGGTAAATTATAAGAGTTCAAAAAAGAGGATATCTCATCAATATTGATTGAGGTGTAGACAGCCATAAGTTAGTTTAAATTGGTTAAAAAGTAAAAAGTACCCATTGCGGGACAATCATAGGCGCCTCTGGGGAGTCATGACGCGTCCAGTCAGAACCTTGGTCATCCTTGTATAGATAATAAGATGGCATATTTTTTGGGGAAACTTTTATCATGTAGAGTTGGCCATTAACACGATACTCCTCAATAAGTTGAGTTTCTTCTTTTCTAATTGTTACTTCAGGCTCCAAAACATAATCAGAATCATATGTAGTGGGTGGTGGCGGAATTTCCTCAAAAAGCTGCCTATCCTCTGCAGAAAGAGGCAAGATAAGAAACATCGAAGCGAGAAATAATGCTTTTAAAAAATTTTTAATCATAATTATTTACAGGTTATATTCTAATTCTACCAAAATCATTCTGGTTCAGTAAGAATTTAATAAAAAAACTCTTATAATGATCTAATGAAAAAACTCCTCCTAATTGATGGCTCATCCTACCTCTATAGAGCCTTTCATGCAATGCCCGATTTCAGAAACAAATCCAATGAGCCAACTGGAGTCATATACGGCGTCCTAAATATGTTACGTCATATTCAAAACGCTTACCCATCAGATTACAGTGTTTGTGTCTTTGATGCTAAAGGAAAAACTTTTAGGAATGAAATCTTTCAAGAATATAAAGCGACGAGACCAAAAATGCCTGAGGAGCTTGCAAGTCAAATAGAGCCTCTGAAAGAAGCAATAAAAGCAATGGGTTGGTTCATGATAACCCATGATGGAGTTGAAGCTGATGATGTTATTGGAACATTGAGTAAAAAAGCCAATGCAGAAAATATTTCTGTCACTATATCAACAGGCGACAAAGATCTTGCTCAGCTTGTCAATAAAAAAACCAGGCTTGTAAATACTATGACGAATGAAGTTCTTGATGAAGACGGAGTAATGAAAAAGTTTGGGGTGGCTGCTGAACAAATTATCGACTACTTAACCATAATTGGTGACAAAGTTGACAATATTCCTGGAGTTGAGAAAGTTGGCCCAAAAACAGCTGTCAAATGGCTCGATGAGTTTGGTAGCCTAGAGAAAATAATTTCAAATGCAGAAAAATTTAATGGGGTGATTGGTGAAAATCTTAGGTTGGCGATGGG
>Ga0181556_1004434_pt1 | contig 11408 bp, 9 predicted proteins | sample 011ome_14_FD_148651 | JGI IMG/M metagenome (GOLD analysis project Ga0181556, IMG submission 148651) | Coastal salt marsh microbial communities from the Groves Creek Marsh, Skidaway Island, Georgia - 011505AT metaG (spades assembly) | ecosystem: Environmental > Aquatic > Marine > Intertidal zone >... | reverse complement strand
AGCTGTAGATGATACTACGACAAAATATAAAATATTAGATATTGATAATGAAGCTCCTAACTTTTTAACTGATAAGTTTCAAAGTAAAGGACAAATTAATATGACTAATGTTACAACAAATCTTGCGTCTGACTCAAGTTTATTAGAGGCGACTATTGAAGCTAATGAAACATTAGAAGCAACTATTGCTGCTGGCTCAAAAATAAGATTTGTTAATTCAGCTAATCAAAGTGATATTTATACTGTTTCAAACGTAACCTTTACAGACACAAATGCTGATGATAAATCAGATACAATGAGCCTTACTGTAAATGAAGTTTTTAATGAAGTAGATATAAATAATTTTTCAAGTTTAACAGATTATAATATTATTTTTGGAGAAATTGAAACAAAAATATCACCTGAATTTAAAAATAGATTTTTTATAAAACTTCGTATTGATTCTTTGTTAAAACAAAATATTGTTAACGCAGTATCTATTAAAGTAGATAATAAAAGCGAATATAGAATTATTAAACAAGAAACAATAAAGGGAGATACGTATCAAAATATAAATTCTAGTTGTGGATTTGCTGATTTAAGTACTGATGATGAAAATTCAGGATATTATTGGCCAGGGCCGGGGGATCCTTCTGTAACTCCTATGGCTACAGGAAGTAATAAAATTTATATTAGAAGAACGGGTCAAACATACAGTGATAAAAATAGTAAATTTGATGATTTTGCTGAATTTTTAGATGCTGTAGGTACTAAAATAAGATTTGAATCCGATCCTAATGCTAAAACATATACAATACAATCTTCCTTAAGAACAGATGGTAATAATGGATTTAAAAAATTTGGGTTTGGAGGAAATCCTTTAGAAAGAATATGTAATTATTGGGTTCAATGGGAAATTAAATTAGATAATAATATTGATTTTACACCTAATACAACAGCATTAGATAAAAGAATATATATACTTGATAATATAATAAACGAAGAAGAAAATCAGTTATCTGTAAATTCGCCAATAATATTTGAAACAGAACCAGAAGAAGTTGCTGATTTAGATTTATATTATGAAACTGAAAATTCTTATGATATTACACAATGGAATACAGAGCAAGAATTAAAATGGTTTAATTGCTTTTCATTTGGTAATGGTGTTGAATCTAATAGAATACGTGACGATTTTAATGGTGTTACCATGGATAAAGGTGTTCGTGTTAGCTCTGTAATTGCGGAACAATTTAAAGAAGAACATAAGAAAAATACTATTATATTTTCTGGCATATACAATAGTATCAATGGTATAAACCAAACAAATCAATTTAATCAAGCAGAAGCAATAACAAAAGATATTAATCCAGAATATGGATCAATACAAAAGCTTCATGCAAGAGATGGTGATTTAATTGCATTAACTGAAGATAAAGTTTTAGGTATATCAGCTGGCAAAGACGTTTTATTTAATGCTGATGGAAATCCTAATTTAATATCTTCTACAAATGTATTAGGTTATGTAAGACCTTATGCTGGTGAGTTTGGTATATCCAATAATCCTGAGTCATTTGCAACATACGGTAATAGATTTTATTTTACTGATAAAGCTAGAAATGCTGTATTAAGATTTTCAGGAGGCATTGGGGGTGGTGATGGTTTGACAGTCATATCTAATTATGGCATGTCTGATTATTTTAAAGATTTATTGTCTACAAATTCTGGTGCATTTATTGGTAGCTTTGATGAAGATTTAGGTACTTATAATATATCTATAAATGATCAAACTGTAGGTTTTGATGAAATGGTAAAAGGTTGGACATCTCGTTATAGCTTTTTACCAGAAAATGGTATAAGCTTAAATGCTAAATATTATACATTTAAAAATGGAAATCTTTGGTTGCATAACGTAGAAAGCCGTGCTAAAAATAATTTTTATAATGGACAGTATTCATCTAAAGTAACTTTCTTTTTTAATCAAGAATCTTCTGTAGTTAAAAAATTTAAAACATTAGGTTATGAAGGTGATGATGGTTGGGTTGCTAATTATGTAAAAACAAACTTACAAGATGGATCTGTAACAAAGTTTATTGATAAAGAAGGTAAGTTTTTTAATTATATAAAAGGTGATAAAACATATTTAGATGTTCCTAATAAAACAACAAATTGGGATAGTAAACAATTTTCAAGCCAAGGTATTGGGGAAACAACTGCGCTTTCAGGCGATTTAGATATTACAATAGCAATAATGGATGCTTATATAGTAAATACAATAATAGAATGGCGTGGAGACACGTATGAATGTGAACAAATATAATTAATAATGGCAAATTCGGGTTATAAAAACTGGTTAACACTTAAAAAATATGTAAATGGTGTAGCTACGAGCGAAACAAAAACAAACGCAAGTAGTGATCCAAATTATATTGCACCAGTATTGGACACAGAAAATTGTCCAACAACATCTAATACTTGTCCTACAGTTACTTCTGCTATATCTGATATTTCAGTAACGGTTGGGGCGACAAACCAAGTTATAAACTTAAACAATGTATTTAATGATACCGATGGTGATACTTTAACATATACGGCTACTTCATCAAATACAAACGTAGCTTCAGTATCAATAGATGTTAATAACCTTACTATTGTTTTTGCTGGTTCAACAGGAGGTAGCTCAACTATTAATGTTACTGCTTCTGATGGAACTTGTTCTGCAACAGATTCTTTTATAGTAACATTGACAGAAGTATCTCAAGCCTGCAACACAGGACTTACGCAATTAAGTTTATTTAATGGAACAACTTCAGAAGAAGCTTGTTCAGTATCTGTTTCAAATATAGATATTGTTTATGCAAATAATACATCAATAACTACAGCTACTGTGTTTTATGATGATATTTATGGTTGTGATACAAGTGCTAAATTTTTATCAGATGGAACTAATTGGGTACAAATAAATAGTTCTGGTACTAAAATAGATAGCGGATTATGTGCTACACAAGCAGCTTGCCCAAGCTATTTTACCGGAAGTAATTATTCTGAAGTTTCCGAAAGTCAACCTTATTTAAGATTAGGTGGTTTATGTACTACAGAAAACCAAACAATATATTATTCAGAAGCTTGGATTGATATTTCTGGGGCTGGAACTAATGTACCTACATATTATTCTTTATCTGAAGCTCAAAGTATTTCATTAGGTTGTCCAATATCACCAATAGGTTATAATGGAGATGTTATGTCCGGCGGAACATATACTGGTGACGGAGGTACTATAACTGTAGCCTCTGGCAATACACTTATTAATCACGGTTATATATGGCCTGGTAACTCAACTTATGTAGCAGATAATGGTTGGACAGTATTTTCCGAGTGGGATGATTATGGAATTGTTAATGTCTTTTTTATGCCTAATTGCGAAACCGCTGCAACGCCTCCAACCGCCCCTCCTACTGCTACAGCATATACTGGTTTAACTAGATGTGATAATAATAGTGTTACTTGGTATACAAACCATGAAGTACAACATGCCGACGGTACTTATAAACAACTTAGTAGTGGTAGTTCTTTTTATAGTGCAGGTCAGGTATGTTATATAAGCACAGGTACAACATATGATATATCTGGAAAAACGTTTATAGACGGTACTGGTTATAATCCCTATAGCGGTGGGCCTTGTGATTGCGATTGCTATAATTATAATTGTTAATAATATATAATGGGTTTAATAAATTTTAGTTCATCTGTTTGTAATTATACAACTAAAGTAGTAGAATTAGCTGCTGTTCCTGGTTCATTAGCAACAAATACATATCCTTATGTAGATCTTGAAATGATTCCAGATAGCGGTTATTCGCTTAATGCTACAAATTTTACATATGTGCCAAATACATATGTAGATTATGTTGTATTTATGGCTGATGGCAATAATCTAAAAGCCCGCGTATATTTAAATGGTTTTACTTGGCCTTCAGAAAGAACAGATTTAGAGGTGCCAATTTCTGGATGTGCTACAAAAATTATACCAGTAGTTCCAACGCCTGCACCATCGCCTGTTCCTACACCAACGCCTACACCTACCCCACCAGCATGCCCCGCAGTTACTGGTTATTTTATAAATAAAAGTATTATTGAATTGCGTGGTGAAACACGTATATTTAAAGTGTACGGGCAGCAAGGTGCTGAGTTTACATATACTGTAGTAGATAATGGTAATGGTATTTCATTAGACACAGGAACAGAAACAATACCATATTCAGGTTTTGTTAATATAGAAATTGTAGTTCCATTAGTATCAGCGGCAAGAGTGCTTGATGTAACTATTACAACCGCAGAATCTTGTACATTACAATTACAAACCCAACCAGCAACATTTAAATTATATCAAGGCATTGATGAAGAATGGTTAGGTGATACTTATGAATGTTGTGAAGCAGCTGGTGTATTACAAAGTACTAATTGTGTTGGGTATGATTTATATGGTACATATACTGACGGCCAATGCGGAACTACTAATAGCTTAATTGAAACTAATTCTACTACTTGCGGGTATGTGCCTCCTGTTGCTCCTGTAGCACCAAGTCCAGTACCTAGTCCTACTCCTTCTCCTGTAGCGCCTGTTGCACCATCTCCTGCTCCGGCTCCCGCAGCACCTGTACCTGTTCCAGCACCAACAGTAACACCTGTAGCTCCAGTACCTTCTCCTGTAGCTCCGAATCCTGCACCAGTTGCACCAGTACCTGCTCCTACAGCACCGTCTCCTGCACCAGTTGCACCACTTGGAACTCAGCTAGTGAGATGTGATAATAACACAAATAATTGGTATACACCAACAACAAATATATCGTCTGGTTCTATATTTTATAGTGGGGGCCAAGTTTGCTATAGAAGTTTAGGTAATGTATATGATTTAACTGGATTAACTAATATTGGAAGTGGAACTGCTTATTTCCCAGGCGATCCAAATATACCATCTAGTTGTAATATTTGCTAAATTAAATGATATTAATAAAAGAAAAAAGAGATTATATTCCATATGATCCAAGTCCTCTTAATAAAATAACAAGGGCTACTAAAAAAGGATTTCAAGTATTAGACGTTCCGCCAGCTGTGTATAGCATTTTAACTGAATTTTACGATAGATCTAAGTTAATAGAAGAAAATTATCCTGGAAAAGAACATTATTCTAAAGAAATAAGTTATTTACAAGATATTAATCAACATATAGATAAAGTAAATTTTGTAAAAGAAGCTTTGTTGGACATACATCAAGAATGGTGCGGAAGATCTATTAAACCTGCTGTTGTTTATGGTATTAGGAGCTATAGTGCTAATAGCGTTTTTAAAGCTCATTTTGATAGGCAGGACACCCATCATGTAGCGTCTAGTATTACTCTTGGTAAAGACGCTCCTTGGAATCTTAATATACAAGATCATGATGGCCAATGGTGGGGTGTTGATGTAGAGCCTGGTCAAATGATTATGTTTGAATCTGGTTGTTGTATGCATGGAAGACTTGATGAATATCAAGGAACTTATTTTGATAATATATATGCTCATTATACTTACGATGAACCGTTTTTAGAATACAAATGAATAAATATATATCATTTGATTGGTGGTGGGGTGGTTTTAATAATATAAGAATGTGTTATGAAATGATTGGCGCTATGTCTTATGTTTCTGGTAGAAAAATAATACTTCCGCCAGATGGATATTGTTTATTTTTAGCAGAGCACCATGATAAAAATACATTTTGGGATATATGGGAAATATTAGATAAAAAAGCTTTTACAAATAATTTTGATTGTATAGAATATAAAGATACGGAACTTGTAAAATATTCTTCTGATAAACAAAATTATGATGGTATTTGTAAAGATATAAAATGTATTTTATTTAATGATGAAGATATAAATTGGGGTCCACAAAAATTTATAGGCAAAGGGCTAATATATCACAGTATAGAAAATATAAATCATTTTAATGAATTTAATTGTGACCAAAGAGAATTGTATAATATAATGTCCGATGACGAAATTATACATTTTCCAAGAAATTTACTTGGGCATTTTGGTTATCATGTTTATCCTCCGAATGATCAAGCAAGGAGAATAATACAAAATAAAATAAAAAATGGTGTAAGATTTAAAAATAAATTTTTTGAAAAATCAAAAAAACTTATGCCTATGGATTATGATGCGGTGCATATAAGAAGAGGCGATTTTAAATTTACACAAACTAGATGGACAGAAGACCTTTACAATAATTTAGAAAGATTATTAGAAGGGAAAGTTAGAAAGAGCGTACCTTTATATATAGCTACAGACGAGTCGGATCTTTCAATATTTAATTTTTTAAAAAACAAATATAAAATTATTTTTTTGAAAGATTTAATAGAAACAAATAAAAGTGAAGAATTAGTTTTAGATACTATTATATGTGCAAATGCTTATAATTTTTTTGGCTCAAGAATGTCTACATATAGTGATTATATTAATATAATTAGAGGCTATAATAATAAAATAGATAATCATAGAAAATCATTAAATTTTAATAGAAAAAAAATTAAATACAATAAGTACCCATGGGAAGTAGAGCCTTATAATTGGCAAGATTTATGGGGAGAATTATATTATGGCAAAATTTAATTTAGGAGTACATGGATCTCATAATGCGGCAATAGCAATATCTTACGGAGGTGATATTCTTGAGGTAATAGAATTAGAAAGATGGGTGCAAATAAAAAATGCAGCATTTTTTTATTATTACCCAATATCTAATCCAATAGATATATTAAATGAAATATTAAATTATTTTGAATCTAAATATGAAGTAAAAGAATATGACTATGCTATGGTAAATTCTTGGCCTGTAGAGCAAAATAATCATTTAAGAGCAAATAATATTATTCATGTTCCGCATCATGAAGCACACGCATGTAATGTTATGTATCATTCAGACGCTAAAGAATCATTAATTATTTCATTTGATGGAGGCTCTGATAACGGTCATTTTAATATATATTTAGGAAATAAAGGTGATAAACCACAATTAATTTATCAATCTCAAAAAGATCTATGTGTACCTTATGCTGCTTTAGGCCATTATATGGATGATATAACAAAAGAAAAAGATTATTGGATTGGCAATTTAACATATGCTGGAAAAATAATGGGATTATCAGCTTATGGTAAACGTAATTATAAATTTTTTGAATATATAACTGAGCTTTATAATAGAAGTAATACAAATGAAGTAAATGCGGCTCACGATAACTGGAATAATATATTTTCTAATTATAATCAATTAAATGAAAATTCTAAAGATTTAGCTTATGCAACTCAATATATTTTTGAAAAACAATTTGCAGATATAGTTTTGCCTTTTGTATTTCAATATCCTAATAGAGAGTTACAATTTGCAGGAGGAGGCGCAATGAATATATTAAATAATACTGTTTATAAATCTTTTGTTTCTCCAAATTCAGATGATAGAGGAATTGCTTTGGGTTGTTTATTAAGCTTACTTAAGCCTCAAAATCCAATAGATAGCACTTACTTAGGCTCAGAACCTTATGATAATATGCCTAAAGCAAAAGAAATATCTATAAAAGAAATTGCGGATATGCTTTCTAACGATAAAATATTAGGGCTTATTCAAGGTAGATCAGAACATGGCGCAAGGGCTTTAGGAAATCGTTCTATATTATGTTTACCAAAAGCTGGGGTAAAAGAAAGATTAAACTCAGAAGTAAAACACAGAGAATGGTTTAGACCTTTTGCTGCAGTTTGCAGGGAAGAAGATGCACATAAATATTTTAAATCTTTTGGAAAGCACAGATGGATGACACATAATGTTAAAGTAATAAGTGAAGAATTTCCAGCAATTACTCATATTGATAAAACTTGTAGATTGCAAACTGTGACTAGAAAACAAAATGAATTTATATATGACTTATTAGAATATCATCCTGTTTTATTAAATACTTCTTTTAATATTCAAGGAAAACCTATATTAAATACGTATAAAGAAGCTTTGTGGATGAAAGAAAATACAGGAGTAGATGAAATTATAACCAATAAATATATATTATAATGTTAAAAAAAATAAAATTAAATTATGATTGGAGTTATTTTTTACCTCCAATGCAAGATTATTCTGTGCACAAAGGAACATGCCTAGCTCACCAACTACATGAGCTTACTGATATACATCAAGAATATGGGTTAGGTGAAACTTTAACAGAAGATAACACTATAATACAACAACTTTGGTATACTGATAAACAAGTTGATTTTGAAGAATTAGGAAAACAAACTGGTATGGAGGTTATTACAATATCAAGTATTTTGCAGCCACCAGGGAATACTATTGCTTTGCATAGAGATACTTTTTATCAAATAAATAAAAGATTTCCTGATGATAAAAGATTAAAAGTAAGAGCAAATATATATTTAGAAGATTGGAAAGTAGGTCATATGCTACAATATAAATCTGAAGAAGATAATATTTGGAAAACATCTGATAATTGGAAAGCAGGTGATGGATATATTTGGGACTCAAAACCATTGCATTTGTCCGCTAATGCAGGAATGAAAAATAAATTTACATTACAAATTTCAGGTTTTTTATTGTAATAAGCAGTATTAATCTAAAATAAATAATGTTTAACAACTTAGTAAATATTGTAATAATAATAGCATGGATAGTATAACTTTAACATTTCCTAAAGATTTAAATGTATCGCTGCAAAAAAGTGTAGGCGATATTGTTTATTATTTAGATGACTCTGGGGAAAAACATCGTATTGGGGAATGCACTGATATATCGAGTAAAACTATTACATGTAATATAGAGCCGTGGCGTAAAAGACCACAACCAAATAATTATATATTTTTTGGCAAGGAAAACATTATAAATTCATCTGGGCTGGTAGGTTACTATGCTGAAGTTGAAATGGAAAACACAAGTACAACAAAGAAAGAACTCTTTGCTGTAAATTCAGAAATATTTTTAAGTAGTAATTAATTATGGATCCAATAACTATAGGAGGCATTAAAATGGCGGCAAGTTCTGTATCAGGTGCACTTAAAGGAGTATCAAATATAGTAAGTTCCGCTATAGGTGGGCGAGCTAGAAGACAAGAGCAAAGAGAAGCTACAAGGGAATTAGGTCAGAGAAAGCAGGCATATGAAAGTTTTCAATTTACTAATCCTTATGCTAATATGGAAAATCCTTATGAGGATATGACCGTTAATCAGCAACAGGCTCAATTTCAATCTCAACAACAACAACAAGCTTTGGCATCTACAATGTCTGGAATGCAACAAGCAGCAGGGTCATCGGGAATTGCTGGGTTAGCACAAGCTATGGCTCAACAGCAAGCTGCAAATCTTCAAGCTTCAGCAGCTAGTATTGGGGAACAAGAAAGTAGAATACAACAAGCAAAAGCACAACAAGCTGCGCAAAACCAACAATTAGCAGCAGAAGGAGCAGCACAGGCACAACAAATGGAATTTGGTAGAACTAGCACCATGTACGGGCTAGCTGGTCAGCGTAAGGCAGCAGCTGATGCGGCAAGACAACAAGCTACACAACAGCTAATTGGTGGCATTACACAAGTTGCTACAGCTGGATTAGATGCTTTATCCGGCAGTAAAAATGGTGGTGGAAGTAATAGTGGTGGTAATGCTGGCAGTAATTTTATGGATAGAACTCAAGGTATGATGGATGCTGTTATGAATACTAATATTAATTTAACTGGAGGGAACTAATGGCTACAGATATAGGTTTAATAAGAGCAGTTTCAGCATCATTTCCAAAATATGTAGATTACGCCGCAGGCGCTAAAACATATATAGACCAATGGTATGCAGAAAAAAAATTAGATGCTGAAAAAATGCGCAGAGAGGCTGCTGCTTATAAATTAGCAGAACAAAAAAGAGCAGCTGATCAAGAAAAATTTTATTCTAAATTTAAAGATTTAGATAAATCTAAGCAATTTCCATATTTAAATGGATATAACCAAGTAATGGCTGCTACAAGTAAAAATATGGCTTATAATGCTGCTAAAATGGATCCAGGGTTTGGTAGACAAGAGATAATGAATAGAGCACAGCAAGGTATTAATCAAGCGGCAGAAATAAATCAAGAATGGAAAGAATATATTGCCGATGTTGCTGATAGAGATTCTGAATATTCAATAGATGAACAAGGAAATTACATAAGAAAAGAAGATACTAAAAGTAATATAAATGACGCTTTTACTTATGAATTTGATAGAAAAAGAACAGCTGGTGAATTTAAAACTTCTATTGGTGAAGATGGTAAGCCGGTATATATATTTGATAAAAAAGATTTTGACCAAATATCTTTAGAAACCGAGGGCGGTAAAAAAGCATTTGCGGACGGCAATCAAATTATTGTGCCTCATGATGAAATATTTAAAATTTATTCAATTAAAGAAAAACAAACTAAAAGATATGTTTCTGCTATTGATTCACTTGAAGCTAATTTATCAAAATTATTAAGTAGAGGATATGATACAAATAATGTAAATTCATTAATTGATGAAACTATTGATAATTTAAAGTTAACTGATGATGAAGCTTTATCTATAGCTGTAGATGAATTAGGTCTTTTACCTCCAGAATATGCCGGAAGTTTAAGCCAACATTTTGATGAAAATAAAAACGGGAGTGTAATTGATGAGTTATTACCTAAAATAAAGCAAGAATTTAAAAATGTAATTAATGCTCCGTTACAAAGAGAATTAGAGGCTCAAAACAGAAAAACAGCTATTGATGACGCAAAGGATAAAAAAGAGCCTAATGATTTTGTTGTTTTAGGAGAAGAAATTGCAACCAATATAATTAAAGATCCAGTTTCACAATTTCAAGAGTTTAGTAATGCTCCTATAAAATATGACAAGCTTAATAAAGCTATTACAATAGAAACAGGGGAAGATAAAGATGGAAACCCCACTTCTGAAAAGTTTAATTTAAATAAAAAGTCTGAATATTTAAGATTTATAGACCTTTTATTATTAAACAGTAGTTACACAGCTTCTGAAAGAAGCAAAATATTAAAGTCCGCACGGGATTGGGTTAATGAAAGATCCAGTATGTTTGATGTTAAAGACACAAGTACAACAGCATCTGATTTATTAGGTTTACCAACATTTAATTAAATAAAATAACATGTTTGAACTAGACGGAACAGAATATACATTAGAGCAAATTCAAAAAGCGGCTGAAGCATCCAATATGGATATTAATGCTTATATTGATAAAGCTACAAAAGAATCTGGTTTAATTGATAAAAGAAAAGATAAGCCGGGAAAGACAACTCCCACAACACCGGGTGCGGTTGTGGAGGAAACTGCAGCACCCGAATTGACTCTTACGGAATCACCATCGGTAGAT
>Ga0181556_1004425_pt1 | contig 11432 bp, 11 predicted proteins | sample 011ome_14_FD_148651 | JGI IMG/M metagenome (GOLD analysis project Ga0181556, IMG submission 148651) | Coastal salt marsh microbial communities from the Groves Creek Marsh, Skidaway Island, Georgia - 011505AT metaG (spades assembly) | ecosystem: Environmental > Aquatic > Marine > Intertidal zone... | reverse complement strand
TCAAACAAAGGAGCTGTTGTCTCAACTACCTTAAAAACTGAAAAAATACCTAGTAGTTCTTCATTGAATGTAGTTGGAAATGAGGTGTCTGGGTTATCCTTCTTTAGTTGGTTAGTTGAGTACGGATAGACTACTCCTGTATTTTCTAATTTTACAAGAAGCATTGTTATTCCTTATTTTACTTAGTGCAGTTATTATTTGAATTAACTATTGATTTAATCTGGTCTTTTATGAGAGACTCACAATAACAAGAGGGCTATTAACAGTAGCAGAGCGACTATAGGTGATACCTGGAGTTAGAGTCCCTCCGGAAACTCCAAAAGAATTCCCAGCAATAAATCTAGTTGTTGTTCGCAAAGCAATATTGGCATCTTCTGCATTTAAGTTTGTTACAGCCCCAGTGGATGATGAACCTCCGGTAAAGTTTGCCCCAAGTACAATAACAGCTCCATTTTGTGAAGTATTTACAGTTGCGTTCCTTGCTGCCGCAGTTCCATATGCTGCACTAGAGTCAAGCAATGACATTGAATTCCAATTTACTACTTGATAAACAACAAGTGCCGCTGGAGAGACTGTTCCCGAAAACGTCGCTACGAAATTAGCGGTTGTACCAGCAGGAATTGATAGATAGTAAAATCCTCCTACCGTCAGATCATTATCAATTTTTGCTAAGAGCGTCATTGCTACACCATTGGCTGTAATGCTAGTAATTGTTCTAGAGGCTGCCGCACCAGCATATACTCCAACAATAATAATTCTAGTCAATGCTTCAGCGCCAATACTAACACTAGAGAAAGTAACTGCGCTTATAGCAGTCGCGCTAGTATAATAAGACGAAGCAACAAACTCTAGTGATCTTGGATTGCTGGAGGCTCCTATTAAAGCACGCATCAGCATCACGAATTCCCTACACGAGCGCCATAAATTACTGTCCCTACTTTCCAAAGAACAATAACGGTATAACCGGTTGTGTTTAATGCTGGAGCAGTCCCAGAATCTGTTTTCCAAGTTACCGACAAACTCGTCCAAGTAACAGCAGAAGCAGTTCCATCATCAATCATCAAAGTTATAGATTGACCAGCAGCCCATGTCCCAGCAGTAGGAGTTGATGCTCCAGATAAGGTCCAAGTCTGAATAGAGCCATTAGTCGGAGACAAAGCAGGAGTTGTTCCTGTTACAGCAAAGACTTCTTCTGTATATCCATCATTAAGGATTACCCCACTAAGCGTCTTATTGGTCAGTGTTTGGCTATCTGTATCTCCTACAATCGCCCCTGTAGGAGTAGCTTTAGAAGTTCCCCATGTCGTTCCAGTAGACACAGGAATACCAGCACCCGGATACACCATACCAGAAACAACAAGATCACCGCTGCCTAGAACAGAACTACCGTTGATCGTCTTGATATTCGTACCAGAGACAAGCGCAGGTTGAGCACCGATTGTATTATAACTAATAGTCAAAGCAGCAGAACCATTGAAGGTACTTCCACTAGCAGCACCAGCCCCTGCATTATTAAATGTAGCTACATTGGTTGTATTTGCAGATACCGTAATACTTCCACCAAGGCTTACAGCAGAACCATTGACAGTTACTGAGCTATTAACCAGAGAGGCGTTTGCAATATTACTTAAAGTATTATTAGAAGCATTGATAGTTTTGTTAGTCAAAATCTGACTATCTGAAGTACCTACAATACTTCCAGTCGGTCCAGTCATTACTGCCGCTGAACCCAACCCGAGGTTAGTTCTTGCAGTTGCTGCATTATTAAGGTCTGATAGATTACTGGAAATCTTCAACTGAGCATCGTTAGTTACATTGCCTAGACCTACGCTTGAGCTTGACAGAGTAACCCAGGTTGTATCATAGTCTGTATTACTTGCTTTAGCTGCTACTTGTCCTGTGGTGCCTCCAGCAGCAAGACCTGGGCCAGCAGGACCTGTGGCACCAGTAGCTCCTGTAGCTCCCGTTGCTCCGGTAGCACCAGTAGGACCTTGAGGACCAACTAGAGAAGCTAACCACTGCGCTTCAGTCCCAACGAAGCCGTTAGCTACAGCTACAGCGTATGCGCTATCTCCGTCAGCCCCAGCAGGGCCTGTAGCACCAGTCGGTCCAGTAGCTCCGGTAGCTCCAGTAGCCCCGGTTGCTCCAACTAGAGAAGCAAGCCATTGGGCTTCAGTTCCCACAAATCCATTAGTCACAGCAACCTGATACGCGCTGTCACCGTCAGCCCCATCTGCTCCAGCAGGACCCGTAGCTCCAGTAGCACCAGTGGCTCCCGTCTCTCCTTGAATCCCCTGAGGCCCCTGAGGACCTGTAGCTCCGGTTGGACCTTGAGGCCCTATGGGTCCGGTTTCACCTTGAATACCCTGAATCCCTTGAGGACCTTGAGGACCTGTAGCGCCAGTAGGACCAACTAGAGAAGCTAACCATTGAGATTCGGTCCCTACAAAGCCATTAGCTACAGCTACAGCATACGCGCTGTCCCCGTCAGCACCATCAGCCCCAGCAGGCCCCGTAGCTCCAGGCGGTCCCGCTGGACCTTGAATACCCTGAATCCCTTGAGGCCCTGTGGCCCCTGTATCTCCAGGGATACCCTGAGGACCTTGTGGACCTGTAGCCCCGGTTGGACCTTGAGGACCTGTAGCTCCTGCTGGACCGGGAGGTCCTGCGGTGACTACAACAACTTCTGAAGTCCCTTGGTTTTCATTTACGATTATTGTATTTGTTTGCTCAACTAGAACTAAATCAGTCACGAGTTACCTCCAGTGAAAAACTAACAGACCCTTCAAGGATTCTGTATACGGTTACGTTATCCGGTGCAACCAATTCAAGATCGTAAACACCTGTACAAATAGCAATTGCTGAAGTTACAGCAGCAGGAAACCTAAGTTCAAGTTTACCAAGTGCTGCGTCAGTAATAGCAATCCTTGAGTTTTCAGTAGTAAGAGAGTCAATAACAACAGAATCGCTTACTCGCTTACGAATCTGCATCCTTGCTTTATAGCCTGTAATATCAATAGGAACAGACGGATCACCACCCTTCCATTGAATTTGAATGTTCTTTGTTGAGCCTTGATATAGAGTTAAATCTAGTCTTCCTGGTTGCATACCAACCCCTTATTCTTATTTGTTTTATGAAGCATTAAATCAAATCTTACAGATTCACCTGCTTAACCTTCAGGACTGCACTAGGCGTTGCAGGAGCAAAGGCAGTTGCAGCAGGAGCGTTAATAAGCAATCCTGTATCATCCACTGCGTACATCAACTCAAAGTAATCCCCGATTACAAAGCTGTATACGAAATCCCAAGAGGGGACTAGCTCAACTACATTACCTGTTACTGAAACTTTAGTTGCGCTATTTGGAACATCAATTCCATTCTTCCTAGCCCAAATCCAGATGTTCTTTTGATTTGCATTTGTACTTGTAATCTGCAATCTGAAGTCAAACGAATACAAACCAGCATTCAGAACTTTAATCCTGCTGTTATTCTCAAGGACTACACCGCTTGCAATATCCGTTGAGTTAAACGTAATAGCATATGCTGTATTTGCAAGAGCAGGTAGCTGACTCTGCGTTGACATGAACTTACCGTAGAACAGCCTTGGGAAGATCGTAGGACGAACCAGAAGGATTCCATCTGATGTTCCTACCTTCAGAACAGCAGCAATAGAAATCTGCACGTTAGGTGCAGTAGGGCGAACCTTGGTTAGCTTACCGGGATTCGTTGGAGATACCCAAAGTAAATCCCCCTGCTGCCAAGTCTCTCCTACGTCAGAACCTGTAGTATTGAGCGTTCGGACTTTACCGAGGATTGTAGCTCTACCTCGTTCTCCATCCGTTAGGGTATTTGTAAGGACACCAACAACGAATAAAGGCTCTACGCTTCCGTCTCCAATCATAGGGAGTACCTGAGGGATTTCTTCTCCGTTGACACCAGAGAACCTTACGATAGTTCCATTCTGGATTGTACTTCCGCTTCGATTGACTACCTCGATATAATTCTCAAGACCAACCTGAAGCATTGATCCGTCGTTCTGAACAATATTCAAGCAATCCTCAAATTCATTCCAAGTCAGCATACCCGGAAGGAAATCCTCAGAGGTTAACCCTGCTGTAGTATTGAATAGAACATAATCAAAGACAGGATTGGTATGCAGGGTGACGGATTGACTGATGCTATCTGCTGGAGCTACGTTCTGCGAGATAACCTTAGTACCGTCCGAGTACGTCAGGATAAGCCTTCCTTGAGGATCGAATTCTGACTTGATGATCTTGGTGAACTTAGCTTTTAGTTCTTGATGGAGTTGCTGTAGTTCTTCTTCTGTGGGTACTTCTGAAGGAATATCATGCAAAGCCTTTGAAGTCATAGCAAATGCTGAACCTGAAGAATCCCCAGCAAAAGCTCTTGTTGCTGCCTTAGGCTTTACCACCCGCTGACTTTCAGCAATTCTCTTTAAGCGATTTTCTTCGATCTTTACTGCATTGATTCCAGCGAAGGTTGCTTCATCTTTGGTTACTCCCTTAGCTAGAGCAGCCTTTGCTGCCTTAGAGAATACTGCCTGTAGACTAAGGGATTTATCTTGAATGTTAGAAGGAATAACAAGGAGAGATTGAGCCTTAGAAACTTCTGCTTGTTCTTTATTCAACTTTAGTTCTCCTTGTTTTGTAGTTTATTGAGTTTATTATGCAGTACCGGAGCATTTCCGGTCTTTCAATCATGAAATCCCGGAGCGTTCCCTAGCTTCTTTTTCCATTGGATGCTCTGCTGAGTAACCGTGCTTGAGAAGCCCAAGGAGGTATTCCTTGTAGAAGCGGAAGGTTCCCATGCGCTCGTACTGCTCCCAATGAATCATTTCATGCAGAACCAACCCTTGCTCTTGCATTCGTTCTTCAAGGATGAAGATTCCGTAAGGAGGAAGAGTAATTGCTCCTAGTTTCTTAGAGCGAAGGAACTTTTCAATGAAGCCTGATGCTTTCTTGATGTTTAGCTCTTTCATACTTGTACCTTAGGTTTCATCCTGAACAAGCATCAAGCCTAGTCTAGAGAAAGCAACAAACGGTTCTTCTGCTGTTACGTCAGAAGAATCAAATACCTCTTGAACTTCAATCTCCGGTACTTCAAGTCCCTCCTGCTGACAAAGAGCAGCAACAATTCCAGCAGAACCGGCAGAGATAACCTGTCGTTGATACTGCCCTTCAGCGTCCTGCTGGTACTGATAGAAAGGCATCAGCATAGCAAAGTCCAGGTCAAGATGCCCTGTGCTGACGTAATGCGTAGCTGGAGGTAAGCCAGTAGGTGACAATCCAGTAAGAAGCATTGCTGATCCTCCAGATGGTGCCAGAGTAGAGCAGATGCTTCTTGCTGTTTGTACTTTAGAGGCTTCTGTTATAATTGTACGAAATGTTTGTTGTGTCATACTGGCTCCTTTCTGTCTTGCTTATCATAAATTTCAGAAGCAGAAGAATCAGAAGAATCAAGCCAAATAGCAACCTTACCAAGAGCATTATTACCCTTATAAGGAACAGCAAGAGCATACCCTAAAGAGGTACCACGATGGTGAATCCGGTCTTTAAGCGGCATATAAGGAACTCCTACAAGTTCAGCAAACTCCTTGATGTTTAGTTTCTTATCTTCTGGGACATCAGAATGAAGCCAAGACCAAGCCCTCCCGATTTTTATTTCGGATACGGTACCTTGAGAAATACCGTAGGCTTCTGCGATTGCGTACTGCGTTCTGCAATCTGCCCGGATTGCTTGGACTTGTGCTTCGGTTAGTTTTGAATATCCGTTCGCTTCCCCGTAACTAGGTCTGAATCTCCCTTTCTGCATTTTATCATTTATATTATCTTGAGTTGTCCCAAGAAATAAATGCTTGATATTTACACAGCTAGGATTATCGCATTTGTGACAGACGTTTAGACCTTCAAGGATTGATCCGTAAGTCAGAGTCCACATCAAACGATGAGCAGCCCATTGCTTACCTTTATGCTTCAAAGAACCATATCCTTGACGATTCCTGTGTAAAGTCCACTCAAGGCATCCAGTTTTTTCATTGAGTTTTGTGCGTTCTTCAAAATACAAAGAATTGATAACAGATGCTTTACGCATTATACAAAACCTCCCCCCATTTTACCAGATAGGAACTTCTCTGCATTACCAATTTCAGTAGTAGTAGGTAAAGTCCCTGATCTGATAATACAGCCGTAGAACCTGCCGTTGAAGGGCAGTGTCGTGCCGCCGCGACGGTAGAAGTAGAGCGCACGATTGGAAGCGAAATTACCGCCTCCGAGCGCGGTACTTCCGCTTTGCTTAATAAGCGCACCGTCCACTCTCAGCTTTAATGCCGACGAAGAAAGAGAAATATCCATCAAACACGCAACTACGTTCGAAATCGGCGCAGCGTATGTGCCCTGCGACGCGCTAACCTGCCCTGACACCCCGCTGACTGCCGCGCCGTAAACGCCTGACCCGCCATCATTTGCAAAAAACCCGAAACCACCTCCGCCAGTGTATGCGGTTCCGAGTTCCGCCATAACGGCGCCAGTTGTTCCGAAATTCCTCACCCCCGCCGCCACAAACATTTTGTCCGACGCGCTGAAGTCGATGCTGTTCGTCTGCATCCAATCATCGCTGCCATCGGCGAGAAGGAACAGCGGGAAGCCTGCGGTGTCGTAGGTCAGGGCATCGACGACGCGCTGGTACGGCGGCAATGACGCGGACTCGTTGGCGGCGCGGAGGTCGTATGCGGTTACTTTGAACGTGCGCGAGTCGTTAGTGGGGTACTTCAAAACCCCGTTATTGTCGAAAAACGCGGCCGTTGTCACGGATACCGATACGCGATAAAACCCGCCGCCAAGACTGGTTGTCGAATAACTTGTCGGCGAAATAGCGTCCCCGCGAATTACAAAAACGAAGCTGTTCGTTCCTGCGGAAGCTGTTGCCGAACCAAACGACGGGGCGTTTCCGTCGTCCATACGAACAACAACAGAAAACTTCACGGCCGTTGACGTTGGCGCTCCGGCTTTGTAAGCGTAGGCACCAGTCGCCCCGTCGTGCCCAAACGCTAGCGCACCGCTGTAACCTGTCAGCGTTGTCGCAGTAACCAACCCGCCACGCGTCGGCGCATCAGTCACACCATTCGGAAATTCCGTATACGTCAGCAGGTTGTACTTTGCACTCAACGTCGGCCGGCTGGTGCTGGTCGATTGGCTCGCGTGGTTGCCGGGGAGTTCGCGGACGGAGATGTTGTCGATAATGACGCTGGCGTCATGAACATTAATGGCCAGTCTGATTATCGAGACGCCAGACGTTGGTGAGTAAATAAACGACTTCGCGCCTGATGTCGTGTACGCCGCTGCAAGTGTCGAGACGCCACCAACAATAAACCTGACCGAAAAAACCCCACCTGTGCCGGTATTGATAGCGTCGATATCTACCGAAACTTTGTACCACTTGCCAGCGGACATCGAAATCGACCGCTGGAGGAAATCTGTCGAGATTCCCGCACTTTGTGTTGCCTTGCCGCCTGAGATAGACCAGTTCGCTGGGACGGTCCAGCCAGTCGAAGACGAGAAGTCCCCATTCGTCACCAACTCGCTGCCCAGCGTCAGCCCCAGCCGCTTATCCAGCATCAACCCAACCGGCATCGCGACGCCCTGACCGGGCATCGTGCAGGGGTTGGTTCCGGCGCTGTCTTGGAAGAGGGTGGTGAGGTCGGTGGGGTCGTACCATGCACCTTGCTGGCCGTCCTTAAACAAATCCTTGATCTTCTGGACTAAGGTTTTAACCTGCGCAGAACCCCTTCCTCTAAATACGCGATCTAAGCTCCTTGTAGCTAGACGCATGATTAGACCTTATCGAAATAAGAAACCTGGACGTTGACAGTTGCGGTCCTTGCTAGAAGTTTTACACTAGCTAGAGCAGTATCTACATAAAAGAACATACCGTCATCAAGCCTAGTTCCTACAGTTGCTGTAGGGTTTGTGCTGCCGTCAAGCGTAAGACTGACTGAACTAGCTCCATCAACCTGAAGCAGAGCAGCTACAGCCCCTACGGGAACCGTCAGTGTAACGACTGCGCCTGTTGTTACGCTAATCGTCTGGCGACCTACGCAAGCTCGTTGAACTGCATTGACCGGAAGAGGATTACCTGAGTCATTCTTAATTTCTACTTCTGAACTTACAGTAGCGGTTGCTGTAGTATTCAGCCTACCGTCTGCATCAACCGAAAGAGGAAGAACAACATCAGGTTGTCCTGATTGCTTATATACACCTTCTGCAACGATACTCATATATTTTCCTTTGTCTCTTTATTCTTCTGTTTGGTTATATTTGGATTTTAGAATGCTTTCAACTTGTTCCTCAAGAGATTTCTTTAGGCGTTTATCTGTAGCGTCTCCGGAAGGGCCTGAACCCTTACGGGTTGAGTCCCCGTACTTCTTCTCGTAATTACTCATAAAAGCTAGAGCAGCACGGCGAGCAGAGGTTTCATTCTTTGTTCGTTCAAACTCAGCATTGAATAACTCAATGACTCGTTTCTGAAGGTCTGCTTTCTTGTTCTTAGCAAACTGCGGAATATCATTAGGATATGAATAAGGCATTTGTATCTCCTGCTCATGCTGCGTTGTTTAGGTTCGTTGCGCTGGTATCGTTTGCTGTAACTGCCGTGCCTGTCCCGGACGGTAGTCCTTCTTTCATACCTTGCCCTGCTTTCGATGTGCTATCTGTAAGGACATCATCAAGGTTTACGCTGTCATCAAGAGGATCAACTCCAAGGCTTGTTAGACCTTTGTTGATTACATCCTTGGTCCTTGGTAGGAAACCAACAGCAGCAAGCCTCTGGAAGAACTTACCGATTTCATCCAGGCTTTCTGTCTCTAGGTTATCGTAGTCGATTACTGCCCGACGGGAAGCGTCCCAACCGTTCAGTTCATACGTCTGCTTAACTAAGTCCTGGTTGAGGACATCAACGATAGTCTTGAGCATTCGTTCAGCAGCAAAACCCGAAAGACTGTTCTTAACCTGAGCTAGAGCAAATGAACCCGTATTCCCTTGACCTAGTGTAAGTACGTCAGCAAAGAGGCTTGTAAGAATCAAGTTCTTGTAGTATTCCTTAACCTTGGTTGTATCGAAGTTCTTCTTGCCGTCTGACGATAGCAACTCAAAGGTAAACAGAGGTTGCTTTGAGTCAGGGTCAATTGCCTGAGGCAGAATCAAACCCGACTGAGTATTGCTCTGGATATTCCTTAGGATATTCTTGTAGTATTCGTAAATAGCCTTCATTTCAGGAGAAGCATCCGCTGACATATACTGCGGAGGAATCTTCAGCAGAGGAACACCAGCTAAATCCCTTGAGACTCCGTTAGCTTCAATCTCTTCAAGAGCCGTCAGATACCGCCATGCAAGGTAAGCGTCACGTAGAGGGCTTTTACCGTAAGGATCACCTCTGTGCTTACCGGCGCGGAATAGCAGGATCTTAGCCTTCGGTAGAACTACTTGGTAATCCTGCCGTTTGGTAAAGCGATTGTAGTAATCATGCAGCGCAGATAAGTCCTGCTTTACCCCAAGGATTTCATTACCGTCCGCTGAGAAGATGAACTTCTCGATGCTCTCTTGACTGCGAAGCGGGAGTTTCTTCCATCCGATAAGACCGTCATCGTAGAGAGAGCCTTTGCTCTTTAGCCTACGACGGAATACCTTTTCATGCACGGCGAAACCATAGATGTTGCAGCTAAGGCTATCGCTGATGAACTCGCTGAAAGTTGCATCCATATCGTGCATCATCTGATGAATGATTTCAGCCTTGCGCTTTTCTTCTTCTGTTGCGTTCTCTGGAGGATTAACCTTCCATTGAACTTTAGCAATCAAGTTGTCAAAGAGCGTCAGAGCAGCATTGACTGCGCTATGATAGGACATCTGCTTGAAGGTCTTTACGCTTGTAGGGAATGTAAGTTCTCTCTTGAGTTCATCCCTTGAGATACCATCAAAGATATTCAGACCCGCATAACCAATTTCACCCATCTGAAAGCGTTCAGGTTGATCCATCATCGCTCGATTAGCAATCTGATTCTCTGCTTTCTGCACAAAGGATTGACTTGCCTCTGGCGTTGCGTCTGTTTTATTTCTAGTCGTTTTAGCCATATAAGTCGGCTCCTTTTGAAGTCTTTATTTATCTTTATTGCTTTTTGATTACTTGGAGTTTAACTAAAACCCGATAGGTAAACTTGCTGAATTTGAAGTCGGTAGGCTATTCTCTTGAAAGCCGAATGAAGGTTGACTCTGCAATCCTGATAAATCAGGTAAGCTAAATAGCGGAAGGGTAATCTCTTTGTTTAGCGCAAGTACAGCATCAGAGCAGGTATCGCAGATATCATCGCGTTCCTTAGCTCTTAACCCTGTGAATTCTTCAAGTTCAGTAAAGAAGACTTCATTCCAATCTCCTTTGACTACTTGAATATATCCTGCTTCAGCAATAGCAGAGAACGGAAGGAACCTCGTTCGCTTTGAAGCCTGAGGTCTTACGATCCTGCAATTAACTCCCATTTCAGCTAGTTTGCGTTTAATGTCATTAGCCCGAGCTACTCCGGCTTGACCTGGATCGCAAGGATAGACTACAGTTACGCTCCCGTAGAGTTCCTTGTCGCGTCTTGCTGTATCGTAGATCAATTCCTCTACAACGTGAGGACGGTCCCTGACGCTGACTAAATCCTCTGCTGTATAAATCCCTGAGTCATCCCTTGACATCAGCAGTCCTCGCGTCCAGTCAGGATTAGGCGTCTGTGTACTTACAGGCTGAGAAGCTAAGTCCCATGCTCTGACTCTGCGTTGAGCTTTGATATTTGGGTATGGGACTACCTTACTCCATGTTCTGTTGTACAGTCCTGCTTCTTCTTCCCTTGCCGTCCATGAACCGTCAAGGTAAATCCTGCGCTTAATGTCAGGGAGAGCCTTCAGGTTACTGACGTAATCAGGGTTAGCTTTAATCAGAGGTACGTTGTCTGTGACGTGCGCTCGGATAGCTCTGAAGCTGCGGATACCACTATCTGCTCTACCGCCGTAGATTTCTTCAGCTTTTTCTCTGCTGTCGAACCATACAGGTTGGTTATTCTCTAGTACAAAATATCGCTCTACATTGGATTTTTCAGCAAGGGGAATCCCATGCTCATCCAGGTAGAAATCCTTAATCCAGTGATAGATTCCGTGATTGAACTTCGGGTTAGTCGCCCAGAACATCTGAGGGGTATAATCCACGTTTGCATTTCGCATACGTCCCATTAAAGGTAGGATGAACTCCTCAAATGGATCGAAGGTTGTTGCTTCGTCGAAAATGATTGCACTATATTGACTTCCCAGCATATTCTGAACATCTGATTGATATTGAAGATGCGAGAATTTACAGATTGAATTTAATTCCGGAAGATAAATCTCAAG
>Ga0181556_1004423_pt1 | contig 11439 bp, 11 predicted proteins | sample 011ome_14_FD_148651 | JGI IMG/M metagenome (GOLD analysis project Ga0181556, IMG submission 148651) | Coastal salt marsh microbial communities from the Groves Creek Marsh, Skidaway Island, Georgia - 011505AT metaG (spades assembly) | ecosystem: Environmental > Aquatic > Marine > Intertidal zone... | reverse complement strand
CTCCGTGCGCCGGCGTCCCGAGCGCCTCGCGGACAAGCGTGTGCACATGCCGACGCTGATCCTGTGGGGGCGGCGCGATGTCGCGCTCAGCGACACCATGGTGGAGCCGAGCGCGGCCCTGTGCGATGACGTCCGCGTGGAGTTCTTCGACGACGCGACGCACTGGGTGCTCCACGATGAGCCGGAGCGGACCAGTCGCCTCATCGTCGACTTCCTCAAGGCTCCCTAGTCGATCCGCCCCGCAGTCGAGGCGGCCGCCATGTCAGCGCTCGGCGGCACGCTCCTCGAGGTAGGTGAGGACGACGGGATCGACAGCCCCGGGCACGAGCCGCTCCTCGAGGTTCTCCACCCCGGCGGCGTGCTCGAGCGCGTCGAGGAGGTCGGGATCGCGGTAGCCCAGGGCATCCAGGGCTCGGCGCAGCCGATCGGCGACGTCACCCTCGAGTGGCCACGTCTCGGTGGGCTTGCCGAAGAGCAGATCGTGCACCCGCAGCAGGCGGACGAGCTCCACGACGGGGTCGGGGTGGTCGTCCACGCGCAGGTCCACCGCGATGTCGCTCCCGCCGCCGTAGCCCGCTCCGAGTCCGCCGACCAGCACGGCGGCGCTCTGTCGGCCGCGAGAGTCACCGCCAGCTCGGTCCCCGGCGAGTAGTGCTGCGTGCAGGCGATGTGCCAAGGGGTCCGACCGGTCGCTGGCGAGGAAGGCGCGTTCCATCTCGCTCACGACCTCGGGGCCCGTGAGGATGTTGCCCTGGATGGCGTAGCCCGGACCGATGACTCCTCCCGCCCAGGGCAGGCAGTCCTCTCCGGTGAAGGTGGCCGCGCGTCCGCGCCCGTCGACGATCCCCGCCTGTCGCTGCCCGTGATCCTCATCGTCGAGGACGAGGGATTCGAGGGCCTCATGCGCCGAGCGACCCTCGGCCAGCAGCGCGAAGCCGTCCGGGATGTAGCGCAGATTGGCGAACGACTGGGTCGCAATGGCACCGAGTGGGGCGCGGACACCGGGGACCACGGCTCCTGCGGCGAGGAACTTGCTGGCGACAGCGACGCCCCAGCGATCGCCGTCGGCGCTGCGCGCCACGATGGAGAAGGTCATGGCGCCGCATACTCAATCGAGATCGTGGGGGACTCCGCGATGACCTTGGCCTCACGCAGCAGAAGCACGCGATACATGCCCACTCCGGCGGTGATGCCCTCGACATGCGTCTCGATGACGCCCTTCGCCGGCACGCGCACGGCCTCGAGGGGGAACCAACCCGTGGGACCCATGGACTGGAGTGACGCGAGCATGCCGTCGAGCTTCACCAGCGGACCCACCGTGATGGTGCACGGGATGTCGACGCCGATCGGTGCGGTGCTGCTCGCACAGGTCAACGACGCGGAATGCTGCAGCGGCACCCAGGTGACCGTGATCGACGGGGACATCGCGAGCACGCGACCGCGCGCCGAGAGGAGCACCGCTCGATAGGTCCGCTCGGCCGGACGATTGCTCACAACCAGGCCCGAGCCGCGACCGCGCGCATCGAGCCCGACGCGCTGCTGCGTGACGAAGCCGCTGCTGGACCGCACCTGGAGCGCTGCAACCACTCCCTCGGCTTTCGGGGGTAGAGATACGGCAATACGGAAGGGCTGGCGCACCTCAGCCATGCCGGTCGTGGCAAGAGTGAGCGCGATCGTCGGCCTCTGCGCAGGGGGTCGCTCCTCAGCACTCACGGAGGAGGGGATCGCGACAAGTGCCGTCATGGCCACTACGGCCAGGATCAGCTTCCTCGTCACGGCCCCAGACTAGGTGCCCGCGGCACGGTGACGATGACCGTGGTGCCGGAGTCCGCATAATCCCTTGTCCACGTCCCACTGCTATCGAGGATGCGCGACCCGAGTCCGGGCGGCCCTGGGGGAGCAGCCGAGCCCCGTCCGTTGTCCTGCACGCAGACCCGCACGATCGTGGGCTGCACATCGATGTCGCAGTCGACCTGGGTCGCGCGTCCGTGGCGGAAGGCATTGGCCACGCACTCCTCGAGCACGTCGCTCACGGCTTGTGCGACGTGCGGGTCGAGCGTCTCACCCGAGGCGTGGACGCGGATGTCGATGAGCGATCGCCACTGATCGAGGACACCCTGGGCCACTTCCTCGACCGTGGCATCCGCCGAGGGAGCTTGGGCCATCTGCAGTCGCGCGAGCGTCTCGCGTACGGCATCACCCGCCGCATCCGGATCCGGGAGGCTGGCGAGCCGGCCCTGGAGGCCGCCGTGGAGCGTGGCGGCGACCTCCTGCACGATGCGTCGGCGCTGCTCCTCCTGTGCGAGCGTCTCGACGGTCGCTGCGTCGACGGCTACGTGCATGTCGGTGAGGATCGTCTCGCCGCGACGCAGTGCACCCATGACGATGGCGGTAAGGACGACGAGCAAGACCAGCCACACGCCGTTGATGAGGGAGTACGCCGCGCGGCCCTGCTCCGGCATTCCGCCCACGAGCGAGAGCGAAGGACTCGTGAGGACGACGGCAAGGGCGAGTCCGATGACGAGGGCGAGCGGCCACACGGCACCCCAGCGACGCACGATCGCGTTGGTCGTCTCGAAGACGACCGCGATGATGGCGGCGGAAACGAGTGCCCCTACGGCTGCGCGGGGAATCTCGCCCACAGCGAGGGCCGTGCCGAGGGCGGTGGGCAGCCATAGGGCGAGGATGAGGACCGTGGCGAAGGGGCGTGTGCGTAGGGAAGCCACGATCGCAGTGCCCCATCGGACGCGGGGAGTCGTCGGGGCAGGTTGAGCCTCTCCCCACAGGGCATGCGCTCGCCGTCTCACCGCATCCGACGCTTCGTCGATCCCGATCACCCGCGTGTCGAGATCGTTGCCCAGCGCCTGGAGCTCCCCGGTGATGGGGGTGATGACACCGTCTCGGATCTCCTCCCACTCGCGCGCATCCTGCAGGCGCCGTGTCTCCCAGGCGATCTGCTGGGCGACGAGCAGTCGTCGTTGCTCGCGGTAGGTGGCGATGAGAGAAAAGGCGAGCACGGCCAGCGGATACGACGCGGCACCCTGCACTCCACCCGTGATCGTGCGCGTCCACGCGAGAGCTGCGTCGGGCTCCTGGATGCCCATGGCTACGGAGACGACGTACATGGACGACGACCGGACCAGGCCGATGACGGTGCCGAGGGCGACGATGGCGAGCACGGGTGCCGGGTGCTCGCGGCGATGGCGCAGCCACGTCACCCCGGAGAGCCAGAGGATGAGTCCGACCGGGACCAGGCTGATCGTGGACGCGAGGAGAAGCACGCCGAGTGATGTGCCGGGAGTTGCCGTGGACAGGTTGCCGATCGTCGAGACGATGCCGAGGGGGACGTAGAGGGAGAAGAGGAGGAGGCTCACGGACCAGCGACCGCCGATGTGCTCGCGGAGGGTGACCCCGAGCAGCATGGTCGGGGCGCGTCTCACGTGGTGCGCCCGATGAGCCGGAAGTATGCGCGTGCGAGGGCTACGCGCTGATTGACGCCCTCCTCGTAGGGGATGCCCAGGGCCTGAGCGGTGCGCGCGATGGTCTTCTCCACGGTGGCCTCGGTGACCACGCGGACGCGTGCGATCTCGCTATTGGACAGTCCCGCGGCCAGCAGGCGAAGTGTGTCGGCCTGAGCGGCCGTGAGTGGTGAGCGTGGCGCGGAGGTTGCGGGGGATTGCGCCGAGGCGGGAGCGGAATCGATGGCCGTGGCGAGGAGCGCCAGATCGTCGACCGACTGTTTGACCAGGTACAGCATCCCGGCGGGGAGCGTGTCGAGGGAGGTGCGCAGGAGCCGCGGATCCGTGAACGAGGTGAGGAGTACGAGCCCGACTCCGGGCGCTCGCTCCCGCATGCCCACGGCGAGATCGAGACCCGTCGGTCCGGCGCCGAGATGCAGGTCAAGCACCGCAACTTCGGGCGGTGCGTCCACGAACGAGCTCATCGCTGCGCGAGCATCGCCGACCGCAGTGACTTCGTACCCATGATGAGCAAGTCCCGCGGCGAGTGCCGCGCGGACGAGGTTGTCGTCCTCGACCAGCAGCACGCTCACAGCCATGGCGGTGATTATCCAAGTCCTGGCACAGGTGCTCAGGGGGGTCAGCCCGACATGTCAGGAAGTTCGTATCCATGTGACACCATGCGCCCGTGATCGACATGAGCAGCTCCATGCGGCATCTGGCCTGGTCCGATGCCCTCCTCTTCGACGACCTCGCCCGACTCCCTGCCCAGGCACTCGAGGCGCGCTACGCGCCGGATGCGTGGACGGTCGGCCACCTGGCGATGCACATCGTGGGAGGTGCCGAGTGGTACCTCTACTGCCTGTCGGGGACTCCCTGGACAGACCTCGAGATCCCCGCGAGTGAGTCGGACCTGCGCGCCCTGGCAGCCCACCTCGCGGATCTCGATGCGCTCCTGCTCGAGCAGACGTCGCTCCCCGACGAGGTCGTCGAGTTCGTCGACGAGGATGGCCCGAAGTCGGCCCGGCGCTCCACGATCCTCGCGCAGGCCTGCCTGCACGCCACCGAGCATCGGGCGCAGATCGCGTGCGCGCTTGAGGTCGCCGGCTTCGGAGGCGTCACCCTGGATGACTACGACTTTTGGGCCTTTGAGCGTCACGACAAGGGCTAGCCTGACCGCGTGAACGCCGCCGCCGCCCACGATCTCGCCCGCCTCGACCGACTCCCCGTCTGGCCGTGGCCGCGCTCTCTCCTCTTCAACCTGGGCGGATCCTTCTTCTTCGCCTTCTTCGACATCGTGGTGATCGGCGCGGCGCTCCCGGCCATCAACGCGGACTTCGGGACGACCGCCGCCCAGGGCGGCTACGCCGTGACGGCAGGACTCGTCGGTCTTGTCTTCGGCAACTTCGCGGGCGCCTGGGTGTCGACACGCAAGTCGCGCGTGCTGGCGTTGCAGTCGGCTCTCTGGATCTTCAGCGCGGGCATGGTCCTCAGCGTCTTCGCGCCGAATCTCGCGTGGCTGTGCGTGGCTCGGTTCATCGCCGGCTTCGGCACCGGAGCTGACATCGGTGCGGTGGTCACCTATATCGCGGAGGTCTCGCCCGAGCGAGCCCGTGGGCGCATCACCGGATTCACCACCGTCTGCGGGTTCACCGGCACCGCGCTCGCGCCATTCCTGGCACTCCTCCTCACGACCGAGTGGACATGGGGCTGGCGGGTGCTCTTCGCCTTCGGTGCGCTCGGAGCAGTGGTCGTCGTCGCGACGCGTCGGCGGATGCCACCCTCCCCGCGACATATGGCCGAGCGCGGCGACGATGCCCACCTGAGTCCGCTCATCGACGAGGCGGAGGCGCGCGTGCAGGCGCGGGGATACGAGCTGCCGCCTGTGCCGGCTCAGCCGGCGGACGCGGGCGCGGTCATGAAGTCAGCGCCCGCCATCGCCATCGCTGTCTTCACGGTCGCGTGGTTCGTCTACTACATCGGGAACTTCGGTTGGCTGACGCTGGCGCCCACCATCCTCACGGAGAACGGCTTCGCGGTCGCTGCATCACTGGGATTCCTCGCGGTCGCCAACGCGGGATTGGTCGTCGGCGCGGGTGTCTCCTACTTCGTCGCGGATCGGCTCGAGCGCAAGTGGCTCCTGATCGTGACCCTGGTCGTATGGGGCCTCGCCCTCATGGGCATCGGGGCATGGGGGTCCTCGACCGCGGTCATGGTGCTCGGTTTTGCGGCAGCCTTCACGATCGGCCTCGCGATCCCTGTCTTCTACTCCTTCACGGCAGAGCACTTCTCATCCAAGAATCGCCCGTGGGGGATGGCCTGGACGGACGGAGTCGGTCACCTAGGCGGAGCCATTGCGCCGTACATCCTCATCGGACCGACGATGGCCGCGGCCTTCGGAATCATGGGCGTCACTGGCTTCCTCACCGCCGTCATCCTGCTCTTCACCGCGCGCACGAAGGGCCGCAGTCTCGAGGAGATCAGCGGGGGCTAGCTGGTCAACCAGGGGTCACTCACCATTCCCGTGACCTGCGGATCCTCGATGATGACGAACTCACGGGGTGACAATGGGTAGGTGCGGTCCCGACTGATCCTCCGCCTGATCATCGGCCTCGTCGCGTTGCCCGTCGTCTCCATCGCTCTCATCGACCCCCTCGAGGGTGGAATCGCGCTCCTGCTCGCCCTGCTGGTGGGGTTGGGCGTCCGTCTGCTGTCGGGTGTGCCTGTCCCGCGATGGACCTGGGTCTCCTGTGCCGCGACCCTGGCCGTGGGGATCCTCGCCCTCGCGCTCGCGATCGCCGGCATGCCCGGTGAGCAGAAGCAGGAGACCGGACCCGATGTCACCGCTCCGAATCCCGTCGGTGTCGGGGTGCGGGCGCTCATCTGGGTCTATCGACTCGGTGTGCTTGCTGTCCTCGGCGGGGCAGTCCTCTACCTCGTCCGGATCGTCCAGGCCTTGCGCGCGACAGGGAACGCGCAGCCAGGGGAGCTCTCCCGGTGAGTCCACTCGTCTGAATCCACTCGTCGCGGCACGCGCGGGTCGCCTCTGCCTGACTCGCTGAGGGAGATGAGGGGCCTTCAGTCCCTACGTCGGGCCCACGGCCGGACCTAACCTGATGGTGAGGACACGCTCTGCGAGGAGGTGGGTCATGGGTCTTGGGCAACTGCCATCCGTGGGTCGGCGTACCTGGGCCGGCCCGCGTGCCGCCTTGGTGTGTGGAGTCGCCGGAGCGTTGCTCCTGCCCTGGGGAGTGGGTCCTGCCTCTGCGGCACCCAGTCACGACGCCGCGCCGTCGGCTGCCGTGGTGGTTACCGCGTCAGCCGCCGCCACAGGCATGGTCGCTGTCCCACAGACGGTCACGGTGCGCACGCAACCTGCCGTGGCCACGCGGGTGGTGCACCTGCAGATGGCGACGAGCGCCGGCTGGGTCAAGGTGGCCAACACGCGTCTCGACAGCCAAGGTCTCGCTTCGATGACCGTGAAGGTGACGACGCAGGGCCTCCGCAAGTACCGCGCAGCCTTGTGGAATGCCACCGGCTCCCAGGTCGTGGCCTACTCCGCACCCTTCAGCGTGACCTTCGCCCCTCTCACCTATGTGGCGCAACTGAGTTGCACGAGTAGCAGCGCGGTGATTCGCGTGAAGATCCCGTGCACGATTCGCGTCACACCGACCGTCCGACTCGCGGGCCTCTCCGAGATCCTGCAGGTCATGGGGCGCACCGACTGGCAGACGATGGGGGCGTGGTCCGTCCCCGCGACGGGAGTTCGGGAGGTCACGGTCGAGGGTTTGGAGCCGGGAGTGGGCAAGTACCGCGTGCTCCTCGTGCGCAACGGCGTGCAGATCGCCGAGTCCAACACCGTGAGCATCGGCTACTCCGCACCCACTCAGAGCAGCCGGACGATGACGAGAGTTCAGACCTGGTGGCCCACGGACCCGATCTACTGGAACGTGCAGGTCGGCGTCACCGTGCAGGTCAAGCCCGTCGTACGCGGGCGCCCCGTCCGTCTGCAGATCTATGGCTGGGGCGGTCCCGGGTGGACGACTATCCAGAGGGGCACGACCAACTCTCGTGGGCAGGTGTGGTTGCAGATGATGACCATGTGCCCTGACAGTCCGTGCACCAACACGTGGGAGCAGACCTATCGGGTCGTCGTCCCCGCATGGCGCGGCTACACCGCGGCCTCGCTGAAGCACCGCACACTGCTCGTCCCCTAGGGCGGAGACCGTAGTGACCGATCAGTCGCCGAAACGTGATCGGCGGAGCATCGCGTCCCGGTGAGGCGCGGCCTAGCGTGGTTCGAGAGCAACACGAGGAGGGGTCATGCGAGTGCTCAGATGGTCGGTGGGAGTCCTCGTGGTCGGCCTCGCTCTTGCCGCATGCGGGGGAAGCGGATCCATGGACTCCGCCGAGACAGCGCCCATGCCCGCCGGAGGCTCAGCCGTCGACAAGCCGGACCGGGAGATCATCCGCAATGGCGAGATGTCCGTCCGTGTCGACGATGTGCGCGCCTCCGCCGGTCAGGTGAGGGTCGTCGTGGAGCAGGCCGGGGGAAGGCTGTCGGGCGAAAGCATCAACGCGATGGGTGAGTCGCTCTACGCCGACATCACGGCGCGCGTGCCCGCAGATCAACTCGACGCCGTCATCGGTCAGGTGAGCGCCCTCGGCACGGTCATGTCTCTCAACGTCTACGCCGAGGACGTGACGGCGCAGGGCGCCGATCTGGACGCGCGGATCGCGGCGTTGCAGACCTCGGTCGATCGCCTGAGCCAACTCTTGGCGCAGGCGCAGACGACCAAGGACCTGGTGGAGATCGAGGGTGAGTTGACCGAGCGCCAGGCGGAGTTGGACTCACTCGTGGCCCAGCGCGCGGCCCTGTCGGACGCCGTCGCACTGTCGACCCTGACCGTGCGCCTCAGTCCCAGCAGTGAGGCCGTGACCTGGGCGCCTCCGGGCTTTGCCTCTGGGCTTGAGTCGGGATGGAGCGCCATGCGCACGATGGTGGCCGGCCTCATCACGCTGGCGGGCTTCGTGCTGCCCTTCGCGCTCCTGGGCCTTGTCGTGGTCGCCCCGGTCATCGCGATCATCGTGCTGTTGGGTCGGCGTCGACGGAAGTCGACCAGAGGCTAGGCATCGTCTGCGTCAGGTGCGCCTGTGAGGGTGCGCCCGGAGGGACTCGAACCCCCAACCGACCGGGTAGAAACCGGTGGCTCTATCCATTGAGCTACGGGCGCCTTGGCGCGTGTGCGCCGCGGACATTCTCGCACCCGTGCCCCATCCACAGGGCGCGCGACCGACCCTCATCCCCAGTGCTGACGGCGTGGCTGGCTCGCACGTGTCCGCGGGAGCAGCGTCGCGTGGGTCGGGGCCGAGGGGCCCCATGAGGGAGAAGCAACATGAATGAGATCACCATTACCGGCAACCTGGTCAGCGCACCGGTCCTGCGCACCTACGGCACACAGGACTTCACGAAGTTCCGTCTCGCGCACAACCACTCCTATCGCGATGCGGGGACGGGCGACTGGATCGACAGGGGTACGACGTTCATCGAGGTCTCGTGCTGGCGCAAGCTCGCCGCACACGTCTGCGAGTCCCTCGGCAAGGGGTCGGCGGTGATCGTCACCGGCCGGCTCAAGAGCAGCGAGTGGGAGAAGGAGGTCGACGGGCGCACGGAGAAGCGCACGTCCTTCGAGATCGAGGCCACCTCGATCGGTCCTGACCTCAGCCGCGGTGCGACCCAAGCGGTGCACGTCAAGCGCGAGGCGGTCGTGCGCCAGGAGGAGAGCGCGGTGGCGGAGGCCATGGCCGTCATCGACAGCCGGTCGCCCTTCGAGCCGGTGCCGGGCGAGGTCTATCCCGCCGCGTGAGTCGCGACCTTCCGTGGGGCGGTGCCCGCGGGCACCGCCCCACGGGCCCGCTGAGAAGGGCCTTGTTCGGCCTTAGTCGTCCGTGTAGCGTCCGCCCATGTCATCTCGAGTTGTGGCTCTCGCGTCCTCCCTGGTTGTCGGCGCTGCTGTCCTCGCCGGCGCCCCGGCCGTCGTCGGGGCGGCTGCCGAGACCGCTGCGCCGCGGGCGGCGGTGAGCGATGCCCCGACACCCGACCCCGCGACGAGGCTGACCTTCTTCGCCGGCCTCCCGCGCGACTCGAAGGGTCTCGCTGCGGCAGGTCGCAAGGCGAGCACTCCAGGATCGGGCGGCTATCGCGACTTCCTCAGCCTCGCGCAGTCGGCGACGCGCTACGGCGCCAAGCCAGACGCCGTCAAGAAGCTGCGCGTGGCGGCCGACAAGCTCGGGATCTCCGTCGCGATCGACAGGACGGGGCTCTTCGCACGACTCACGGCGACGGTGAGCACGTGGGAGAGGGTCATGGGAACGCCGGTCACCTACCTGCCGGCCCAGGAGGGTTCGGCGGGCGCTGACCCCGCGGGACCGTCGCCATTCGCCGTCTACGAGTTCCTCAACGCCGAGGGTGGACTCCTCCTCGCTGCGCCCACCGCTCTTGCCTCGGTCGTGCGCGAGTTCATCCCCTCCGCCACGGTCTACGACGTCACCAAGGACATTCCGGGGACGCCCGCCATAGCGCCAAGCAGTCGTTCGGCGATCCTCGACGACACGATCCTGCCGTGGCCGGTCAACACCGGCTCGCCACTGGGGCAGGTCTGCGAGCAGCCTCTCATCGCCGACGGGATGATCATCACGCCGTCGCAGACGCGGGCGGTCTACGGCACGTCGACGCTGGAAGGCCGCGGATACGACGGCGCCAAGGCGCGCGTCGCCATCATCTCGCTCGGGGGCGGCTTCAGCACCGAGGAACTCAGCGATTACGCCGACTGTTTCGGCGTGCGGGCCCCTCAGGTCGACGTGGTCCTCGGCACGGGCAATCCCGCGCGAATCGTCTCCTTCAGCGAGGAGACGCATCTTGACCTGCAGACCGTGGCCGGAGTGCTGGGCAACAGCCCGCGCGTCGAGCTCGTGCAGGCCGTCAACGATGACTTCTACGCCGGCATGGTCGACGGCTTCTCGCGCGCGCTGGCCAGCGCGCGCGGTGTCCCCGATGCGATCTCGCTCTCCTACGGGGGCTGCGAGGTGATGATCAGCGAGACGGTCCAGGTCGGCCAGAAGGGTGACCAGCCACTCTGGGCGCTGCTCAACGACGTGCTCGCGACAGCGGCGGTCTTGGGGTCCGCGACCTTCACGGGCGCCGGCGACTCCGGCTCGTCGAACTGTCAGATGTCGGGTGACCCGTATATCGAGCGCCCCACGGTTGCATCGCCTGCGTCGTCCATCTGGATCACCGCGGCCGGGGGCACTCGCCTGGAGCTCGGTGAAGGCAACGTGATCGTGGATGAGCGCGTCTGGAATGACACCAACTTCGGGCTCAAGGGCGCTGGCGGCGGAGGCATGAGCTTCGACGTGCCCGCTCCCTGGTACCAGAAGGGCGTGCAGTCCATGAGGGGCCGCACCACTCCGGATGCCTCCGCGCTCGCGGCGTTCCGGCCGGGATGGCCGGTCGTTTTTGAGGGCATCGTGCAACCGGTGGGCGGGACGAGCGGATCGAGTCCCTTCCAGGCGGCCAATGTCGCGCTCATCTCGGCGTACGAGCGCGGCAAGGGCCGGTCGTCGGTCGGCTTCGTCAACCCGTGGTGGTACCAGGCTGCAAGGACCAACTTCCGCGACATCACGCAGGGCGACAACCAGATCCCCGTGGTCGGACCGGGATTCATTAACAGCCCCGCCTGCTGCTGGGCCTATCCGGGCTACGACCTCGCCTCGGGCCTGGGTTCCCCGCGCTTCGACCGACTCGCTGCCTCCTTGCCCAAGCCCGAGTAGCCGGCCATGGGGCCATCCGGTCGGCGGGGTCGCGCTGACTAGGCTCTGGCCCCATGGCTGAGTTCATCTACACCCTCCGCAAGGCACGCAAGGCGCACGGCGACAAGGTCGTCCTCGACGACGTCACCCTCTCCTTCCTGCCGGGAGCCAA
>Ga0181556_1004420_pt1 | contig 11444 bp, 12 predicted proteins | sample 011ome_14_FD_148651 | JGI IMG/M metagenome (GOLD analysis project Ga0181556, IMG submission 148651) | Coastal salt marsh microbial communities from the Groves Creek Marsh, Skidaway Island, Georgia - 011505AT metaG (spades assembly) | ecosystem: Environmental > Aquatic > Marine > Intertidal zone... | reverse complement strand
AAACAGTACGTCTGCCCTCATTGTGAGAAAGTCTCGCCACAGGTGTCGTTCGCCCTCTCCGCTTTCAGCCGCTACAAGCACGTGTTCTATCCAACGAACCGTGAGTACGACGACGAGAGCGATGATGTCGTCACCTACCCCTATGAGGACGTATTCCGCTGGCTCGAAGACATCCCTGAAAGGGATTCGGCCGCACTTGGGTTCAGCGAGGGCTCGGTTCCTTCTCACATGTTCTTCACGGACTTGCCCGTTGCGCCCAATGTCGCCCGCCCGCCTGCTTCGACCCCTTCAGGTGCGTATGCTCCGAGCGACCTATCCGAGTTGTATGTGGCGGTCTTGCAGGTCAACAACAACATTCGTCGCCGGCGAACCGAACTCCGTGAGGACAAGGTGAAGAGAAATGCGATGTCACGCAGCCTGTTCAAATCGGTGGCCCAGTTGATGACGGGTCAATCAAGTGGAATCGGCTCAGGGGGCATGAAAATAGGCATGGCTGCCAATGGGGCCATGACTCCTCGCAATCTTCGTGGGGTGTACGACCGCATCAAAGGTGTGGGCAAGCAGAAGAACGAGATGAGGAGGAACGTCCAATCGAAGGTCGACGAACACGTGGCGTACTCGGTCATCACTCCCGACCCGGCACTACAGATTGATGAAATCGGCGTACCGTACCCCGTGTGCTTTGAATTGACGCGCCGCATCGAAGTCACCGAAGAGAACTATGACGAGATGCTCTCCTACGTGATGAACGGGGACCAAGAAGCGATTCCGAAGGGGAAGAAAACGAAGGACTTCGACTTAAGCCTCTATCCCGGTGCGAAGCGTGTGATTCGCGGCAACGGGACGGTTTCGTCGCTACAGGAGCCAGCACGTGACTCCGGAGAATCAGAACTCGACTTCGCCCTACGTCAAGCGAACTTCTTGGACCGAAAGTCAAACCTTCAGGTCGGAGACGTCGTGGAGCGCCACCTCATCCCCGGAGATGTCGTGCTCTTCACACGTGCCCCTGCCCTCCACCGTCAGAATCTCATGGCTTTCCGTGTCGTTCCGGTCAAGAGCCGGAGCCTTTCATTCAACCCCTCGGTGTGCATTCCATTCAACGCTGACTTCGACGGGGACGCCATGAGGATGTATGTTCTTCAGTCAGAGGAAGCAATCGAGGAGGCGCTCGAAACGATGCGCGTCGAGACACAGATGCTTCACTCCCGCTACGGTCGAACCTTCCTCACGTTCGACCAAGACGAAATCAGCGGCGGCTACCTCTTGACGTTCAAGAACGAACCCGAAGCAGGGACGCATCCAGACGAACGGAACGGATGGGGCTTTGACGAAGACGGCTACCCGATTCTCAGCAAGGCACGTGTCCTGAACATCCTTCAGGCTGCTTTCTCCCGTGACGAGGAAGGTTCGCTCACCTACCGGACACGCTTCCCGCCATCCATCACTCGTGGCCGATTCAAGGGATGCTACCGTGGCCGTGACATCATCTCAATGTTCCTCCCGCCGGGAATCAATGCACGGTACAAGAATCGAACAGGGCAAGAAATCGTCATCAAGAATAGCGTCATTGGACCGGGTGCCCTTGACGACAAGTTCTTCGGAACCAAGGCCGGTCTTCTTGCACCTGCTTTCATCTATCGGTACGGCTGGGAAGAAGGCCACCGGCTCCTCGCTGAAGTCACGAACGACTTGTCCCGTGTGGTCTTCTCGGCACATGTCGAGTATGGCTTTTCCCTCGGTATCGCTGACATCTCCTTCATCCGGCCGGAGTCAAAGTCGGATAAGGAGTACTTCGACTTGGCGGAGAAGGGTTTCAAGAACCAATTGGACGAGAACGGGCGACCTATCCGAAGCCTGAGCCCTTACGTCTTCATTGACGACGTTATGGACATGGTGGAAAGCATCATCCACGACATTGACCTGAAGTTCGAGGCACGCAACATCGAGGCAATCAAGGACATCGACATTTCCTTCCTGAACTACGTGGACGAAAAAGGAGATGAGAAGACCTTCGAGACGTTGAGCATCAATATGAAGGAGTTCGTCAAGGACCCGATTTTTGCGAAAGAGAACGTGGTTCGAGCAATCACCAGTGCGTTCAATGACTGGGTTATCGCCTTCATCAAGACGAACCAAAAGCCAACGGACGCTATGAACATCACATTGAACTCCGGCGGTCGCGGGAACCCGCTCCAACTTCGGCAGATGATTGGCTCACTCGGGCAGCATCAGTTGAACGGACCGGGCCGCCCGAAGCACGGTTATAGCCCGAGGAAGGTCCTTTCCTGCTCACCGGACGACATGAACCCACGTGACCGTGGTTTCATCCGCACCTCCTACGCGAGAGGGCATGACCCCGACGGGTATTGGTTTGCTTCAACGGCCGGCATTCGCTCCACGATGGAATCTTCTCAGGGTGGAATCGCGAAGTCTGGCTACATGGAGCACAAGATGAAGCGGAACCTTGAGCACCTCATGGTGGACGACAAGCGTCGAGTCGTCGACCTTCGCTCGGGGACAATCGTTTCCCTTTCGGTTGGTGGAGACAATCTGCATGCGCTCCACCCCCGCGGACCCGACAACAGCGACGGCCTCGATTTCGAAATCCAGCCACTTCTCCTTGATTTCGAATGCAAGCACGGCTTGAGCCTCTATGACTCGTGTGCCGAGTGCAGCAGCGGCACCCCCAACCTCCTTCCACGAGGCGTCCTACCGGACAACATCAAGGCTCAAGTCGAAAAGGCGGTCGAGGGAAGGGAACTTGGAGAAGAGTCGAAGAAGGGCTTCCGTGATTCGCTACGTTCCTACTACAACACGTGTCTGGTTCCAATCGGAGAAATGATTGGTTCCACGGGGGCGGCAAACCTCGGTGAACCCGCTACGCAGGCGGGACTTCGTGCGTTCCACGGTGGCGGTCAGGGAACGGTTCCGACCGTCGACAGGCTTGTGCAGGTGCTCGAACTCGTGAAGAAGAACCAAGAGCAACCGCAGACGACGCTTCTCCTCAAGGATGAGTTCAACACCCAAGAGAACGCGGAGAGACTCGCTTCCTTCTGCACGACCGTGACTTTCGAAGAGGTTATGGAGAAGGTCGAATACAACCCCGAGGAGTTCGAAATCGAAATCACCCTGAACATCGAAAGACTCGAACTCTTCGACATTGACGACGAATGGGCGCGTCATACGCTCAAGAAGGTGTTCGAATCCGACGGCACTCGGAAGGTCACCTTTTTCGAAAGTCCAATCGCGAAGGTCCGGTGCCGAGAGGATGCACGCGACCTACTTATCGCCCGACACATGCTCGGAAACATCCCGCTCTCGGGAATCAACGACTCCCAACTCGCCTTCGTTTATGACGACGGAAAGGGACAATACGGCGTGAGCATTCGTGGCCCAATCAAGGGTAGCGACGCGGTGAATATCCCGAAGTTCTGGCAAGACATCGTGGACTTCATGGGTGAATACGTGGACCTCTCCAAGACCAAGTTCACCGACTCGTGGATGGTGTACAACATCTACGGACTCGAAGCCTCACTCAACCACCTGTGCGAATCCATTTACGGGCAAATGAACGGAATGGAAGGAGCGAAGGGGATTGGCGACCTCGACTACCGCTACATTCGGGTCATGGCCGACTACATGGGGATTTACGGCGAACCTGTCGGACTCAAGAAGTCCGGACACATGGTGAAGTTCAACAAGAGCCTTCTCGCTGCCCTCGGTGGCGAAGACCCAATGCTCGCCCTGCACGGTGCAACGGTCATGGGGAACTACGACACGCTCAAGGGTCCGGTTGAGGCTATCGCCGCAGGGAAGCAACTCAACATTGGGGCACACTACCGTCGAAAGACGACATGAGGTAGTGCCGGAAACCGGGAGTCAGGAGACGCTGGTCCCACCCGAGAGCATCATAGATGCCCTTTAGCGTCCCGTGAATGTGCGTCTTCGCGAGGGACTCCCAATCAATCGTGTACTCCGCAAGTTCCTCCTCCCGGCGGAATGCAATACGCCCATTGCCCGGGATGACCGTAGGTCCGTCCTTGACGATGACCCACTTCACCTTGTCTCGCTTCGCGTATTCGTCCTCTTCGCTCTTCGCGAGGTACATGTTGTACCATAGCGCACCCGAAGAAAGCCAATAGTGCCCATAGGACTTGTCGTCCTCATTGTGGGCGTCCTGCTTCGGACAAGCGCCACAGTCGCAAACAATGGGCATCCCCCGCCAATCAACATGGTGCGGAAGGTGCTTCCTGAGCGTCTGAGCGGCGGTCAGTTCCTCAAGGTCAACCTCACCGTCAAGGACGGCTTTCAGTCGCTTCTTGACCTTCTTCTGCACGACCTTTTCGGGGACCTTGTCGAAGAGGTCCATGAGAAGTCCGAGTTGTATGTCCGTTCCAAGAGAGGAAGTCGTCGTGCGCTTGGCTTGCATCCCTGACATCTTGAGGCGAGCCCATGGTTCTTCTCGCATGTCGATGTGGGCGACCTTGAATCCCTTCTTGTCGTCCCACACTTTCCGTCCGGCATACATGCCCTTCACGTTGGCGAGGTAAAAGCGGTCCATGATGACCTCAAGGTCAAGCGACATGGCGGTGGAATTGGTCCTCCCCTGCATTTCCTTTGTGATGTCCTTTCCGAGAGCCACCGCTTCGTCATGGACGCGCTCGGCTTCCCATTCGGAAGGGAAGACCACGAAGATTGAGTCCGTGTGTCCGTAAATGACGCGGAAACCGGCCTTCTCAGCCAACGCCTTCGCCGTGAGAAGGGCTTCACGTCCCCCTGCGGTGATTGAGGCCGCGACATCGCGGTCGAACCACGCGAACTTGTCGAAGGCCATGATACCGTACATGGACGCACGCAGCCTCTTCACGCCGAGTTGCATAGCGTTCCACTTCGTAGCCGCCTCCTTGTCGTTCTTCGCTTCTGCTTCCTTGAGCAACGCCTTGTACTCGTCACGTTGCGTGTTCAAGCGGCGAACGATGGTAGGCAGGACACCTGTCGTGTCGGTTCGGAAGCGAACGCCACCATGCCCGACGCTATCGGTGGACAGGTGTTCCTGTCCTTCCCTGACTTTCGTTTCGGGACTGATGTTCTTTGCTTCCATGACGCTTGGGTATAGGCCCGCATAATCGAGCATCCCGACGTTATCGTGCATACCAGCCGCATTGGTGTAGACGTTGTCGTCTTCGGGGTCGCGTTCTTCGGGCTCCTCGCCGGGGTGGAGGATGATTGCACCTTGAAGGTCGTCTTCAGCGTCACTCTCCTCACTGTAGGGGCGATACTTGGGGCGCCACCATGCTTCGCGATAGAACATGACGTTTCCGACACGGGATGCCTTCATGGTCGAGGGAAGTTGGCTACCGATGAGCGTCTGTTGAACCTTGTAGCCCTTGACGATGTTCCACTTCTCATCGAGCATGACGAGCAGTTCAACGTCGCGGATGTTGTAGCGGAGGAATTCGTCCCACGTGGCATCGTAGTCCTTGTCGTACCATCCCGGGCTTGGGTTCTTCCCTTCCTTGAAATTGTCCCACGCTACCGCCTGAAGGCTCAATCCACCGGGCGGGTCTTGGTTCGTGGAGTCCTTGTACACGCGCTCATAGCACAACATGAGGTCGAGGGTATCAACACCACGAATGGGGGCGTCAGTCACCTTGTAGCGGTGCCTGTTGCGAGGGTCCGGGTCAATCATGATTCCGTAGGGTGAGAGGGAACCAGCGCCATAAACAGGCCTCGGGAACAAACCGTTCTCGCACTTCCCCGCCATTTCGTTCATCGAATGGGGAATCCCGAGGCTTTCCATGCGATGATAGAGCGTCGGAAGGTCATACCCGGCACTGTTCCAGCCGGTCATGACGTCGAAGTCCATGGCGAAGAACCAATCACCGAATGCCTTCAGCATGTCGTACTCCGTGGTGAAGCGGTGTTCCGTTCCCCACTCATGTTTGATGGTAGCCCTGCCCCAATTCGGGTGACATCCAAAGGCGGTGTATTCCTTCGTGAAATTGGAGTATGCCGCAATGGAGTTGACCATCTGTGTGTCGTACCAAAGCCCCTCGTGAGTCACGCTCTTCAGCCACTTCATGCGCTCGGGGTCCGTGTCGCGGAACTGCAAGGCTTCGATGTCGAAATAGCAGACGTGATAGTCGAAGTCTTCGACCTCGATGTCGTTATGGATGAGGACGGCGTCTTCTTGAGGGAGAGAACCGCCCCACGTTGGCCCATAGTTGCGAAGGAAGAAGGACATGGCCCCACGGGTCACGCACTCGACCTTGTACAGGGGTTGCTTTTCGATGGTCACCCCTTCGGGGGCCACGGAATGAACAAGGTCACTATCAAGGAGGAAGTCAATGGCTTCGCTCGCGTAGTCGAAGTCAGGCACGTTCTTGCCCGGAAGAGCACGGAATGAAGAGGGCTGGATGTAAAACGTGGGGTATTCGTCATAGAAGTCCACGACGCGCCCACCGTCCTTACGGTAGCGAACCGCTACGCGAGAACCATCTTCCATTCGCCACTTCCCTTGGACCTGCTCGCACACGCTGATGTTCATAGTACCAACCTCTCTTCCAGCCGGACCACGGACCCATTCGCCCGATAGTCGATGACACGGTGATATTGGAGCCACAAGAGCGGTGTGTTGTGATTCTCAAGGTAAATGCGACGAGCCTTCCCGTATGCGCCCCATTCTTCAACCGACATACGGTGCTTTTCCGCAAGGAAAGCCCGGATTTCTAACGGTGGAATGGTTTCACCGACCGGATAGCGGGAGAGGAAGACCCACAATGTCCGGCAAGCCTTGAGGTTGACTACGGAGGTGCTCTCAGACCGTTCTCCGCTATCGAGGGACTTCCTCCACACCGTCAAACGGACTTCCCCGTCCATCTCGGTGACGTGAAGGTAGCGTTCCTTCTTCTCGCCCTTGTGGACAAGGCGCGCTCGGTCAAACGGCGTTTCCTCACGCACCTCCGGCTCCGGTTCGGGAAGCACGACAGGTGTCGGCTTTGGTTCCGCTTTTGGTTTCGGCGCATTGTCGAAGGAGAACAAGACGGATTGTCCGGGCGCGATTTCAGGAACCTTCTCTTTGGGTGGAGCCAATTCCTTGAGCGCGTCGAGAATGTCCTTCCTCTTGCACTTCCTCACGCACCCGAAGCCACCATCCTCTTTCACTTGTAGGTGATTCTTTCCGTTTCCGTCAGCCCCTTGCTTCGCACAAGAGGGACATTGCGCGGAATACCAGCCATTCCCTGACTTCCGGAGATTGACGAGGCTCTCCCTTGCTTCCCATACAGGGTTCCCACCGTCCGCCATGAGGAAAGGGAGAGGTTCACCGGAGTTGTGCGCGTGGAGGAGAACTTCGAGCCTCCCCATTTCCTTCTCGGTGTCGAACAACACGTGTCCATCTTCGATGCGCTGGTGCCTAAGCGCGTAGTCGGAGCGAACCTTCGAACCAATCAGTTCGAGGTACAGTGAAACGGGGACTCTCATGGAACCGGAAAGCGAATCATCCGGCACTTAAGGGTTGACGTCCTCTTCCTCGGAAGGCTCTTTCTCAAATGTCCCTTTCGCATTCTTCTTCGGAACTGCCTCAACGAATGCCTTGACCGCCGCGCCAACCGTGGCATCAATGGCGGTCGCTGCGCTGCCGGCAACGTACTTCGCCGGGTTCACCTTCTCGTCGGCGTCTTCGTCCCGAAGAGCATGCGGGACGCCTTGGTTGGTGAGGTGGTGCAGCATGAGCCAAGCCTGAGCATCGGTCATTTCGTGGCCTTCGTTCTCACGAACCCAATGCTTCACGGTCTTCAAAATGTACTTGTAGCCTTGCTCCGCAAGTTTCGCGTTCACAGTCTGAACCCAAGAGTCCTGAATCACGACCACTTGCTTGAACGCCTTAGCAAGAGCGCCGACTTCTTTTCCGTCATAGTTGTAGCGAACCTCAGTTCCCATGCCCCTCTTTCTGAGCGTCGCGGACATAAAGGAATCCCTTGACTCGACCCGGGCCGTCCTCGACCACGGTTTCGTGGATTGACCGCTTTTCTTCTCCGCGGGGCTCGCTTACGTGCATTTCCATCATGCGGCGGAAGAAAAGGTTCCTTGATTCGGCGATTTGGTAGGGGCTGCGGTATTCTGGATATTCCACAGTACCCCACGGCTCGTTCCAGAATGAGTCGCGACTGTTGTACATGTTCCTGTTCTTCTTTGTTAGGCTCAAAAAATCATCTCCTCGTGATAGGGCTTCTTAGCATCAACGAAAATCCATGAGCGTTGGAGAGAGTCCGGAAGTTTCCCTGCTTTCTTGGCGAAGAAGTCGTCCTTGGTTTCGGAGAAGAGGACCTCGATGTAGGGTAGGACATGTGTCGGGGCGACAATATCCGGGCGCGTCCCACACTTGAGTCGGGCTTCTGTGCAGAAGGGGATGTCGTGCTCAAGAAGGGTGAGAGCGACCTCACAGACCCGAAGATTGTGCTCATACGTGTTCCCCTTGCTTAGTTTGATGACCCCCCAGTGAGGTTTGAACATAGGGTCGAGATGCTCGCGCGACCAGTCGTTCAGTTCTTTCTGCATTTTCGAGGGGTACCTCAAAGAATACCCTCCCATTCAAAGTCGTGAAGGTTCCCGTCTTGGTCGTAGTATTTCCCCTCATAGAAGAGCCGCTTCGTGACGATGTTTCCCACTACCGAAGCGGTCCAGCCACTCGTTTCGTTGCGAGCCTGAACCCCTTCTGCGTTGAGGGTCTTTGCGATTGAGGCGCGCGACATACCGTCTTCGTGCATGGCGAACACACGTCGGACGGACTCCGCCTCCCGTGGCTCTATTTCGAGGACACCCTTCAGTTCGGGGTCCCCCCTCCCGTCGGCCTCGTCGGCACTTCGCTTGTAGGCGGAGCGATACCCCATAGGGGGCCGGCCGACGTGGCGCCCCGCGTTCTTCTTCCCCTTCAGCCCCGAGGCAGTTCTCTCGCTGATGATGTCCGCTTCCATTTGAGCGACTGAAATCATGATTCGGAAGATGAGCATCCCCATAGCGGTCGTCGTGTCGATTTGTAGGTCTCGGAAAACGAAGTCCTTCTCGGCTCGCTGAAGGGTCTCCGCCCATTCACCTGCATTCCGCACGTTTCGATGGAATCGGTCCATTTTTGCCGCGATAACGACGTCCCAGTTCTCCATTTCGCTCATCATGCGCTGGTATTCGGGGCGTTGGGTGTTCGTACCGCTGAATCCCTCATCCCGGTATTCCTCGACAACCTCCCACCCTTGAGCGGCGCAATAGGCACGGCACTCCCTGAGTTGTTGCTCAATGGAGGTCTCGGACTGAGTCCCCCCGTCTTTGTCGGTCGTGGAGATGCGAGCATAGATGCTGGCCTTCCTCGCAGAAGGGTCCGTTGTGAGAAGGGGGGAAATTGAAAGGAGGAGGGTCAATGAGGCATACCCAAAGAGGGTGAAAAGGGATTCAATCATGTGGGTATTCTCCACCAAACGTCCCTAAAGGGACGACCATAAAGGTGCCGAGAGGTAAAGGGTCCGGTTTAGGTTGGGAATCAGGGTATGACCCTTTGTGGTTGAACTGTTTAAGTCTCAAGAATCCACAGATTTCGACGCAAAGGAGGGGTTCTAAACACCGGCTTTTCTGAGGCTCAACATTTCCCAGTTTTTTCAAGCAAAACGCCCTCGGTGGCCGCGATTCCTCCTCTCAGACACATGTTGCAGAAGGGGCCTTTCTCACAACGGGGGTTAGGAAGCGTTAAGAGCCGGCCATCTCACATGAGCGGGCATGGAACCGTGGGTCTTGCTCTTCATCGTCCTTATGCTCGGAATTGGCGCGTGGGCTTATGCCATCTCGTTGTTAAACGCCTACAACCCGCATAGGCCCATTGTCCCCGAGCCGTGGAACATCGGTGCTCCGAGCGCGTCAGAATCGTACGACCTCATGACGGGGGGTGAAGAGGAATGAACCGCCCAAAGAAGGCCATTGACCGCATCCCTGCGCTCATCGCGTGGGTTTTCATCGGCTACCTCGTCGTGGTGAACAGTCAGTATTCCGTGGTGGCCTATGCGGACGTTCCGGGCATGGAGCACTACACGCTCAACACGCTTCGCCTTGGCTACGCCATCATCGCGTGGGCCATTTTCGACTTCGTGTTCAATTCGCTTCGTGAGCGCAGCCGCCAGAAGGAAGACACTTGGAGGGCTGAGGAATGAAGAAGTACCACATCGAAGGAAGCCGCGACAATCAGACTTGGCTTCTTTTCGCCAAGGCATCCACGCTGGAAGAGGCCCGTGAAATCGCGAGCAAGTGCATTCTGGTCACGTATTACACCGGCGTGCGAATCGTGGAGAGTCACCGCGCACAGGCGGTGTTCGCCTGAAGCCCGTCCTCCGTTGGTGTCGCAACTGCGGCCAATCAAAGCCCCTCAAGGACTTCGATGCGGTCGATGATTCATTGCGAAGGTTCTGCTGCGAGGCCTGCAAGAAGGAATGGTACGAGAAGGGACCGAGGCCGAGCAAGTCAGGAGTGTGGTGGTGATGCCACGAGAGCCGTGCGCTACCTGCGGGGTGCGTATCTTCGTCAAACCGACGCGCATTCGACCCCACCGAGAAAACAAGTGCTACAAGTGCTTCAGGGAAGACATTGCGAGAGGTATTGACCGCTGTGAGGCGAATACCCTTCGCGGGAAGCGGTGCAAGCACCAGCAAGCCCCCGGTAGCCGGTTCTGTGTCGCTCATCAGAAAAAGGAAGTGAAGACATGAACTTGGCGGACGTGAAATGCACATGCGGAGCGAAGATGATTTGGGGCGGAAGCCACGAATCCGAAGAAGTGGAAGAGGGGTACGTGGGCACGGTCCACAACCTCAGTTGTAGCCGTATCGGGTGTTGGAATCGCATGCTCTTCTATGAGGTGATGAAGGAATGATTCCACCTCGACACGAGCGAGAGCGTGCCTTGGAGAGGTTTCGCCAGCGCATTGGTCAGGGCGGCCTCATCCTGAAGGCTCGCAACAAGGAAGACCTGCTCCGAAAAATCAGACAGATTGTGTCTGATGCTCTCGAAGGAGGCGAGGAAGAGTGAGCAAACTCAAGCAACACAAGCCCCATTGGCTCCAGTATCGCACAGCCAACCGCGTCACGGCTTACATGCTCAGGAGGGCGAAGAAGAGGGCTACCGAAGAAGCGAAGGCTGAGAATTCGTCTCATGGGGAAGATTGGGGTAGGGAATTCTGATGTGCGGTGGAGTTGATTGGACGTGCCCAGACTGTGGGCAACTTGTTCGTTTCGAACACACCTGTGATGAACCCGACACGGCGAGGGAAGACGAATGAGTCAGCGGAAGGGCAGGCGGGCCTTGCTCGAGGACGCTGCCTTCGAAGTCTTTCATAGAAACCCCGGCGTGTGGATGACGTCGAAGACCATTTACGAGAACATCAGCACCACCAAGGACTTCTTGTTCCGATG
>Ga0181556_1004411_pt1 | contig 11461 bp, 9 predicted proteins | sample 011ome_14_FD_148651 | JGI IMG/M metagenome (GOLD analysis project Ga0181556, IMG submission 148651) | Coastal salt marsh microbial communities from the Groves Creek Marsh, Skidaway Island, Georgia - 011505AT metaG (spades assembly) | ecosystem: Environmental > Aquatic > Marine > Intertidal zone >... | reverse complement strand
GCCATTGCCCGCAGAGGACGAAGACCCAGAAGTGACCAAGCTGCGCGCGGCTTTGGATCACCGCATCGGTGAGGTTCAATTGCCGGAAGTGATTCTGGCCGTTGACGCCCAGGTGCGCTTTAGCTGGATCATGCTCGGACGTGAGCCGCGCTCTACCGACGAGCTGCTGATGGTCTATGCCGGCATCATGGCCCACGGCACCAGTCTGACTGCGGTCGAATGCGCGCGCATGATTCCGCAATTGTCTGCCACCAGCATTCGCCAGGCCATGCGCTGGGCGCGGGACGAACGGCGTCTGAGCCAGGCCTGCCAGGCTGTGCTGGAATTCATGCAGCGACACCCGATTGCCGCCACCTGGGGGCGGTCCGATTTGGCATCTTCTGACATGATGAGCATGGAGACCACCAAACGGGTGTGGCAAGCCCGGCTTGATCCTCGGCGCAACACACCTTCCATTGGAATCTACTCCCATGTAAAAGACCGGTGGGGCATCTTCCATGCGCAGCCCTTTGTGCTCAATGAGCGCCAGGCGGGCGTGGCCATTGAAGGTGTCATCCGCCAAGAAAAGCTGGAGACCAGCCAGCTTGCTGTGGATACCCATGGCTACACCGACTTTGCCATGTCACATGCCCGTTTGCTTGGTTTTGATCTTTGCCCGCGGTTGAAGGAACTCAAACAGCGCCACCTCTTTGTGCCACGCGGCACCAAAGTGCCCGCAGAAATCGCTGCGGTGTGCGAAGCCAATGTCGACGTCGCTTTGATCGAAAAGCATTGGGATAGTCTGGTGCACCTGGCAGCCTCGGTCATGAGCGGACATGCCAGTGCGGTGGCAGCTCTTGCGCGGTTCGGTTCTGCCGCCCAGGGCGATCCAATCTATGAGGCTGGCGTGCAATTGGGGCGGTTGCTGCGTACGGCGTTTTTGGCTGACTACTTTGTCAAGGACGCTTTCAGGAACGAGTTGCGCCGGGTGCTCAATCGGGGCGAGGCTGTTAACGCCCTCAAGCGCGCCATTTATACCGGCCGGATCAGCCCGGCGCAGGCCAAACGTGTCGATGAAATGCAGGCTGTGGCCGATGCGTTGAGCCTGATGGCCAACATCGTGATGGCGTGGAATACCTCACAGATGCAGGCGGTCCTGGATCGCTGGTCGAACCGCCGCCAGGTCATTCCACCGGAACTGATCGGGAAGATTGCGCCCACCAGGCTGGAGAGCATCAACTTGCGGGGTGTGTTTCGCTTCCCGGTTGACCGCTATGCTGACCAAATCCTGCCTTCGCGGCCAAATGCATCGATAACTGGCACCAATGGATGAAACCGACCACGGTTTGACGCCACGAATCGCAGATTTGAAAGTGAACAGGAAAGTCAATGAAATCAACGATCTACCAACACCACCTCCGCGCCAGTGCTAGCTTTTCGTACCGTCACTTATTGCACTGAAAACGAGGAGACCCCTTCGTGCGCCCCGGCAGTTCCGGCGTGATCGTCAACGGCTTGCGCGACCTCTACCACTTGGGCGCCATCACGCCGCAGCAACTGACCGAGGCCCGCGTCTGGATGAGCGAGATCGTCGTGCGCATCGCTTGCGAGCGCGCCACGGACGAAGACTTCGCGGCGCTCGACGCCAACATCGATGCCGCGGCCAAGGCGCCCGACTTCGACCAGCGCGCCCGCCACAACCGCGAGTTCCACGTGATCCTGGCCCGCGCCACGCGCAACCCCATCATGGTCATCACGATGGAAAGCATCATGGCGGTGTTCGGCAACTTCATCGCGCAGATCGGCCCGAGCGACAACACCTTCATCCTGCCGTCGCGCCGCCGCTTCATGAAGCACCTGCGCGCTCGCGACGCGGCGGCCGCCGCGGCGGAGATGAAGAAGGCATTGGCCCGCCTGCAGACCAAGTACATGGACCAGTGGGACGCGCGGTCCGCGGCCTAGGTCCCTGACCGGGCAGCCGGTTCCCTTGTCCAGCGTGCAAGCACTTCAGCACCCGCCGTCGCTTGCGCGGCAACTTGCCCCGCCTGCGAGGGCGTGCGCGAGAAGCGCGGCGCGGGAGCCGGCTGGCTGACACCCGCGACATCGACGAACGTGCCGCGCACGCTGTTGTGCGGATGGCGCGCCGCTTCCCCCAGCGACAGCACGGGGGCCACGCAGCAGTCCGTGTCCTGCAGCAGCGCCGCCCAGGCGTCGCGCGTGCGCCCGCGGAAGATCGCGGCCATTTCCTCCCGCAATTGCGGCCAGCGCATGCGATCGTTCTGCGCCGCGTGCCACTCCGGCGCAAGCCCGATGCGCTCGCAGAGTTGCGCGAAGAACTGCGGCTCGATGGCGCCCACGCTCAGGTGCTGCCCGTCCGACGTTTCGTAGATCGTGTACCAGGGTGCGGCGCCATCGAGCATGTTGCTCTCGCGCTGCTCGACGAACTGTCCGCGATGCCCCATGCCGACGAACTGCGTCATGAGGCTGCTCGCGCCGTCGACGATCGCGGCGTCCACCACCTGGCCGCGGCCGGATTGCGCGCGCTCGAACAGGGCGGCCAGGATGCCGCTGACCAGGTAGAGGCTGCCGCCGCCATAGTCGCCGAGCAGGTTCAGCGGCGGCACCGGTCGCTCCCGCGGGCCGATCGCATGGAGCGCGCCGGAGAGGGCGATGTAGTTGATGTCGTGGCCGGCCGTGGGGGCCAGCGGCCCCTCCTGGCCCCACCCGGTCATGCGGCCGTAGACCAGGCCCGGGTTGCGTTCGTGCAAGGCTTCGGGGCCCAGGCCGAGGCGCTCCATCACGCCAGGGCGGAATCCCTCCACCAGGACGTCCGCACGCGCGGCGAGCTCCGCCGCCTGCCCCCGGCCTTCCGGTGACTTGAGGTCGGCCTGGACCACGGTGCGGCCGCGCTGCATCACGTTGCGTGCATCGCCCAGGCGAGCCTGCGGCCGGTCGACGCAGACGACCTCGGCGCCCATGTCCGACAGCAGCATGCAGGCGAACGGAGCCGGCCCCAGGCCCGCGAACTCGAGCACCCGCAGGCCGCGCAGCGGTCCAGCCATCGTCAGTCCATCCTGATGTTGGAGCGCTTGACGACCTCGCCCCATTGCGCCATCTCGTCCCGGATCAGCTTCGCCATTTCCTCCGGCTTGCTGGCACGTGTCTCGATGTTGCGGTCGGCGAAGAGCTTCTGCACGTCGGGCCGAGTGACCGCGTATTCCACCGCCGCGTTCAGCTTGGCGGCGATGGCATCCGGCACGCCGGCCGGCGCCAGCACGCCGAACCAGGCGACGCTGCGGAAGCCGGGCACTTCCTCGGCGATGGCCGGCAGGCCCGGAACGACGTTCGTGCGCTGTGGCGTGGCAACGGCGAGGTACTTCACCTTCCCGGCCTGCAGCATGCCGGCGCCGTCCAGGCCGGTGACGAACGCGGCCTGCAGCTGCCCGCCGCCGAACGCGGTCATCATTGGCGGCCCGCCTGCGTACGGTATGTGCGTCAGCTTGAGCCCGGCCATCGCATTGAAGTGCTCGCCGGCCAGGTGCGACTGGGAGCCGTTGCCGACCGAGCCGAAGTTCCAGTCCTGCTGCTTCGCCAGCGCGACGAATTCCTTCAGGGTCTTGGCCGGCGTGTCGGCCGGCACCGCCAGGATGTGCGGGATGATGGCCACGGTGGAGATCGGGCGCAGGTCCTTCAGCGGGTCGTACGGGATCTTGCGCATCAGCGGCACGATCGCATTGGGTCCGGAGTTGCCGAACACGATGGTGTAGCCGTCCGGCGCCGACTTGACCACCTGGTCGGTTCCGATGGTGCCGCCGGCGCCGGCCTTGTTCTCGACGATGACCGGCTGCTTCAGGAAGTCCTGCATCGGCTTCTGGATCGCCCGCGCGAGCTGGTCGGTGGTGCCGCCGGCCGGGTACGGCACCACGATGCGGATCGGCCTGGACGGATAGGCGTCCTGCGCCGCCGCGCCGAACGCGAGGGTCGAGAGAACGGTGGCGGCGACGGTGCGCAGGGCATTGCGGCGGGGCGGTTTCATGGGCTTGTCTCCTGAAAAATTGGGAATGCAGTCAAACGTGGGCCTTGCGCGCATGCAGCACGACCGGCTTGCCGCCGAACTGCCGCTTGCACATCCACGCGGCCAGCGCGGAATCGAGGTAGTCGGCGTGGCCGGGGAACCAGCGTTCGAGTTCGGCGGCGAAGTCGCGGCCGATCGCGAGGTTCCCCTGCGCAACCAGGTCCAGTACCTGCACGCCGGACGCGAGCACCTTGCCGTGCTCCTCGATGTGGCAATCGCCGGCCGGGAAGGCGGTCTGCCGCATCCAGTCGTCCTCCTGCCCGAAGTGCGACAGCAGGTGTTCCTGCAAGCGCGCCAGGCAGGCGTGCAACCGGTCGTCTGGGCAGGCGAGGGCCTGCGCGACGAGCGTGTCGAACTCGGCATGCACGGCGTCCATGGGCGCGTAGCCCAGCGGCTTGGAAGGGCCCGGCGTTTTCATGTGGACAGCTTACCAGAACTCGTGGTACATTGCATCAATGGTAGGATCAATTGAAAGGTAAAACATGCTGTCCCACGAAGACAACGAGTTGCTGGTTCGCGTCGGCGCCGGAACGCCGATGGGCAAGCTGATGCGGCTGTACTGGATTCCCTTCCTGCTCGCGCGCGACGTGCCGGCCGATGGCCTGCCGTACCGCGTGCGCCTGCTGGGCGAAGAACTCGTCGCCTTCCGCGACAGCAGCGGGCAGGTGGGGCTGGTGGACCAGGCCTGCCCGCACCGCGGCGCGCCGCTGCTGTTCGGCCGCAACGAGGAGGGCGGCCTGCGCTGCGTGTACCACGGCTGGAAGTTCTCGGTCGACGGCAGCTGCCAGGAAATGCCGGCCGAGCCGGAGAACACGCCCATGCTCAAGCGGGTTCGCGTGAAGGCGTATCCGGTCCAGGAACGCAACGGCGTGCTGTGGACCTACATGGGGCCGGACGCCGAACCGCCGCCGCTTCCCAGCATGGAATGGAACATGGTGCCGCCCGAGAACGCGCACGTGTCCATGCGGATCCAGGAATGCAACTGGCTGCAGGCGCTGGAAGGCGAGATCGACTCGGCCCACGCGGCGTTTCTTCACAGCAGGGTTGACGCCGGTGGCGCTATAGGTGACTGGAAGCAGACTGCGGACTTGCAGCCGAAGTTCGAAGTTGTGCAACACGACGCGGGCATCCACATTGCATCGCGGCGCAAGTTTGAGGGCGACAGGAACTACATCCGCGTCAACCAGTTCCTGATGCCTTTCTGGACCCTTGTGCCGCCTTTTTCCGAGTTTCCCGAGTTAAGCGGGCACGCGTGGGTGCCGATGGATGATGAGCACACGCTGTGCATCACGTTTTCCTACCATCCGGCGCAACCGTTCTATGCGAAGACGAAAAAGCTGATGAAGGAAGGGCACAAGGGCCGCGAGACGGGCCATCATTCCGAAGTGGCCTACGAAAAGCGCGCCGTCAACGAGCCATATCACACCTATTGGAGCAGGTACAGCCGCGCCAATGCTTACGGATTCAATGAGGAGCTTCATGCCGTCTATAACGCCGGCTTCCCCGGTTTGTGGGTGCAGGACGCGGCCTGCCAGTCGGGCGTGATGCCGATCTACGACCGCAGCAAGGAGAACCTGGGCGTCAGCGACAGCGGTGTAGCCCGGACGCGCCGCGTGCTGCTGGAAGCCGCCCGGAAGCTGGCGACCGAGGAAATCCGCCCGGCTTCTGCACAGGAGCCTGACAAGTTCCTGGTACGCGCCATCTCCATCATGATCCCCGCCGGTTCCGACTGGATGGAACTGGGACGCGACTACATGAAGGCGGAGCTCGGCAAGGGCTTCGGGTACACGCCGTGAGCGGTTCTCCGATGCAGGCAGGCGGCCAGGACATGTTGGAGAACCTCGAAGCCGACTTTCCGGAGCACAAGCGACGGGCCTCCGGCGCACCCCATGCGCTGGACGGCATCCGGGTGGTGGACTTCTCGCACTACCTCGCGGGGCCGCTGGCGACCATGATCCTGGCCGACATGGGCGCCGAGGTGATCAAGGTCGAGGCGCCGGTCCGCGGCGACGACGTGCGCCGCTATCCGCCCATGCACCCGCAACTGGACCAGGGCGCACCCTTCGTCTGGAGCAACCGCAACAAGAAGAGCATCGCGCTGGACCTGAAGTCCCCGCAGGGGCTGGCGCTGGCGCGCGACCTCGTCTGCCGCGCCGACGTGCTGGTCGAGAACTTCTCCTCGGGCGTGATGCGTCGCCTGGGGCTGGACCACGAGACCTGCCTTGCCCTGAACCCGCGCCTGGTCTACTGCTCGGTGGCCGCCTACAGCCGCGAAGGCGCCTTCGCCGACCGCATCGGCTTCGATCCCATCGTGCAGGCCGAAAGCGGCTTCGTTTCCATGAACGGTTATCCCGACCGCGAAGGCGTGCGGGCGCTCTCGCCGGTGATGGACATCAGCACCGCCATGATGGTGGGCAACGCCGTGCTCGGCGCGTTGCTGGCCCGGGAGCGCCTGGGCCGCGGCCAGCGGGTGGAGGTGTCCCTGTTCGACACGGCCGTCCTGATGACGGGCTATGCGACCATGCAGTCGCTGTTCACCGGCAAGGAGCCGCAACGCAGCGGCAACACCGCCCCCGACACCTGCCCCTCGGGCGCCTTCCGCGCCAGCGACCGCACCTTCTACATCAACAGCGGCAACGACAACATCTTCCAGCGGCTCATGGGGCAGGTGCTGGAACGTCCGGACGTGGCCGCCGATGCGGATTACGCCACGGGTCCCCTGCGCATCCGGCATCGGGAGCGCCTGTTCGCCTTCCTCGACGAAGCGTTCGCGCGGCACGACTGGGCGCACTGGCAGGCTCGCATGCGCGCCGCCGGCGTGCCCTACGGATTGGTGCGCACGGTGGGCGAGGCGATCCGCTCGCCCGAGGCGCGCGACCACGAACTCGTCACCCGCATCCCCCATCCGGTGCTCGGCTGGGTTCCGAACGTGCGCTTGCCGATCCGCTACGCCGCCACGCCCATGGCCGACCCTGTCCCGGCACCATCCATTGGGCAGCACACCAGGGAGGTACTGCAGCAAGTCCTCGGTTACAACGAACCGCGCATCGACGAATTGGCACGCAGCGGCGCTTTCGGCGAGCGGCTTCAATCCCGCGAGGAACCCGCAGCTTCATGAACGCAAGAACCCTGCGCGGAAAGGTGGCCGTGGTTGGCATCGGCGAGACCACGTACTACAAGCACGGCCAGTCGCCCGACGCGGAGTTCAAGCTCGCGCTCCAGGCCATCCTGGCCGCTTGCGCCGACGCCGGCATCCATCCACACCGAATCGATGGCTTCGCCTCGTACAGTGACGACCGCAGCGACGCCACCCGGCTCGCTGTCGCGCTCGGGCTGCCGCGCCTGCGCTCGGCGACCATGCAGTGGGGCGGCGGTGGCGGCGGCTGCTGCGCGGCGGTCGCCAATGGCGCGGCCGCGATTGCGACCGGGCAGGCCGACTGCGTCGTGGTGTTCCGCTCGCTCGCGCAAGGCCAGCACGGCCGCTTCGGGCAGGCCTCGGGCGCGGGCGCGGCGGCAGCCACGATCAGCGGCGAGCGCTCCTACCTGGCGCCCTATGGCGTGATCTCGCCGCCGCAGCGCTTTGCGATGCGCGTGCAGCGCTACATGCACGACCACGGCGTCCGCCAGGAAGCGCTGCGCGCCATCGCGCTGGCCTCCTACCATCACGCGCAGAACAATCCGCGCGCCGTGATGCACGGCAAGCCGCTGGATGCAGCGAAGTACGACGCGTCGCGCTGGATCGTGGAGCCGTTCCACCTGTTCGACTGCTGCATGGAGAACGACGGAGCCGCGGCGCTGATCCTGATGGATGCACAACGCGCTGCCGACTGTGCGCAAAAGCCGGTGTACTTGCTCGGCGCTGCCGCGGGATCCGGCCCCCGGTTTGGCAGCTTCGCACACAACTCAATCGAATACGCATCTGGAAACTTCGGCACGGTCGCGCCTGACCTCTATCGGATGGCCGGCGTTGAGCCGAAGGATGTCGGCGTGGTGCAGGCGTACGATAGCTTTACTGGGGGCGTGTTGATGGCGCTGGCCGAACACGGCTTTTTCCCGCCTGAGGCAGCCAATGATTTTCTCGTGCTGGACAACCTGGTGGCAAAGGGCGGCCGCCTGCCCCTCAACACCAGCGGAGGCAACCTGGCGGAATGCTACGTCCATGGTTTCGAATTGGTGCTGGAAGCCGTGCGGCAGGTGCGGGGCACGTCGACCAACCAGGCGCAGCGCAACGACGTTGCGCTGGTCGTGGGCGGCCCGATGGTCTCGCCCGTCAGCGACCTGCTGCTCGGTTCGGCGAACGTCCTGTGAGCATGGCGATGCACAGCGAATCCTCCTACCTTCCCGCCGGTTTGCCGGTCCCTGTGGCCGAGCCCGACGGCTTGTCGGCGCCTTACTGGGGGGGGCTGCAGCAGGGCCGGCTGCTGGTCCAGCGTTGTGCTTCCTGCGGCTGCTGGCAGTTCGGTCCCGAGTGGATCTGCCACCGCTGCCATGCGTTCGATCCCGCGTGGGTCGAGGTGGCGCCCGAAGGACGCATCTACAGCTTCGAGCGCGTCTGGCATCCGGTGCATCCCGCGCTGAAGGAGCGCTGCCCGTACCTTGCCGTGCTGGTGGAACTGCCGCACGCGGGCAACGTGCGGATGGTGGGCAACCTGCTGGGTGATCCCCGCCAGGAGGTGAGCATCGGCGCGGAGGTCACCGGCGTGTTCGAACACCATCCGCAGGCCGCGCCGCCGTATTCGCTGCTGCAATGGCGCCTGCCCTGAACGGCGACGCGGCGGACCTTCTGGTCGTCGGCGCCGGTGCCGCCGGCATGACGGCCGCGCTGGTGGCGGCGCTCGAAGGCCGGCGCGTGATCCTGGCGGAAGCCACGCAGCAGGTGGGCGGAACCACCAGCACATCCGCCGGCACGTTGTGGGTGCCCGGCAACCCGCACGCGGCGCGCGCCGGTCACGGCGACACCGTGCAGCAGGCCGCCACGTACCTCCGGGCCCTGCTCGGGCCGGACGACGCGCGTGGCCGGCGGCAAGCTTTCCTCGACACGACGGCGGAGGCCCTCGCGTATCTCGAGGAACGCAGTTCGGTGGTGTTCGCCAGTGCCGGCAAGCATCCCGACTACCTGCCGCAGCCCGGTGCGGCCATCGCCGGCAGGGCCGTCGGACCGCTGCCTTTCGACGGACGAACGCTGGGAGCGGACTTCGCGCGCATCCGCCCGCCGCTGCCCGGGTTCATGCTGCTGGGCGGCATGATGGTCGGCAAGGCCGACATCCAGGCGCTGGTTGGCCGCTACGGTTCCTGGAAGGATTTCCTGCACAGCGCGCGCCTGGTGGCGCGCTACGCCGCCGACCGGCTGCGGCATCCGCGCGGCACCCGGCTGGTCATGGGCAACGCCCTGGTGGCTCGCTTGTTCCAGAGCCTGCTGGCGGCGAAGGTGGACGTTCGCTTCGGGTGGCGCTTGCGCGATCTCGAGGTGCACGAAGGACGAGTGGTCGGCGCCTCCTTCGACCAGGCGGATGGCGCGGTGCGGCACGTTGCCGCGCCCGCCGTCGTCCTGGCCACGGGCGGCGTCGGGCACCAAGCGGCGCTGCGACGCGAACTGGTGCCGGATGGCGACAGTTTCCGCTCACTGGCGGCGGAGTCCGTGCGCGGCGACGGCATGCTCGCCGCGCGGCGCGCCGGCGCCGCGATCGAACGGCACGCGCTCGGCAACCTGCTCTGGCAACCGGTGTCGGTGGTGCCGGGGACGTCCACCGCCGGCGGCCTGTTTCCGCACCTGTTCCTCGACCGCGCGAAGCCCGGATTGATCGCCGTCAATGTAGCGGGCCGCCGCTTCGTCGACGAGTCGCTGTCCTATCACCACTTCGTCGAAGGACTGCTGCCGCAAGGCCGCGCCTGGCTGGTCTGCGACGCGGCGTTCGTGCGGCGCTACGGATTGGGCGTCATACCGCCCGGCACGCGCAGGCTGGGGCGGTGGGTGCGCAACGGCTACATCGCCTGCGAGCCGACGCTCGCGGCACTGGGGCGGCGGGTGGGCATCGACGCGAGCGGACTGGCCGCAACGGTTGCACGCACGAACGGCTTTGCCGACACCGGTAGCGACCTCGACTTCGGCAAAGGCGGAACGGAAGTCGGCCGCTTCAACGGCGATCCGGCGCACGCACCGAATCCCTGCCTCGGCCCCATCGCGGCGCCGCCGTTCTGCGCCTTGGAGATCCACGCGGCCGATGCGGCTTCGAGCGCGGGCCTGGCGACCGACGGCGACGGCAAGGTCCTGGATGCGGGCGGCGCGCCCATCCCGGGGCTGTTCGCGTGCGGCAACGATGCGGCGTCCATCATGCAGGGCAGTTACCCGGGGCCCGGAGCGACGCTGGGGCCGGCCATCGTGTTCGGCTACCGCGTGGGTCGCAGCGCCGCCGCAGGCTAGCGCCGACCCGGACCGCATCAATCGAGGACGATGTTGCCTTTCTTGACCACGGCAGCCCATTGCGCCGCGTCCTTTTCGATGAACCGCGCGAACGCCTCGCTGCTGCTGCCCACCGGCTCGTACTCCATCGACCGGATGCGCTGCGCCACTTCCGGCAGTGCGACGATCCTCTGGATTTCGGCTGAAAGCCTGGCGGTGATCGGGGCCGGAGTGCCCGCCGGCACGAAGAACCCGCCCCAACCGGAAAGATTCGCCAGGGGGTAGCCTGCTTCCTCGAAGGTCGGCACGTCGGGAATCTTGCTCAGGCGCGCGGGCGCCGCGACGGCCAGGATGCGAACGTCCTTCAGCTGGCTCAAGTAGAAGCCCGGGGACCCGGTAGCCGCAGTCACGCGTCCGCCAAGCAGGTCGGGCAGCGGCTCTGCCTCGCCCTTGTACGCGACATGGATGAAGTTGGCCCCGGACTTCTGGCCGATGGCTTCGCTGATGATGTGTCCGGTCGAGCCGTTGCCCCAGGACGCGAGGCTCACGCGATGCTGGGGTTCCCTGGCCATGCGGACCAGGCCGTCGAGCGATTTGGCGGGGTTGTCGCCCCTGACCGCCAGCACCACCGGCATGGTCGCTACCAGGGATACCGGGGTGAGGTCCTGCAGGCGGTAAGGGGTCGCACGGCGCAAGACGGTGTTCTGCACGACGGACGCAAGGCTCAGCAGGACGGTGTAGCCGTCCGGCGGGGCCTTCGCCACGGCCGTGGCTGCCAGCATGCCCGCCGCGCCGGCCCGGGATTCGACCACCACCGGTTGCTGCCACGCCGTGCCCAGCTTTTCACCGATGACGCGTCCCAGCGCGTCCAGGCTGCCTCCTGCCGGCGCGGAGAGGATGAAGCGGATCGGCCGCTCGGGATAGGTGCCGGTCTGGGCGTTGGCGGGCGTGCTCGAGGGGGTCTCCTCGTTTTCAGTGCAATAAGTGACGGTACGCAAAGCTAGCAC
>Ga0181556_1004394_pt1 | contig 11497 bp, 9 predicted proteins | sample 011ome_14_FD_148651 | JGI IMG/M metagenome (GOLD analysis project Ga0181556, IMG submission 148651) | Coastal salt marsh microbial communities from the Groves Creek Marsh, Skidaway Island, Georgia - 011505AT metaG (spades assembly) | ecosystem: Environmental > Aquatic > Marine > Intertidal zone >... | reverse complement strand
CGACAAGGTTTATTATATATATATATATACTCTCTCTGCTGTTCCTTCAATCTCTGTGTATTAGAATCTGTGGTGGAGTTTCTCTTGTTCTTTGTAGTTCAGCGCGTACCTGTTTTGTGATCAGAGAGAGAAGGGTTAGACGATGATCGCGCGGCGGGTTCTTTCTCCTTTCTCTTTCCCGTCTTTGTGTACCTCGTCGTCGCATTTGTTCTGCGTTTAAAAAGAGGACGAGAGAGAGAGAAACCAAAACGCCGTCCTTTTCGGAAACAACAACAAAAGACGACCTGACAAAAGATAGATGAGAGAAAACAATAACACTTACATCACGGTCCCCACGGTCGGTGCGATCCCGAACACGGTCACGTCGAACCATCCGCCTCCTATTTTCTTCGAGATCGCGCTCAAGGCGTCTCGGCCTAAGGAGCCCATGATTTCGACTTTGTTCGAGGAAATGCCGTAGATCACTTCTTTTAACTTCACCGGCGTTCGTCCCATTATTATTAGTATTATTCTTATATATGTGTATATCTTCTTCCTCGTTGTGTCTTCTTCTTTCTCTCTCTCTCTTCTGCAAAATAGCGCACAGCGTGAAATGTCTGTCACGGGGGTTCGTCCAAATTTTTTTTTTTAAACACTCACAAAACCCTAAACTTCTAAACTTCTTCACTCAAAAAAAAAATCAAACAACTTCCCGCCAAAAACAACAGAGACGTCACTTCGTAATAACTGATTTTTGTCCCTTCTTTTATTAAACACATAATTTAAAGAAGAAGAAAGAACACAGAGAGTGAGAGAGTGAGAGAGAGAGAGGGAGATATTAATACATCGATCATCTCGATTTGAATAATACTTTGCAACAAGAAAAAGAGAGAGAGAGAGAAAGAGAGAGAGAATTTCTTTGTAGAAAATTGAATTGGATTGGCGAGAACTCTCAAAATCTCTCTCTTGGTGGTAACGATATGTCGTTTTTAGCGAGAGATATTCAGCGGAAGTTAACGTTTGATAATTCCAAGAGCGAGAACAGTTGCGAGGAAGAAGAAACGGAAGGAGAGTTTGAAGGAAAGAAGAGCAGCGGAGCGACGACGACGAGTACTACGAGTACTACGACGACGACGACTAAGGAGGAAAAATTAGAAGGATCGTCGTCGTCACCACCAGGGATGTTGAACTCAGGGAAACATTTTTTGAGTCTAGAGACAACTTTGGCGGACGAGGACGATTCGGAAAACGATCGATCATCGGACGACTCGACGTCGACGAGCAGTAAAGGGAGCGCGGATGTTCTATATGAGAGAGAGTTGAAAGATGTGGCGGCGTCGCCGATTCAGGAGCCGCCGCGTCGTCGCGAGAAGACGAGCGAGTGGTCGAGCGAAGAGGAAGAGGAAGACGTACCGTCCACGCCGAAAGGAGGACGCAAATCGATCCATTTGGACGACGAAGAGCAAGCGGATATGTTTTGCTTCTCTTCGCCGTACGCGAAAAGAGTGCAGGAAGGGAGAGAAAGGCAAAGAGCGATGGTGAACGCGGCTTTAGACGCCGAGGAACCTTTGTTGATGCCAAACGAGGACCGATTTACGTTGTTCCCGATGAAATACCCGAGAATTTGGGAGTATTATAAGAAAGCGGAGGCGAGCTTTTGGACCGCGGAGGAGATTGATTTGACGTACGATTACAGAGATTGGATCACGTTGAACGAGAACGAGCAACATTTTATCACGCACGTTTTGGCGTTTTTCGCCGCCTCGGACGGTATCGTCTTGGAGAATTTATGCGTGCGGTTTATGAAAGAGATTCAGGTTCCCGAGGCGAGAGCGTTTTACGCGTTTCAGCAATCCATCGAGAATATTCACAGCGAAACGTACGCGTTGTTGTTAGAGACGTACGTGAAAGACCCAATTCAGAAGAGAAATTTGTTTCGAGCGATTCATACGATTCCAACCGTGAAAAAGAAGGCGGATTGGGCGATGAAATGGATCGAGTCTTCGTCGGCGAGGTTTGCCGAACGTTTAGTCGGTTTCGCATGCGTGGAAGGTATTTTCTTCAGCGGCAGTTTCTGCGCCATCTTTTGGCTAAAGAAGAGAGGATTGATGAAAGGTTTGACGTTTTCCAACGAGTTGATCAGTCGAGACGAAGGGTTGCACTGCGATTTCGCCTGCGAGCTGTATTCCGAGTTGAAGCACAAGCTCAGCGAGGAGGAGCTGCACGAGATTGTCTCCAACGCAGTCGCAATCGAAAAAGAATTCGTCTGCGACGCGTTGAGCTGCGCGTTAGTCGGCATGAATGCAGATTTAATGTCAGATTACGTCGAGTTTGTCGCCGATCGTTTGCTCGTGCAGTTGGGCGCGAGTAAGTATTATAACGCGCAGAATCCGTTCGATTGGATGGAGACGATTTCGTTGCAAGGCAAGGCGAACTTTTTCGAACATCGCGTCGATCAGTACCAAAAAGCAGGAGTCATGAATAACAACGCAGACGCTCAACACTTTGAGTTCCGCACAGATTGTGATTTTTAGTGCACGATGATAATAATATTTAGATGGAGCGAAAAGAGAGAGCGAAGGAGAGAGAGAGAGAGAAATAACGCCAACACGAACGAGAACACAGAGAGAGATTGTACTTATAAAACTTACTTGTTATAATAATTCTCGTTTACAATGCATTTTGATTTATGTATTAATCCGCTCCGGAGTACTTGGCTTCTTTCTTCAACATCTTGCTCAAAGTCAACTGTCCTTTGACCGCTTGCAACATCATCACGGTGGCTAAGCCCAACGCGATTTTCGCTTGGATCAGATACAATCCCGGATTGGTTACCCATAAGACGCACCCAATGTTCGCCATGCACGACGCAATCAACGCTTTCAAAGTAATGTCTTGCGTCACCGCAACTCTCTCAACCGCGCGTTCAACTTCCAAAGCGCGGACTCTGATTTTCAACTTACCGGTTTCAATTCTTCGAATGATATCGGCGATGGACTCGATCGCGTCCGGCGCCTTGAACAAGTTCACAACCGCTCGCGTTTGCGCGTCAGCTCTCTTCAACCATTCGCGCTGCGCGGTAACAACTTGCGGCGGAAGCGCATCCGGGTTGGCTTCGATGAGCAAGTTACGCGCGTATGGCGCTGCGATTTCACCAATATCAAACTTTTTGTTGAGCGTTTTGCCGATGCCGTCGAGGACGCTAAAGGCTCTCTGTAATATATAAGAAAAGAGAAGATAAAAAAAAAGTCAGTAAGAATGCTCATCAGAATAGGAAGGAAGGAAGGAACAGTGACGATCGAGTACACACGACGAAGTGATGTGCTGTTTGCTCAGAGAAACCACAATGCCTTGTTTTCGACAGCGACGCAAAGTCTCACGAAGTGCATAAAATTCTAGATGAGTTTTCTTCACAGCAAACGCACGTCACACGCTCTTTCGTATATATACCCCCCTTTTCGAGCGCGAATATACAAACAAATAAACAAACAAACAAAGAAACGAACAACGAGTAGTGAAAAAAGCAAATCGAGCACACAATAAAACGCACCACCACAAAAGTGAACTCAGCCGGAAACCTAAACGGTTGGTCTTTAGACACCACCATCAAATCTTCCCCGATGTTCGTCAAAATTTTCTTTCTGACCGCTTGCTTCTCTTCCTTCGTTCGCGGTTCTTTGAATTCCTTTTCGAACGCCTCTTTATCTTCCGCTCTTTTAGATTCTTGGTAGTTGATTCTTTTCCCGAACGCTTCCAAAAAGAAACCAGCCGTTCTTTCTACCGCGGTTAAATCGCCGCCGGTATCGACCAAAACGCCCATCTTGATCAACGCTTTGGTGGCGGATTTCGAGGACCCTTCGTAGGTGGCGTAAAATAAGTCCAACAAACCAGCTCTAGTTTCGTCTGGAATTCTACCCATCATGCCGTAATCGTAAACGACCAATCGACCTTTGCCTTCTGGATCTTTGTTATCCACGGCAACGTTCCCAGGGTGCGGATCCGCATGGAAAAATCCAAATCTCAAGACTTGTTGAAGGTACGCCTCCACCGCCAATCTCGCCATGCGATCCGGATCAACATTCATGGCTTGAATTCCGGCTAAATCGTTAATCTTCGTCGCTGGGACGTACTCCATGCACATCGCGCGTCTAGAAGTGTAATCCCAAAAGATTTTCGGCACTTTAATCCAATCTTGCGTTTCGAATTGTTTCGCGAAATCCGTCGCGTTTTGCGCCTCGTTCGTGTAATCGACTTCGTCGTATAACACTCTCGCGGTTTCGTCGAAAATAGCCACCCAATCTCTCTTTGCGCCGTCGTTTTTTGGATCGACCGACTGCAACCACTTCGCAATCACTCTCAAGTTTTTCAAATCGATGTCGAAAATCTCCTTCAACCCAGGTCGTTGAACTTTGATGATGACTTGCTCCCCCGTGGTTTTCAACTTGGCCAAGTGCACTTGTCCGAGCGACGCTGCCGCCAACGCGACGTCGTCAAAGTCATCGAACACGTCGTCAATTGGCTTCCCTAACTCTTCGGTTAAAATTTCTCTCGCAATATCCGTTGGAAACGGTGGCACGCGATCTTGCAATTTCTCCAACTCGCGGATAAACTGCGGACTCAACACGTCCACCCTCGTACTGAATTGCTGCCCAACCTTAATAAACGTCGGACCTAACCTCAACAACCCGAGTCTCAACCACTTCGCCAACCGTTCCAATCTCGCCGTTCTCTTCTCTTCCGTGTACCCGCCCTTATACGTCCACTTCAACCCCAAACTCACCCTTCGAATAACAAACGTAAACGCAAACGTCCAAATCTCAAACGACCGAGAAATAGTCCCGACCGATCGCAATCGGCCAAAGTTCAGCGGTGGTTCCGACACCGCGCAGTTATCCTCGTCCACGGAACACTCGTCCCCGTCGTACCCTTTCGCGTTGACGAATTCTCGCTTTTTTGGTTTCGTCTCGCTTCCTTCCGCGGGCGAAGAGACTAACGCCGTTTTTGTTTTCGTTTCCTCTTTCTTTTTCTTCTCTTCCTCTTTTTCCTCCTCTCGACTGGAGCTTAAACTCTTCTCTAACCCTTCGATGAGTTGATCTTTGCACTCTTCGTCCGATAAGCAGTCCTCGATTTCGGTCGCGCTGTTCCCGGACGGGAAGTTGCTGTTTCTCGGGCGCACGTTTTGGAATCTTCGTTTCGTCTTGTTCAGAGTCGTTCTACACGAGACGTTGTCGTCCTCCTCCTGGAAATTATATCGAACGAATCCTCGAGCGAATCCGCGAGAGGATAAACCGGCGAGCGGATTTCGCGCGCTGCGAGATTGATGCGCGAAAGAAGAGGAAGACAAAAGCGCTCTTCTTTTACCACGAACACCACCAAAAGAAGAGGCAGAGGAGACCACGACGACGCGCGATCTGTTCTTCGATCTTTGTCGAGACGACGACGATGATTGCGAGGAAGATAAAGCGCGAAGCGTTTTAGGCGACGTCGTCGACGATAATCTTCCCCGAGAAGAAGAAGAAGAATTCATCCCGGAAGAAGAAGAAGAAGCGATCATCATCGATTGATTCTGCGCCGCAACGATCAAAAAAAAGCTGCCACGCTTTATTTAACAACGCGTGTGCGTGTGTGCGTGTGTCTTGAGTGATACAAACAAACGCGCGCGTGTGTGTTTTGGAGCTTGGAGCGAATTCGCCGAATTATATCTTTCTTGTGAAATGTGGGAAAACGACGAGTGAAGCATTTTGGGCCAAAAATGAGCCACACGACAACGAGGAAAAGGAGGAGGAAAAGAAGGCCAATGGTGCAGTGCATTCAAAAAGAGGGAAAATACGCGAGGAGGAATGAGAGAGAGCGAAATATACGTGAAGAAAGCGCTTCCCAAAGAAGAAGGACGATCATCGAGTTGGGTGTCACAGTAACTCAGAAGATATGTGTGTGTTTGTGTCTTTCTTTTGTATTTATGCATGATGTTTATGCGCGCTATCCTAATGGAACCTTTGAAAGCGCGTTCTTTGTTTGCGCGTGTCTCTCTTTTCTTCCTCCTTTTTCTCAAACTCGTTCTCGTTCTTTTTCCGCGTACAATTTTCTCCTCTCGAATAAAAAAGATCAAATCATCTCGGCCATGTTTAAGAGCATCTTCTTCAAATCGGTTTGCTCCGCGCACTCTCGGCGGATCCTTTTACACTCTCGTTTGAATTTCGCGGACTTTTCGCGCATTTTCGTTTGTAACGCGTTCCACTCGTCGTTCGCCTCTTCGACGACGGCTTTGACGGCGGCGTTGGCGTTTTTGTACGCGGACTTTCCTTTGGATTTGACTGCGAGTAAGAGGTCGCGTTCGCGCTCAAAGTCTCGGGTAAACTTTTTTGTAATATCTTCGAGACGCGCGAGGATTTTCTGCTCCTCTTTTTCGAGTTGGTGCGCGGTCTCGTCGATGAAGCGCTTGGAGGTTTGGACGTTTTCTGAAACTTCTCGAGCGAGTTTGCTCGACGCTTTTTCAAAGTCCATCTCGAGACTTTTGGAAAGTTTTTGCACTTTAGATTCAGCTTCGCGCGTCTTGGTGCGTCGAAGCGTTTCCATGGCGTTTTTAATCGCGTCGAATTGGTTTTCTGCGGCCGCAGCAGAGGGGAGATCGTCGTCTTCGTCGTCTTCCTCCTCCTCCATTCCAAAGTCTTCGTCGCTACTTTTCAGACCAACAACTTTGGTTGCCGTCGCAGCTCGTTTCTTTACTCGCTCGTCAGATTCGTTTTGCGAAGAAAACAACAACAAACCATCGTCGTCTTCGTCTTCTTCATCGTCGCGATACGCAAAATCGTCGTTGTTGTCGTCGTCGTCGTCGCCTCGATTCTTACGTTTCAGCGTAGACGCTTCGTCTGCCTTCTTCCCTGTGGAAAATTTCAATCTTCGTCCAATTTTCGCTTTATTATAACTCAGCGTTTCTTTCTCGGACTTGCCACTTTTGCCAAGTTGTGCGTCGATGTTGTTTTCCTCGTCGTCATCGACGTGTAAAGTATTCGTAAGATTGCTCATTTTTTCTCGCCAACTTTCCTTCTTATTCTTCGTTGTCGTAGGCGCCAACGCCGCTTTCATACCGCGTGAAGTTGTTTCTTTCGTCGGCGGAGCAAAGCGCACGGTCGATTTCTCGGGCTTTCGAAGAGGCGCGGTTTTCGGAACCTTTATAGTCGCCTTTGGCGTTTTAGTGTCGTCGTAGTTGTTGTTATGATCTTTAGTTCTCTCATTTGTCTTCTTCTTCGTCGTCTTCTTCTTCTCTAACAGAGCGTCTCCCTCCTCGTCCTCCTCGAAGGAGGGAACTTTTGCTGCGTCCTCGTCGCCAGCGTCCAACGATTCGTCCGTTTGGTCAAGAAAACTGTTTTTGCCATAGTTTCCTTCTTCGTCGTCTTCCTCTTCTTCTTTTTGGTCGTTGTCGTTGGCGAAGATGTCTCTCAAACTTCCAATCTTCTTCTTTTGCTGCTGCGTCTTCTTCGCCTCGATCGGGGATGCAATCTTCTCCGCGTTTCCTTTTTCCTTCAGCGCGCTTTGGTACGCCGCGTTTTGCGCGGCTAATTTCGCGTTGGCCTTTGCTTTTGCTGCTCTCACGGGTTTCGATGAAGGGCTTGGTAACGATAGCGTTGGCAACGCTTTCTTTTTGCTTTCTTTTGCCTTCGTCGTTGCCTTCTTTGCGATATTTTTTTCTTCGTCGGCCGCGAGATCCTTCGTCGCGGTTGGATTGCGTGGTAACGGTTCTGGTTCCATTAAATCCGTCGTCGACTCTGGTTGCGTGAGTATCTCTTGCAAATCATACGTCACCTCAACTCCTCTGGACGTCTTCTTTCGCGCCGAAGCGTCGAGCGTGTCTCTCAACTTTTCCATCGCCTTGCAGGATCCGCTTTCCGCGTACACTCGAACGCAATTTTTTACTCCAGGGACGTCTTCCGGTTTAAACGTCAATGAGATCCAGCCGTCGTCTTTCGCGTCAAAAACATCTCGTTCCAACATCCCCTCGCATTTCTGAAAAATGCCAATCGTAAGCGTGTTCGTCGAACTGTTAAAATTCGCGACGCGGATGTTCTGTTCGATCACGTCCACGGTGGTGGCATCATCCTTGCCCTTCTCCAAGCGCACGTTCAAAGTCAAACCCATATACTTGCTAAAATGCACGAGATTATCTGCAACTTCGAACTCGCCAAATTTTGCCTTTTCGCACTCGTACGAAAATACCGAAGCTCGGGATCCAAGCAAAGCGTTCGATTGTCGAACAAAGTCAACGACGAGAGGAAACCTTTCGCAGCTATCGCCGAGTTTCACGAGCGTCTCCTGGAGCAGTAAAATCTCCTCCGATCGTTTCGGAAAGAGCGTCTTTATCGTCTTCATCCCGTGCTCGGTGGTCGGATCGAAACTATCGCACTTCTTACTGTGTAGCAAATGGATAGAAATTATCGTGATCTCCTTCTGGCATTCGAAATCACCGCACGTCTCAAACGCTCTCGCCAACTTCTTCAATCGAGAAGCGTTCAATTGACTCCCTTCCGGCGACGACGAGTTACTCGAACGGTCGAGCAATACCTCGTCCCCGAGCTTCTTCAAGTTTGATTTACACTTCTCGATCAACTTGTTCAACAATCGATAACACTGTCTCACGTTTTCCACGCACGTTCTATCATCAAACGCCATATCGCACGCCACGTTGAGCATCGGCGCCCACTTCTCCTTCTCCTTCTCCTCCATCTTTTCCAACAAGTCCACGACGACGTATTGAACGTCCCCAAACGCTGTCACGTAGTTATCGTACGCTTCGTCGCTTTCAATCTCACTCGTAAAGCGGTTAGCAAAACTGCTCAACAGTCCCGAAAACGCTTCTCTGTACGCCGCTTTCTCTTCCTCGTCGGCGTTCTCGTTATACTTCTTCGCGAAGAATCCGCTATCCGCGTGTACCGTCATCGCCTCGGTCACCTGTTTAATGAAAAGCGTGATGTTATCCGCTTCTTTTCGGCGACCTTCTTTATCGTTCTTCTCGATGTTGCCTTCATCCTCCTCGAGGTCTTCCAGCGCCTGTTGTTGTCGTTATAAAAGAGAGAGAGAGAGAGAAAACACACACATAGGGGTGAGAACTAAGGTGCCCACAAAAATTTTCAAACGGACCAAAGAGACAAAAGAAGAAGAGATTTCTCTCTTCGCGCGCGTCGAAACCGGCGCGATGCGCGCTCGACGCGACCGCACGAACGCATAAAACCTACCTTCACTATGGCATCGGATAAACCCATCGCGCGTTTCGCGTCCGAAAAGAACTTTTCCTCGTCGTTTATTGCGTCTTTTCCTCTCCCGTTCTCGTCGTTCTCCGCCTCTTCTTCTTTTCGTTCGCGTAACAACAAACCTCGGAAACCTTTCAAAAGCGCTTTCGAGTCGTTCGTTTTGACGTATTTCGAAAAGTTCGAAGAGATGTCCGCGCAGGACATTATCGTCACAGGTTTCTTCTTCTTCGCGTCGTTCTTCGCCATGGCGGTCGTGGTGGTTTTTCCGTTCGCAAAACTTTCTTATCTGCGCGTTTACTCACGTTTGTGCGCTGTTGTGCGACTGTTTCTTCCTGCGCTTTTATGAAAAAACGTCCGGGGTTCTGATTTCGTAACGTATTCTTTTTTTTTTCGCTTTATTCTTCTTAAATATTGATCACAATAAGCATCATCATCTCACATCTTCTTTATCATCCCAATCCGCATTCATCAGAGCAGATTCAAAGAAATGGACGAATGGACGAGCAAAAAAGTATCCCTGAACGAAATACTCAAAGAGGAACACCCGGAGAAAGAACCACATTTTTTGGACGATGATTTGGTGATGTCGAAATTCGTGACCGAGAAAGACATTCGAGCGCATTACCAAAACGAGTTGGAAAACGGGAAAGTGGTCTCGAATCAAGCCGGAGGCGCGAGGAAGATTACGATCGACGAGAGGTCTTTGGTTGAGAACAGACCGAAAGTGGTCATTGATAACACTTTAGATTTAACGCCGGAGGATTATCGGAAGGCGGCGTTTGCGACCGGGATTCCATTCCGGCCGAACGGTTTATTCCCGCCAAACGACACGCTCTTGACTAAACTCAGCACGGACCCTATGTATTTTCCGTTCATGAAACACGTGCCGTGTGAGCGACCGCACGATTTTGTCGTAGCGCCTGGGTGCTGGGCCAGCGGTGATTCCGCGGCGAAAGCAGGTTTGGACGTCCGACATTTTTACAGATTCCCTCGAAATGGATGCGACCACGGAGAGCTGCACGGCGCAGTCAGAGCCGGTGAAGGCGCTGCAATCTGTTTACACGGGTACACCACCGCGCACGGTGGATCGATCGAAACCATACTGGACGAATGCACGGCGGAAATTGCAAAGTGCGAATTCGCTCCAACCGCTACGACTATAAATTTCAAAGTCAATCTGAAAAAACCGTTCCCTCTTCACCGAACCTGTCGCATCCTGTGCAAAATCAAATCCATATCGAGCAACAAACTCCGCATCGTGACTACTGGAGAAATCTACGACGCGGAGGATGACACGTTATTAGTCACTTGCGAAGCAGAACTCGTCGATATCGCTCGGATTTCCGCAAACACCCAAGAGATGCAGAATAAGATGAAAAGCAACGGCGCCGTCAACAGATGGAACGGCATGTAACGGAAGAAGCGTAATACTAATTCAACACCCCAAAAAGTTCGACGCCATCATCACGTTCATCGCCTCCTCCGCTGGCACGTGAAATCGTTGCTCTCCTTTTCCCTTTTTTCCAACGAACTCATCATCAGCCTTCGAACAGAACGAAGAATCATCATCGCTGTTGTTCGAGCTGCTGCTGCTGCTGCTCGTAAATCCATCTTCTCTTCTCCGTAATCGTCGTTTCAGTTTCATCTCTTTCCGTTCTTGTATCGAGTCACGATGGTTTAAATACTCGACGATAATGGACAACGTTTTCGAGCTCACGTTCGGGACGCGAAGGACGATGAAGTCCTTCTCTTCTTCTCGTTGATGTTTTCCCGAAACGAAACCGCCAAAGTCCTCGCGTCGTCGCAACGCGACCGAGAGAAACGAAGAAAACTGACAGGCTCGCGTGGGAATCGGGATGAGCTCCTCGTCCGAGGAGAGGAGGTGGACGATGTCTTCCTCTTTCTTTTCGGTCGTCATCGATGAGAAGACATTTTTTCAAACGCACGTTTCGAATGACGTTTGGAACGAGGAAAGACAAAGGTCGTAGTAGTAGGTGTTCAAAAGTAGTACGGTATTGTGTATCTACCTTCTTTTAGATATACTCGGCGCGTCAAACAGTATAAAGTGTCTCTCTCTATTACAAGGCTCTTATTTCAAGCCGTTTTATCTCTCTAAAAAAGGATGGAAAGGATGTGATGAAAAGTAGTACAATCTTCGTGCGCGCCCAAAAGAAAGAAGGAGAACGCGCTCGTTTATTGTCTTTCTTCGCCGCCTCGTAAACGCAACACCAAGTGCAACGTAGACTCCTTCTGGATGTTGTAATCGGCCAACG